>Ga0209777_10004353_pt1 | contig 16783 bp, 12 predicted proteins | sample FrelakmetHBP12HB_FD_187147 | JGI IMG/M metagenome (GOLD analysis project Ga0209777, IMG submission 187147) | Freshwater lake sediment microbial communities from the University of Notre Dame, USA, for methane emissions studies -HBP12 HB (SPAdes)... | ecosystem: Environmental > Aquatic >...
GCTGAGTGCAGAAAGATGGCGTGCGGCATGACTGTGGCGCCCAGGATGCCAGCCCCAAGCAGGATGCTCTCGGAGTTGGTGAAATGCGGGACGAAGGTGCTGTGGGCGACCGCGGCCCAATCCGGGTGGCCGAGGAACATCTCGATCACGTAGCCGAAGGCGATGACGGCCAGGAAGCCGGTGATGACCGCCTCCAGCGGGCGGAAGCCGTAACGTTCCAGGCTAAGGATGAGGAAGGTAATGACGGCGGTCAGCAGGCCGGCGATCCAGAGAGGTAGGCCAAAGAGCAGGTTGAGCGCCACTGCCGCGCCCAGGAACTCGGCCAGGTCGGTGGCCATGGCCACCAGTTCCATGAGCACCCACATGGTCCAGACGACCGGGCGGGGGAAGCGTGCGCGGCAGTGTTCAGCCAGGTTCTTACCGGTGGCGATGCCGAGTTTGGCGGAGAGTGCCTGCAGGAGCATGGCCATCAGGTTGCTGCCCAGGATGACCCACAATAATTCATAACCGAATTGAGCACCACCCTGGATGTTGGTGGCGAAGTTGCCGGGGTCAACGTAGGCGATACTGGCGATGAAGGCCGGACCCAGGAAGGGCAGCAGGCGGGCGAACCAGCCCTTCCTGCTCCTGCCGGAGAGTACGGCTTTGGCGCTCTTCAGGGTTCCGCTGTCTTGTGTTCGGGCGTTGTGATTGGTTCGCTTGGGCACCGATGGTTTTCCTCAAGGTTTTCGAACGGCATCATTGGACAGGAATATCTTGAGTGGTTATATCCAAGAAAAAGAGCCGAGTCAAGGGGAGACTCAGCTAGATGTTATGGCTTCGCGCAGCACACCCGAATGGTTTAGCAGCAGTAGTGAGACTGGTAAGACACCTTTTTATTTAGCTAAAGGTAAGGTAACGCGGATAATAATAATTTAAGGGATGATGAGATGCTAAAAAGGCATTTGCATTATTCGAGTCCAAAAAATAATGGGAGAGTTGGGTTTAATAGCCTATCTCTTCCTTCACAATGATCATCGTCATGCGGCCTGGTCGAAACTCACGGTTGACGATCAATATTTTGTTCACACTGGTGCCCACATGATAAAGTTGCCGCATGTGTTCCTCTTCGAGAGGATAGCAATACTCCTGGATGCGCCTCAGTCCTTCGTTGAGATTCTTGACGATCTTTTGTGCGCCAACCACCCAAATGACCTTGCCTGCGCCCATCACGTAGGGTCCAAGCTGGCTGCCCGTATTCGATGCAATCAAGACATGACCATCCTCGGTCACTGCATGGACACTGCCTGCGGCATAATCCGGACCGGCCCCCAACTTGCGGATTTCTCTACTTTGTGTCTCACGGTTCATTGCAAACATCCTGGGTCGCAAGGCGTCAAACCTTCCTGACTTGTCTACTTCATCTTTGATCCCCAACTTTTCAAGAGTAACTGAAGCGCCAAGAAAGACTTCCGCTCCATCAGGAATCAATTCAAAGAATAACCGTTTTGCCTCGATGCCGTCCTCGGCAATGATTGCATGAACATTATTCTCTTCAAGCGCAAAGGCGGTACGTTTGATCTGCTCATCAGTTGCCAACTTTGCAAATTCCCGGTTGGGAACTAAAGTGGTTTCTCCTGACATAATCGAACTCCTTTCCAAATTTGGCCAGGCGATAGTGTCGGGACTGGCCAGACTTCTTCTTGATTATCGAACTATTACAAAAAAAATGCAATGGGATTAGTTCGCTTGGGTACCATTGATTTTCCTCTTGATTCTCGGGTGGCAAAATTGGACACAGGTTAATGTATATGCGAGGCGGCAGGTTTACAAGCAATCATTGTCTCGCGGAAGGATTCGTTACGGAGATATGATGGGTGCCGGCTGGCTTAGCGCTGCGAACAGTGCTTTTGCCGCATGATCGGCAGCCTTCCGTGAATTTTGCATCATCTGCCGGGATTGAAGAATGATCTGAGGGTGGCGGAGGATTATCATGAGCATCCTGCCAATGCGGAGGTTATCATTTTCGTCCAGGACAGCTTCGAGATCCAGCGGGATTGGCGCCTGAGGCCCATCGCTTATCGAGCGGATGGATACAAGCGGTACCCCAGCTTCGGCGGCGACTTGCGCAATACCAGCTGTCTCCATTTCCAGAATCGGGTTGGGCATCCCCTCCATTCCTGGAAGGACCACTTGAGAGCTGCGTGTCGTAATAGCCGTTCCGGGAACCAGTCGTGCGCCTTCCGGCTGCATGACTTGGGCGGCCGCGTTCCAGGCCGCCTCGGACAAACTTGCAAGAGATCGAAGCTGACCAGGCAGGCCTTTGTCCAACAGGCAGGTATTTCCGGGGACGACCACGTCTCCGATCTTTAGATCATCGTTGACTGCACCTGCGATTCCGAAGGAAATCAGCAAATGCGGGCTTGACCCTGTAAGGAGGGTACGGGTGGCATCCATGGCGCGCTTGATTCCCATTCCCGAGGTGACCAACAGGCAATTTCGGTCCATAACCTGGAAACGAACCGCTCGAAACGGGCCAAGTGTGGTACGTCTACACTCCTTGATACACTGGAGGAGTGCTTCACTTTCTAGTGGTATTGCAGCGATAAGCCCGATCGTTTCCATATTTCTTACGGAAAATGTGCAAGCGTTCTGACTCTAAATCCAAGGTTCTTCCGTTATTTGTCCGTCAAACTTGTGAGGTAGAAAAAATCCCGGGGGGATTGGGTTAAATACCGGTCAACTCCATCGACCATCAGGCGGGGGAGTAATGGCTCTGCGACCAGTTTCGACCCGGATTGGGTTATTTTCACAAAAAGCACCCAATAATTATTGATGTCCATTTGAATGGCATTATACGCCCCGGCGGCTTGCATGGATTTCGCCAGACCTTCCATGGTCAGGCTGGGTCCGCAAAAATAGTATAAGGTTTTATTATCTCTACTCAGGCCAACGCCGGACCGGACCGTCGGTGACACATCATTGACGGTATACCCCCAATCCTGAGGGGAATTGTTATAGATCCGGGGATTGATTTCGCCTTTATTAATGACCAGGGGACCGTTCTGGCGGAAGGCAGCTATGTCCGATGACATGAACAGGTCAGTGCCCCATTCACCCAAAAGGACTTCCCCGTTCTGGTATATTACCACTGTTCCCAACCCATTCCGGGGTGGCAGAGCTTGGACACTATCCGCCATCGCACCAAACTGACCGTGTCTGGCTTGGAATCCGCCGTTGAATTCTGCCAGGAGGAAATTAGCGGTTCGATCAGCTTCCGGCATTTTTCCGGGGCGCACAGGCGTGCCCGGCAAGGCAGGTTCAATCGCCCCCAGTACGTAATGCAACCTGGTGTGGGTCAGATCGATCGCGACGATCGTAACCAGCGTATAAGGCCTGCTGGGATCGGGCTGTACGAAAGTCTTGTAGGCAACCGTATGACCCTGGGCGTCTTGAATGTAAGGGATCCAAACCCCTTCAGCATTTGCCTGGCTCAAAGGAGAAATTGTGTCCGGCTGCCAGGGGATGGTCGCCGTAGGCATAGGCTGAACAGTGCTGGTTTTATTGGGGATCGGGGTTAAGGAGAGTATAGGGGGAGTGTCCGTTTCAGGCGCAGAGGTTGGATTGGCAGACGGGGATGGGAGCAAAGCCCAGTCCTTGGTAGGGTTTACCAATCCCAGTTGATATTTCAACATCTGGAAAGAATCCTGGATCTGAAAGACGACCATTTCCAGTCCAGCTATGGCTTTGTCGCCGATAATGCCGCGTAACCAGTCGGCTCCCTTAGCTCCTACGGAAGGATATTTGCTGACAATCATGAACATTAGCAGAAGCACCAGGATGCCGGCGGTAGTAACGCAGGTAGACCATCGCAATATCCGCCCGAGCAGGTAAGGTAGTTGCCTGCCTTTTCTCTGTTTTAACTTGCTCCGGCTCTCGTTTTTTACCATCATTATCAATCCGTTGAATGCTAGAACGGAACCTCGACCTGCGGCATATACACTCGAATGGCTGCTTCTCCACTGACCGGGCATTTGTATTCACAAATCCCGCAGCCGATGCAAACGTCCCGCAGGACGTGGGGCAGTTGCAGGGTCACCCGCTGTCCATCGGGACCCCAAACTTCAGCTTCTTCCAGCTGAATTGCCTTCTTTGGCAACGGGCACATTTCCTCGCAGACCAGGCAGGGTCGGCGATCGGACCATGGAATGCAGCGGTTTTCGTTAATATATGCCAGGCCGATCACCCGCTCACGTTTCTTCGCCAGGTCGAGCGGAGGGATGGCCTGGACGGGGCAGACCTGCCCGCAGGCATTGCAAGAGTAATCACAGTACCCAAGCCTCGAAGCCAGGATTGGCGAGCCCAGCCCTGCCGCGCCGGCATCGAAGACTGCTGGTTGAAGCCCTCCGGTCGGGCAGACCCGGATGCACTCATTACAGCGTGTGCATTTCGTAAAAGCGACCACATCCAGGTTGGTCTCGCGCACCCCTGGTGGACGGATCAGAAATGGCGATTGGCGCTTGGCAGGTTGGGCGCTTTTCAATAAAGCGATTGCGGCTACCGTCACCCCAACCGCCAGCAAGGCTTCCTTTGCATCGGGATCGTAGCCAGTCCATTTTTCTGGTGAAAACACCGGCAGGAACTTAGTCTGGCCGCGTGGGCAGACTTCCAGGCAGTCCAGGCACATGGTGCACTCGGATGGGTCACTGGCGTAATCTTTAGCGGGGTTTATCGTCCCGGTGGGGCAGATGTCGGTGCATAGGGTACAGCCTTTGCATTCCGTCCCGACTTTGCGCCGTAAGATGGCCAATTTGCTCAACCATCCCAAGGCCCCTCCCAGCGGACACAGGTACCGGCACCAGAAACGGGCAGCCAACAGGTCGAGCATGATCACACCCAGGAAGACAGCCGCGAACAATAATCCATCCCGATAATATACAGGTTGGACTGGAAGGACGGCCGGTCGGATCCAATTGTCAAAGGTTGAGAGAGGACCAGCGAGGATAGGTAGACGAACCAGTCCGGCCTCCACAGCAGTCACGATCCGGTCCAGTGCCGGCCAGAGGCTGACGGTCATGGTTCGTATCATCAGCGCCAACGGGTCGAAGAACAAAAGGGTTAGATTTCCCAATAAGGCAGCAACGAAAATGACGATCACAAAGTCGAATTTAACCCTTCGCCAGCCATCAGAAAAAGCAAGCCGTTTCTTTTGCCAGCGGTTGAGCGGGAAGATGTCGAGAACCGTACCTAGCGGACACAGCCAGCCGCACCATGCCCGGCCAAAGACTATCGTCAGCAGGATGACGATCAGTGCCAGGGCTGATCCAGCCAGGAAGGTTCGACTGGCAACCAGATTCGCCAGGATCAGTAATGGATCCATCCGCATGGGGATATTGATAAGGTTTGCCGGTCCGCCGTCCTGACGGGACCAGACAAACAGGGCGATGAAAATGGCTAGGGTCAGGTATTGCACGGTTTTACGGAGAAAGATCCAGGGTCCAGATACCTGTCCTTTCTTGATCTTCCTTTTCCCCCTTTTGGAAACAGTCACTTGTTTTTCCATTATTACCTGGGAATCTCATCCGTCCAACTGAATCACCTGGATGTTCAGATTCTGCAGATCACTCCGTCCAAGACCCATACCGGTGCCGATTACGATGTAGTCCAGGTCTTCGGGTTTCATCCCGAACAACGAAGTTGCGTAGCTATCTGCAGCGACAATATCCTGGCTGGCAATTACCGTGTCTAGCTTCATAACATCCGCAAGATCACCACCGGTCGGCCCGTTTCCAGTCAGGATGCGCACCGCGTCCACCACCGTCAATTGCGGTTTGATCAGTGCGTTCAGATCAGCGATACTTTGACCCAGGTTCATATGCAACGCGCCGCGATTCTGGATCACGCCCATGAGATTCTTCATCCCCAATGTCAGCCGTGAGGAACTATGCTGTTTGGCGATTGGCACATTGATCAAAACATCAGCCTTCAGAATATCCTCATAAACGTCGGTCGTTTTCAATGCTTTGGCTGTTGGAATCTGGGTGGTGACATATTTATAAGAGAGCATGTTGGTCATCTCACCGCCGGCTGCCTCGACCTGTTCCTTGATGCCACTTATTTCATAGGCTTCCTGTTGCGTTCCTCCGAAAGGGTAATCCATTACTTTTACACTGGCTGCCCCAGCTTCGAAGCACATCTTTACCAGCGTGCCTACGACCCACGGATTGGTTGTGGCGGCATATTCATACGTATGGTAGGCCACACAGATGTTGGGCTTGACGACTACGTTCGCCCCCCTTGGGATGAACTTTTCCATGCCGCCCAGAGCTGCAATGGCCTGGCGGACCAGAGCTTCCGGTTCACCGCCGCGGGTCACAACTATATCAGGAGGGAGCAGGGGGGTACCAGTGGAATCCGAAGTGGTCTCGGTTGTTGTCTGGATTGTGCCAGAGGAAGCTGGTGCTGTCTCGGATGTTGATTCAGGATTGGGTGATTGGAGGCTGGCTGCCGGTTGTTCTCTCGGGGGCAATGATGTTGTGAGCATCTTTCCGCAGGCATCCAGTAAAGCACTCAGCGCCATAGCTTCCGTTCCGGCCGCGGCTATTTTAAGAAAATCTCGCCTGGAAATTTTACCCATAACTCACCTCATATTTAAACAGTAAATGAAAATTCCATCCGGGAATCAAGATAATTTCTTTTTAACCGTGCCAGGCTTTCCAGTCTTCGTTGATGTCTTTTTTCCAGTACTTTTCCTGGACAGTTTTTTAGCCGTCCTTTTCTCCGGAATCTTCCTGGCTCTCTTATTGGAAGGCTTTAATTTGACTTCAGCCTGGGGTGCGAAAAGCTCGTTGAATTTTTCCTGAATAGAGGCGGTACCGGCTCCGCCAAGTCGCCGGTTCACTTCGCTCCATTGTTCCCCATCGACAAACCGCCAATCCAGAAAAACGTGACACTGGTAATTGCCCAGTTGTACGTATAAACCTTTTTCGGTCAGTTCCTGGCAGGAGCGGATGTATTCCAGCCCGGTAACGTAATCCTTGAAAACGGCATATGTCTCTTTCGGCAGGGAAAGCGCCTTGGATAGAGTCTTCTGAATAAGATTGCCGCTGGCTTTGTCCATGGCAGCGGCGGAGTTCTTGATCCAGCCGCGTGTCTCAGCATACTTATTGTGATAAACCACCAGGCTGCGGTCATTCCCGATGCGGTTGGAGTATGCGAACACATCCTCGTTAACCGTTCCACTAGCCCCCGCAGAGTGGGACCCAGCGACGTAAAAGTCATACAGCCAGAAATCCTCCACGTTGGCAAAGAGGGCGCGCCGGTGGGTCAATGGGAAGATACGCCATTCGTGGCCGCGTACCAGGCCATCGTCCACAGACTCGTCCCATTTGGCGTGACGATATTCCATGCCATATTTCTCGCGATACCCTTCGATCTGCCCGTGACCAATCATCGGCAGGCCGGGCAGGGTGACCATCATTGTACAGACGCCGAAGTACTTGTCGGTGGTGCCGAACTGTTCAGCCGCGCTCTTTTCGTCGGGGTTGTTCATGAAGTTGACGTAACGCTTTAGCACCTGCGGGTCGAACTCGAGCGTGTTCTTGATCACCTGGCGGTATTTGGCGTTATCCTCGTCGCGCAGCATATGCATGAAAGCCGAGTTATACACGCGGTGCATCCCCAGCGTGCGGACGAAATAACCTTCCATTAGCCAGAAAGCCTCAGCCAATAACAGGGTATCCGGGACTTCCGCCGCGACCCTGTCCACCACTTCGCGCCAGAACTCGTTCGGAATGGCTGCATCAAATTGGATCCGGCTCATGCCGTGCTCGGAACGGGACGGGATTGCCCCGCCTTGTCCCGGCTCGGGAAACCACAGGCGCTGGATGTGTTTCTTGGCAAGGGTCATGGCGGCGTCGAAACGGATGATCGGGAAATTGTGCGCCACGTGCAGGATGGTCTGGATGATGGCTTCGCGCACCTCCGGCTTGGAATAGTCCAGTTGGGCGGTATCGTTCCAGGGCATGGAAGTGCCATCATTGCCGTGGTAGATATAGCGCGTGTCGCCGGTCCAGCGGTCAAAGCGTTTAAAGACCACTGCCGCATCGGTTTTATTGTAATAGTGGTCCTCGATTTGAATCCCCACGCGGCCGTCGTTCGACAGGTCCGCGCCGTTGAAGGAGTAGTTCGGGTATGGTGGGTAGGGGAGTGAGAGGAACCAGTCGGGGTGTTCCACTACCCAGCGAGAATCAATGCCGATGTGATTGGGAACCATGTCAGCAGAAAGACGGATGCCATGTTGCCAGGCGCGCCGGCGCAGGTTCTGCAGTGCCTCCCAGCCGCCAAGGTCGGCGGCGATCTGGTAATCCATCAGCGAATACGCCGAAGCCACCGCATCGGCCTGGCCCATCATCTGTTTGATGCGCTGGCTGGCGATACTGCGCTCCCACAAGCCGATCAGCCACAGGCCTGTAATTCCGCGCTGCTGGAGAAGCTCCAGCTCTTCATCTGGAATTTGGTCCAGGTGAACGATGGCATGCTGGTATTTCTTTGAAAGCTGGTCAAGCCAGACGTAGGAGTTCTTGGCGATCAAGACGAGACGCGGCATCCAGTCCTTATCGGGGCTGAACCGCTCGTACTCGGTATAGTCATGGCCGGTAAAGGTCAGCACGGGGACGTTCCCAGCAAAGCCTCCGGCAAAGTTACCGCGGATGACCTCTTCCTTGATGAAGTCAATGCCGCGCAGAATTTTCAGCACGAAACCCTCACCCAGAACTTCACTCCAACGGTTGAGCAGGAACTCCAATTGGGCATACAGCGAGTGCGGTGCGACGCGGGCCGGCGCCAGCAATACTTCGATCAACGACTCCCGATTCTCCAGTTTGGTTTCAGGGTTGCCGAAACCGGGTTGCCCTTTAAAGAATTCTTTCAGCACCCGCACCGTTTGCTCATAGGGGCTGGTCAGTTTGAGTGGTTCCTCGTCGAAGAGTTCCTTATACTGCTGGACAGCCGGATTCTGGTTCGTGATATGCAGGATAAGCATCTCTTCCAGCGTGGCGGCACGGTTCGGGCGGCCGGCAGTTTCCAGGTCCAAGTAGTGCCGGGCATCCATTTCGCCGCGATGGACTGCCATGGGGGGAAAGTCCTCGGTGAATTTCAGCAGGGCCGCATCCGCCTCCAATCCAGCCGCAGCCAGGGCACGCCTCATGACGCCCGGGTTTTGCATCTCGTACTGGCGGACGAGAATGTGCAGGACTTCGTCGATCAAACCCATGGCGTTGATATCGCTAGCCGGGACGACCTGGCCGCGTACTCTTGTCATACTCTCAGCGAAATGCCTGGCCGCGGCGAAATCGGCCAGAACCACATTGCCGTTCAGGGCGAATAATTGCTCATCAAATTGATATTTTTCTCTGGCTTTTCGGGAGATGTGAAATTCAAAGCAATTGACTACAGGCGACGAACGACCCGCAACTCTCATATGGAAACTCCTCCGATAAATCGCTGAACTGACCGCCTCTTAATCATACCCGATAACCCAATTTCAAGGTTGCTATCCTTATTAGAACAGACCATAACCAAACCACGACTCCCGCCCTGGACACGGCTTATATAAATACGATGTTATGGTGTGCCGTCTTCTCAGCCCCCTTCAACAAGGAAAGAGAAGCGAAAAAGGAGGAAGGGGCGCGAAGCGCCCCTTCCTCCTTTTTCGCACTATTCTCCGATTAACCAGGGATTTAATGCCTCTTAGGCAATCTCCAGCCGACCAGGCCGTAAAGGATACCGAGCAAAAGCAGGGTGAACTTCATAAAAGCACACACTCCGACGAAGCGAGTCACTGAGGTGGTGACGACCCCAGTCAACAGTTGCTGCGCCTGCCCGATATTCTCCAGGGCGTCGAAGCCGGCAGCGGTGAACACGCCGTAAGCAGCCCAAGTTCCAAGCCTGGCCAGCCGGCCCGAATGACGGCCTGCCGCCAGCATTGCCCCCAGGGCCACGGTCAGGGCATAAGATGGCATAAAGAGATAGTCAAGGCCCAGACCAAAAGCAGCCAAGAGATTGGCCCGCCCTTTCCACGAAGAGAGGATGGCCTGCGCCTTTTCCGGCGTCCAGGCGAACTGGTGCGAAACGATGCCAGCCGGAGCCGCGGAGGTGGTCAGCGGGATGTTGAGCACCTGGAAAATGGCGAACAAAACCAGCGTCCAGGTGAGCAGTGCAAAAAAGACCGGCTTGCGGGCGCTATCAGAGATGAAGGCGAGCGGATGTTTCATGCGATTACTTTACGGTAAACCCGGTGGTTCTTGTATTCCACACCGTTTAGGTTTTTCAGGTCGGCGCGCATTTGCTTGGTGGTTTCGGCCACCTGGGTCATTTCGACAAATTCGAACTGCTTGAAATCCAGCATGGTTTTGCCCATTTCGTAGTAGAGTAGGGCATTGCCCCCGGTACCCTGGAATTCGGGTAGGACACCCATGCCGTTGCCGGAGACGGTCTTGGTGCGTTTCATTTCGAGCAGGATATCCACGATGCCGAAGGGGAACAGGCGGCCTTTGGCCCGCTGGATGGCTGCGGAGACATCCGGGAAAGCGAACAGGAAGCCGACGATATCATCGCCATGCATGATCAATTTGATGAGACGGTGGTCGGCAACCATGAAGACGTTTTGCACGGCGTAATCAATATCGCCCTGGGAGAAGGGGTAGTATTCCCAGTTATTGATAAAAGTCCGGTTGTATGTTTCTCCGATGCGCTGCGCCCAACCGACCAGTTCTTTCTTGCTCTTGAAATGCTTGACCCACAAATTGCCGCGTTTCATGGCCCATTGGGCGATGCGCTCGACGCGCTCCGGGATCTTGAACGCCTCCGCAGGCAGGTAGCAGGAAACGAAGTCCACTTCTTTCTCGAAACCCAACGCCTCGACTAGTTTTTGGTAATACGGATAGTTATAGTTCATCATGGTCATCATCTGGCGATGCTCAAAACCTTCAACCAGGATGCCGTAACCATCGAAAGGCGAAAGCCCCTTCGGGCCGATGACGGTATCCAGGCCGCGCTCCCGTGCCCAATCGAAGACGGCTTCGAAAAGTACCCTGGCAACTTCCAGGTCATCTATGGTATCGAAGAAATAGAATTGTGCTTTCTTGGCCTTGTGATATTCGTTATAAAGTTTGTTTACCCCGGCGCAGATGCGGCCGACCACCTTGCCGTCCCGGACGGCCAGGAAGAAATCGGCGTCGGAATACTCAAAGAAGGGATGTTTCTTGCGGTTGAGCGGTAGATATGCATCCATGAATAACGGCGGGACCCATTGGGGACAGTCTTTGTAGAGATCGTAGTAAAACTTGACGAAACGCTTGACCTGCGATTTATTTTCGGTATCTACTTTTTCGATGGTGATCATGAGGCACTCCTGGAAGGGATATGATTATTCATAAAGTATATAACACAAAACAATTTCCTGGATACGAAAATACCAGTTTCTCCTGCTATCCTTTTCAATAAAATGTGTGATAATCGAGCTGTTTCCAGATCCTGAATATTCATTCAAGGAGATTCCCATGCCAGAAGTTCATACCGAGGAATTCCATGTCAACGGCGAGGAATTGCTTGCCAGGATCAAAGCTCTGGTACATGAGGGGAATATTCGCCGCATCATCATCAAGGATAAGGATGGCAAAGAGCTGATCGAGTTCCCGCTGACTTTTGGGGTGGTGGGTGTTGTCCTGGCACCCACCTTGGCGGCGGTGGGCGCGATCGCCGCGTTGGTTACCGAAGCGACAATAGTAGTGGAGAAATCTGCCTAAGAGCGCCTAACAACACCTCGCTCATGTCGGCGTCCTTCGCGGAACATTCTCGAAGGGGGACGCCACTGAGGACAGCAGCGGGAGCAAGTTTTGTTAGGGATTCCAACTGCGCATGAAACGCATAGATTTTCGCCGTGTTTTTATCGTCGCCGGGTTGGCGGCGTTGGTTCTCATCTACAGTGTGTTGTGGCTGCAGATGCTATCAAGTCCCGCCGAGCGCACAGGCTCGGATTTTATCGTGTTTTATACTGCTGGACGGATCGCACAAACGGACGGTGCTGTGCACGTATATGAACCGGAGTTGCAGCAGGATGTACAGCAGGTTGAGGTGGGATTTCCACTCGTTCCCGGACAGGTCTTGTTGTATAACCATGTTCCTTATCTCATCCCGATCCTGACTGCACTTGTTAGTGAGAATTACGTGGCCTCTTTCGTCCGCTGGGCGTTGCTATTGCTGGTGCTTTGTGCAGGCGGTGTGGGCCTGTTGGTGGGGCTGCTGCGACGGGCAGGATGGGAACGGGCAGGGATCTGGGTGGTGGCTGCGGGAATGCTGGTATTTTTTCCTTTTTTTGTCAGCCTGATGAATGGTCAGGATACCGCCTTCACATTCTTCGGCTTATGCCTGTGGCTGATTGGTTTGCTGACCGGAAGGGACTGGTTGGCGGGACTTGGCCTGGCATTGACTACCATCCGTCCGCATGTGGCCGTGCTGCTGGCTGTCCCGTTCTTGTTCAAACGACAGAAGGTGTTTGGCTGGTTCTGTGTGGGATCGCTGGCGCTGGTGCTGGTCAGTTTGTTATCGGTTGGCTTTGATGGGATGCGCGGCTTCTTGGATCTGTTACTGGTCAGTGCCAGCGGTGGGTGGTATGGGCTGAAGGAGCAGGTCATGGTCAACCTAATCGGCCTGCTGTGGCGGATCGCACCAGGGTTGGGCGCGGAAATCATCCATATAACAGGATGGGTTGTTTATGGGTTGGCCCTGGTGGGCTTGTGTGTGTTGTGGGCACGCAGCCGGGAGATTGACGAACGGGTTATCGGCCTGGCGGTGACTGTCAGCCTGTTCGCTTCACCGCACCTGCACTATCATGATTTGACGCTTCTGCTCGTACCGCTTGTTGCTGCTCTGCTGGTGCTGGTGCGCGACGGGTACTTGCGCCTCCCGAATGCCGTTCTTGTCCCTCTGGCGGTTTCCCTGCTCCTGCTGTTCGGTAGTTTGATACCTGGGGTGAAATACAACCTGCCTTATCTCATCATGGTGCTCATTATTTTGCTTCTATGGGTTCCTGATAAAATTCTTCACAAATCAGCTATGACCGGGAGAACAACTTGAAGATATATAGCATATTGTTAAAGCCCGGTTTTTCGCTTTCAAAGGGGTACTCAATTATTCTTGGAAGCGGCGGACAATTTTTCAGCCTCTTCTAATTTTGTTGCGTATAATTATTCCATGAAAATTTCCCGCATCGCCTCAATTGACATATTCCGCGGCTTCGCAATCCTGACGATGGCGCTGGCGAACTACATGGACGTGGTGGCCATCATCCCCGCCTGGCTTAAGCACGCTCCCGATGTCGGCCTGACGGTCATTGACTTGATCGCTCCATTCTTCATATTCGCCATTGGCCTCACCTATGGCCTGTCCTTCCGCAGCCGGTTGGAACGTGATGGAGCCTTCAAAACCTACAGCCAGTTCCTTACCCGTTATCTGGCGATCATTGGCCTGGGTGCAATTGCCTCTGCCGGGGAGACTGCCGTTGGCCAGAATCCCAGTGGGATCGACTGGGGCGTGCTGCAGGCCATTGGCATGGCAGGTCTGATCACTCTCGTGGTAATCCGCCTCCCGTCCGTTTATCGCTGGATCATTGGGGCGGGGATTCTGGTTGTCTATCAGATCATTCTCGATAATTTCTTGCTCAACCTGACCATCCAGTCCCCGCACGGCGGATTATTTGGTTCGCTCAACTGGGCCGCCATGCTGATCCTCGGCACGGCCTTGGCGGACCTGTTCCACGGCGAAGGACGCTTGAAAAAGGCGTTTCCATGGGCTTCTTTGGCTGTCCTGGGGGCAGGGATCACGCTGGCATTCTTCATACCAGTCAGCAAGCACCGCGTCTCGTCTTCCTACATGCTGATCAGCCTGGGCGCCAGTGCGCTGTTGTTCCTCCTGTTCCACTGGCTGACCGGGCCGTTCAACTGGAAAGCCCGTTTCCTGGTCGTCTGGGGGATGAACCCGCTGGTGCTGTATTTCCTCCACTATCTCATTATCGGGATCTTCTTCGTGCCAGGTATCCCGGCCATTTTTCAGGCTGCACCGCTCTGGCTGGTGGTAATAGAGATGGTCATCCTTATTGGCGGGATCTCGGCTGTGGCCTACTGGCTGGATCGAAAGAAGATCTACATTTCTCTCTAGCCAGAAAGGAAGCCTGCATGGTGGAATGGTTAAGAAAGATAATGGTACGCTGGTGGAGGGTGGTTCTCATAGTATTTCTTCTGGCGGCGGTTCTCCTGTTGACCCGCCAGTTGACTCTGCCTGAACCCGGCGTTGCGGTCGCGGATCTGAAACCCTTCCCGCTCGTCGGATACCACCGCTTGCTCATTCTGGCCCCTCACTGCGATGACGAGACGCTCAGTTCGGCCGGGTTGATCCTGGCGGCGCAGAGGGCTGGCATCCAGGTGCGGGTAGTGATTGCTACCAACGGCGATGGTTTTCTGTTCGCCACCATGCAGGATTTCAGGAAGGTTTATCCGACTCATGCGGATTTCATACACATGGGAGAAGTGCGCCAGCAGGAATCGCTGGCAGCCCTGGCTGTGCTGGGTGTGCAGTCAGATCAGGTCACCTTCCTGAGTTATCCCGACCGTGGCACGCCTGCCCTGTGGGAAGACCATTGGGCGGCAGCCAACCCCTATCGATCGCCATATAGCGGCGATTCCAAAAGCCCATATGCGATTACCTACAACCCGCAATCGGTCTATGCCGGCGTCGATTACCTGGCGGACGTGACATCCATCATCGAAACCTACCGCCCCGACTTGATAGTTTACCCAAATTCCCAGGATGTCCATCCTGACCACTGGGGGCTGAACGTGTTCACCCGCCTGGCGCTCACCCTCATCCGTCACAACGACCCATCCTACAGCCCTATCGAATTGACTTACCTCGTTCACCGGCCGGATTTCCCGGAAATCAAGGGTCTGAAATCGAAGGCGAGCCTGACTCCCCCCGCCATTCTCTATGCGCTCTTTCCCGATTGGTACCGCCTGGATTTGACCCCTGCCGATACAGCTCTCAAAGGCCAGGCGGTGCAGGATTACCGCAGCCAGTTACCGCTGTTGCGCAATCTGATGGAAAGCTTCGTGCGCGCCAATGAGACTTTCGCCCCTGTAACGGATGCGAGCCTGGCGACCGCTGCACGAGGCGAACCGAAGAACCCCTCCACTTGGGTGGATGCTTCCGGTCAGCCGATTACCCCGGTCCAACTGGATCCGGTGGCTGACTATGCCACCCGCAGCTTCATCCCCGCCGGGGACTTGACCGCCGTCTACGCCGCCCGGGACTTGCAAGGAGACCTGCTGGTTTGTGCGCAGGTGCAGGAGGACACCATCTCCGAGATCGCCTACATTCTGCGTCTGAAGGCATTGACCGACAACGGAGTTACCGTTTACCAGGCCCGGACGGGGGAGGCACAAACCGGGTGGGTTTCACTGGTTCGCTCCGGTGTCTATGCCTGCGCCGCGGTTTCCCTGGCAGACCTGGGGAACCCTTGGGCGGTCTTCGTGGGTGCCACCACCGAAGGCGGCGGACGCATCGAGGATGAAACCGGCTGGCAGATAGTCTATATCGACAAGTAAGGAGATTTGGCTGACTTGAAAATAGAATTTATATGCCGGAGTCCGAAGTCTTATCATCCCTCGCGAAGCACCCCATTGGGGGGTGAAGGAAATCCGACTTCGGTGGCGATCTAAAGCAACTCCGTTTTTACCCTTCGAGGTGAGCACCGTTCATGAAATCTGACCGGAAAGGAAGCCTGTATGGTTGAAATCCTCAAAGAAATCCTTGCAAAAAGGGACTTGACTGAACCCATCATGGCGGTCGCGGATCTGAAGCCCTTCCCGCTCGCCGGGGTTCACCGTTTGCTCATCCATGCCCCACATTGCGATGACGAGACACTCGGTTCGGCAGGGTTGATCCTGGCGGCGCAGCGGGCCGGCATCCAGGTGCGGGTGGTGATTGCCACCAATGGCGATGGCTATCTATTCGCAACCATGCAGGATTTCAGGAAGGTTTATCCGACCCATTCGGATTTCATCCGCATGGGGGAAGTCCGTCAGCAAGAATCGTTGGCGGCATTGACTATCTTGGGTGTGAAGCCGGATCAGGTCACCTTCCTGAGTTACCCCGATCGTGGCACGCCTGCCCTGTGGAACGACCATTGGGTGGCAGCCAACCCCTGGCGCTCTCCATACAACGGCAATACCAAGAGCCCTTATCCAAACACCTTCAACCCGCAATCGGTCTATGCCGGCGCTGATTACCTGGCGGACGTGACCTCCATCCTGGAGACTTACCGCCCTGACTTGATAGTTTACCCGAATCCCCAGGATGTCCATCCTGACCACTGGGGGCTGAACGTGTTCACCCGCCTGGCGCTCACCCTTATCCGTCACAACGACCCATCCTACAGCCCTATCGAATTGACTTACCTCGTTCACCGGCCGGATTTCCCGGAGCCTCGCGGCCTGAAACCCCAGGAGAACCTGACTCCTCCCGCCAAACTTTATGCGATCTCCCCCGGCTGGTATCGTCAGGATCTGACCCCTGCCGAGACAGCCCTCAAGGGCCAGGCGGTGCAGGCCTACCGCAGTCAGTTACCGCTGTTGCGCAATCTGATGGAAAGCTTCGTGCGCACCAATGAGACTTTCGCCCCTGTAACGGATGCGAGCCTGGCGACCGCTGCACGAGGCGAACCGAAGAACCCCTCCACTTGGGTGGATGC
>Ga0209777_10004354_pt1 | contig 16783 bp, 6 predicted proteins | sample FrelakmetHBP12HB_FD_187147 | JGI IMG/M metagenome (GOLD analysis project Ga0209777, IMG submission 187147) | Freshwater lake sediment microbial communities from the University of Notre Dame, USA, for methane emissions studies -HBP12 HB (SPAdes)... | ecosystem: Environmental > Aquatic >...
GCTTTGCCTTGACAATTTGGCTATATTGATTATCGTTGCTCAGTAATCATCATACTTCGCCGGGAGGCATCTTTGAAAAAAGCGATCCTACTCACCGCGCTCGCGCTTTGTAGCTTATTGTTCATGTCCAAAGTGCAAGCATCACAGGTTACCGCTGAAACACTCAAGAAAATGCCATTGTCATTCACCAAGAATATGGGCCAATGGGATTCACAGGTACTCTTCCGCGCCAACGCCGGCGGGGCGACGATGTGGTTCACCAAAGAAGGCGTCACCTACCAGTTCACCCGACGCATTAACACGCGCAGCGGCGCAGTTATTGTGCCTTGTCGGGCGAACGCCGTCCGTCCTAACGACCCCGCCGATCGATTCTCCCAGGAAAAAGACTCCGTCGAGCAACTCGTCCTCACCGCCAAATTCGTCGGCGCCAATCCGAACCCGGAAGTTATCGCCGAACGCCAGCTGGAATACAAGTGTAATTACTTCCTTGGGAATGACCCGACCAAATGGCACACTGATGTCCCCAACTACGAAGCGATCACGCTCAAAGACATCTATCCCGGCATCGACCTGAAATATTCTGGAGACGGCAGCGGTCAGGCGGCGTACGAGTTTATCACCGCGCCCGGTGCGGATATCGCGCAGATCAAGGTTGAATACGAAGGCGCGGAAGAGACTTCCATCGATGCTGATGGCAAATTGATCCTGAAAACCAAATGGGGCGACATGACCGCAGCAGTAAAGACCCCGGTAGACTCCCCTCGCCCTGTGGGAGAGGGGTCGGGGGTGAGGGCCGTCCTGTCCGGCACAGCAAGCTTCTCGCAATTATCCGAGAAGACAATCGGATTTGAAGCCTCTGGTTCGGGTCAGCAGGTACTGGGCACGCTCGCAGTCGGGCTGGTCTATAGCACCTACCTCGGCGGGGGAAGCGACGATTATGGATACGGCATCGCGGTCGATGGCAGCGGCAATGCCTATGTGACAGGCAGTACGTGGAATTTCTTCCCGACTTTGAATCCTTATCAGACGCACCAGGGCAATGGTGATGCCTTTGTGACCAAGTTCTCCAGTGCCGGTAACAGTTTGATTTACAGCACCTATCTTGGCGGGGGAATCAACGAGACAGGAATGGGCATCGCGGTCGATGGCAGTGGCAATGCCTATGTGACCGGCATTACTAACTCTTCCAACTTTCCTACTTTGAATCCCTATCAAACTTATCAGGGCCCCGTCCCGTATGGCGACGATGTCTTTGTGACCGAGCTTTCCTGTGCCGGCAACAGCTTGATTTACAGCACTTACCTCGGCGGGGCAGGCTACGATGAAGGTTACGGCATCGCGGTCGATGGCAGCGGCAATGCCTATTTGACTGGCTGGACTTCGTCTACCAACTTCCCGACTCAGAATCCTTATCAGCTGACTATCCACGGTTCCCGTGACGTTTTTGTGACCAAGCTGTCCACTACCGGCAACAGTCTGATCTACAGCACCTACCTCGGCGGGTCAAGCTACGATGAAGGTTACGGCATCGCGGTCGATGGCAGCGGCAATGCTTATGTGGCGGGTAGTACCTATTCCTTTGACTTCCCGACTGTAAACCCCTATCAGTCAGTGCATCAAGACGGCGGCTACACTGATGCTTTTTGTTCCAAGCTGAGCAGTTCCGGCAACAGCCTGATTTACAGCACCTACCTTGGGGGTTCAGGCGTTGACGAAGGGATCGCTATCGCGGTGGATGGAAGCGACAATGTCTATGTGACAGGTTTTACCGGTTCCCTTGACTTCCCGACTGTAGATCCCTTTCAGGCGACATTTCAAGGAGGCTACGTTGATGCTTTTGTGACCAAGCTGAGCAGCTCTGGCAACAGCCTGATCTACAGCACTTACCTCGGCGGGGGAGACGAAGACCAAGCGAACGACATTGAAGTCGATGTCAGCGGTAATGCCTATGTGACGGGTTGGACTTGGTCTCCCAACTTCCCGACTTTGAATCCTTATCAAACAAATCAAGACACCACGGATGTTTTTGTGACTAAACTCTCCAGTATCGGCAACAGTCTGATCTACAGCACCTACCTCGGCGGGGAAGGCTTTGATGAAGGACGGGGTATCGCAATCGATGGCAGTGGCAATGCCTATGTGACGGGCACTACGGAGTCTTCCCACTTCCCAACTCATAATCCTTATCAACTGACGCATCAAGGCGGCCACTATGATGCCTTTGTGACCAAGCTGAGTGGGGGTGCGGCACCACCGCACATTTCGCTGGGACCGCTTTCTCTGGCTTTTTCCGCAGCACAGGGGGGCAGTCTCCCGAATTCCCAAACGTTTGCATTGAGCAACACCGGAGGCGACACTCTGAACTGGTCAGTTTCGGACGATGCAAGTTGGCTTGATGTCGGCCCTGTCACCGGAAACAGCAATTCTCAAGTGATCACTGTGTCAGTGAATACAACCAATCTGACTACCGCAACCTACAACGCCATTACCACTGTCAGCAGTATCAACGCCGACAACTCCCCCGTTCAGATACCAGTGGAATACGTTGTCTCGGAAGCATCAATAGCCGATCTCTTTGTATCAACAAACGACATTCAGCTGTTACCGGAGAATCCTTATTTTGGGCAGGATGTCTCCGTTTCGATCAAGGTACACAACATTGGTCAGACTGGGGCAGGAGGTTTTGACGTTCAAGTTGATGGTGATTCTGCATTCGTAAGTCCGATAGCCGATCTGATGATCGACTATCTGCCGGCCGGTTCAGATACAGTTGTTCAATTTCAATGGACTGCTGATGCTTCGGTTAAGATGCTGTTTGTTCGGTTGGATTCACACAACAACATCCCAGAGCTTTCTGAGAATAACAACATTGCGATGAAGCCGGTGAACGTCATCAGTCCGTCGGGACTAACGGTGACAATTGCGCCTGATGCGATATATGCAGAACTGGGAGATACTGCCGCTTACGAAGTAACCGTTGTCAACAGCACTACTGGATTTCACCGTGTAGCCCTTTCGGTAAGCAATATGGGTAGTCTGCCTTATCGGTTTGATAACGACACGTTGGAACTTGCTCCGGGGGCCTGGACCTCAACAAAGTTGAGTGTCCAGTCTGGAACAGGCTGCGCGGGTTTTACCGGAACGCTGAATTTCCAGGTTCAGGCAAAAGCCATAGACAACGTCTCCCTGACTTCCACTATCGGGGCACAGTTGGTGGTTACAGCGAACCTGGTTTTGAGTCAGTTTCTTCCTGCCAGCAACCAAACTCTGGCATCTAATAGTGTAACCTTCATGTGGACATCAAGAACCTCGTCAAGTTCGACTGTCTACTATAGGAAAGTCTCTGATTCGTCCTATTCCGTCGCTACCGGCAATGCTGGTGTTGCTCACAGCGTAATAGTTAACAATCTTGAATACAATACTGACTACCTCTGGTACGCAAAATCGGTTTCAGCCTGCGGCACCGAAAGCAGTAGCTTGTTACGCTTTTACACCGGACATGGCGTAACGTTTGAGAATCACAGCCCCCACTTTTTGGTCAAACGCAACTATAATCAGAAAAGTAACCTCAGCATAGTCAACAGCGACACACTGCCTCATCAGGTTCTGGTGGAAGCTCTCAATCCATACAGCGATCTGATAGTTGGGTTTACCGAGGATGGGTCTGTTGATCACGTCGTCGAACTGCCGCCAGGTGGCAGCCTCGCTCTCAACCTTGCCATACATGCTCAGGATGCACAGGATACCAACTATGTTATGGCATTTCGTTTGACATCGACCGGCCACGATAGTAGCAAAATATACGATTATGCTTCCGCATATATCACTGTCGATTGGCCTGACACCAATTTCGTACTGCAAGACTTGGGATTTGACCCACAGACTCTGGTGAGATCGATGCGCTTGTTGAACTCTGGTGACTCAATTTCTGATTTCGCTGTGACGGTGAGTGATGCAGTGGGTATTGATTATTTCGCTACTCCCCAGATTGAACATGCCCTGCTGGGACCAAATCAACATATCGATTTTCAACTTATCCCGACGTTCGAAGATACAATTACCCTTCAAGGACAAAAGGCGTCCTGCAGAGCAGTAGTCACGGCAACTGGGGCAGGCAAATCCGTATCAATTCAACTCACGAAATGTTGTCAGAAGAGCATATTCAATGTCTCCAAGCCGAACGCGTTGGTCTGTTCCGATTTGGCCGCTGAGTCGTGGTACTGTACCAATCGCCCGGTGATAGATGTAAATGTGTCTTCTCCGAGAATACTATCGGGCACCGTGACGAAAGGAATTCTGTCAATCAGTTTCACTCCCAAGAGCTCCGTCCGCCCTCATAATCTGACGATCTATCTCAATGGTCATTTGATAGAGACGCTCACCAACACAGTTCCCAGTGGTACTATGAGCTTTGATGTAAACCCGTCGTTCCTATCCGTGTCCAACTCGGGTCCGGTAGTCAACCATCTTCAGCTGGTTTCGACTCACCTCAACGGCGGGCACTATATCGTTGCAGCCGAATTTTCTCTATGTCTGTGCGTCAACAATTATGCCGAGTATATCTGTGCGAGTAACGCCAGTGATGCTCTGACAATACTCAATTCTCGGCCATATTTGTTTTCTGGCTCTCCTTCCTCCGTCGAAATCATCAGCCCCTCCGGCGGTGATATCCACAAGTGGACAAATACTCCGATTAAAGTCCAAGTCACGCCTCCCCACCGCAAATATGATGCCAACGTAAATATTAGCTATGCCTTAGGTGGCAGCCAGTCGCTGAAACTCAATTACGATTCCCAACAACAGCTATACATAGGCGAGTTGCAGCCCCAAGGCTGTGGCGATGCCACCATAACCGCTTCGATTGGAAAATGTGGGCCAAGCCTTCAGGATAATGTCAGTGTTACGGTTATCGACTGCGACCCAAAGCGTGTGCCGGTCGTGCTGGTACATGGGTGGGGGAAGGGGAGTAGTCCATCGGGTTGGGAGGAGATGAAACGTTGGTTGATGGAAGAAGACGATTTTCTTTATGTTTGGACACCAAGCATAAGTCCTTGTGGAGTTCCAGGGGAGAGGCAATTTGATCTAAATTCGAAGGCCTTATCGGATGCAATCGAAGCTCAACGAGACAGCTTTCAGGATACCAATCATTACCGTCCCAACGCGATTAACATCATTGCCCATTCAATGGGCGGGATGATTGCACGTCGCTATGCCGCCAGTGATGATTCTTGGTCCGCTCATTCGAAGGGAGTAACGGTAAACAGACTCATCATGCTGGGTACCCCCAATGGTGGCGTCCCCATTGCAGGAATCCTGTCGACTGTGACACGCCGTAACTGTTACTTTCATCAAGAATATTGCGCTTTGCTGGAAGCAGCATCTTTCGCCCTTTGCCCTGGGCCTGCCAACGCAGAATTTGCGCCTGACAAAGTCGATGCGTTCAACAGAAATCGCACCTTAAACACTTATCATTCGAGCACACGATATGTTGGAATCGCCGGCATACAAGGGCTACAACTTCCGATATGCCTATCACTCTTGGGTTGTCCTAATGATGGATTCATCAACACGCACAGTGTGCTTGAGGCTCATATAACACTCCCTGACGGTTCAAGACCTTCCATTGTGGATCGAGCAATAACATGTCCTGACCCCTCATTTGTTCCTACTCCGACATATTCCACTTTACACAGTCAGCTTCCCCACAATCGCACGATATACGAGGGCTTGATAAGACCCGAACTACTGGAAACGGCTATACCATCGTCAACTCCCGCAAACAATTTCGCAATGTCGAACACTTACGCTGATACAACAGAAATCAGCTTTAACGATAGCTATCTTGGTTTCATAAGGCCTTTTTCGGTGGTAACTGAAACGTTGCAACTCGCACCGAGTAGCGCTCTCAATATTCTTGCAGACAATTTCGGAGCCAACATGAGCATTACGCTGCGATCACCGAGTGGTGTCATCTTCGATAGCACTGATACAAGTGGGAGTTACACTGAAGTCGAAGGTCTGATCTCGTACACCATTCCCAATCCCACGCCAGGTGCTTGGTTCATCAACATCACGGCAGGGGCGCTTGCAGATACCGTATCGCCTTACTTTGTGGTCGCGGAAATGGAGGATGGTATCGAGATGACTACCTCGATTTCATCGTCCTTCGTGGAAGCGCGAGATTCAGTACTAATCTTTTCCAAGCTTGTGGAGGCAGGATCACCGATCACATGTGCATCGGTAACGTGTGAAGGATTTACAGATTCTGCTGGCTTGGCATTGAGTCTGACTCTTAGAGATAATGGAACATGGCCAGACGCGACGGCCAATGACGGCATTTATAGTGCTGCATGGATACCGCAAGACTCTCTCGGTTCGATCAATATTCTTGTCAAGTCGCAAGGAAATATACCGCAATTCCACCGTGAATCGGTATTGAACACGTTTGTCACTTCGAGGCCTACTTGGATCTGCGGGGATGTCGACGGCGAAGGAACTGTCAATATCGCGGACGTCGTGTTTCTCATCGATTACATCTTCATGGGTGGTGCCGCGCCGCAGCCGATCTCCCTGGGGGACGTTGATTGCAGCGGTAGCATAAACATTGCTGACGTGGTTCGCTTGATCGCCTACATCTTCTCGCATGGAGCAGCGCCGTGTGCGGGGTGCAAGTAGCACAACCAGATTGCCCCCTTTCGCGTGTCACGCCCACGACACGTAGACACCGGGAGTCTCAAGAAGAGGCTTCCGGTTTTTCTTTTTGGCAAGTCATCGTGGCTGTGCGACGCCCAGTTGCGTGTCACCATTGCTGAATCACAACATTTATATACTTGCGCTGATTACCACTGGATAGTCAAGACAATTCAGGTGGTAACCACGATCATCAACTACAACAACGACACCTACGACCTAGTATCTCTTGCACAGGCACTCATCAAAGGAGAAGTAACCGCAACAGGAGCATATCTGAACGTCGAAGCATAACCCAAAGCACAGAGAAGGGGCCAAAAAATGGCCCCTTCCCACCCCCACACCAGCACCCACCAACCACCAAACACCTCACGGCGACCATGGCAAGCAACTCCTCAGGGGGGCACAGAGACGACGCTTTGCCTTGACAATTCAGCCGCATTGATTATCCTTGTCTTGTAAGTCATCATACTTCGCCGGGAGGCATTTTGAAAAAAGCGATCCTACTCACCGCACTCGCGCTCGGGCTTTGTAGCATATCGCTCTTGCCCAAAGTGCAAGCATCACAGATCACCGCTGAAACACTCAAAACGATGCCACTGGCCTTTACGGAAAACATGGGCCAGTGGGATGAACGCGTATTGTTCCGGGCCAACGCGGGCGGCGCAACCATGTGGTTCACCAAAGAAGGGGTGACCTACCAGTTCACGCGACGCATCAACAAGGACGGCACGGTCCCCACGCCGGGTGCAATGCAATCGCTCTCGTCTGTGTCTGGTCTGGATTCCCGCTTTCGCGGGAATGACATGGAGAAGGACGGCGTCGAGCAATTGGTGTTGACCGTCAAATTCGTCGGCGCGAATCCGAATCCAGAAGTCGTAGATCAAGGCCAAATGGAATACAAATGCAACTACTTCCTCGGCAACGATCCGTCCAAATGGCATACCGATGTTCCCAACTACGAAGCGATCACGTTCAAAGACGTTTATCCCGGCATCGATGTGAGATACTCAGGCGACGGCAACGGTCAGGCGGTGTACGAGTTTATCGTCGCGCCGGGTGCGGATATCGCGCAGGTCAAGGTTGCCTACGAAGGGGCAGAAGAGACTTCGATTGACTCCGACGGCCGACTAATCCTGAAAACCAAATGGGGGGACATGATCGCGGCGATAAAGTCACCTACCGATGGCGTTTTGTCTGGAATAGGCAGCTTCTCGCAGCTATCAGAAAAGACGATTGGATTTGGAGCCGATGGCTCAAATCAGCAGGCGTTGGGTACGCTCTCAGTCGAGTTGGTTTACAGCACATACCTCGGCGGGGAAAGCGATGATTGGGTCCGGGGTATCGCTGTCGATGTCAGCGGCAATGCATTCGTGACGGGCTGGACCTCTTCTTCCAACTTTCCGATTCAGAATCCCTATCAGCCGGATCAAGGCGGTTATGATGCTTTTGTGACCAAGCTCTCCAGTTCTGGCGACAGCCTGATCTACAGCACCTACTTCGGCGGGGGAGACGACGATTATGGACAGGACATTGCGGTCGATGGCAGCGGCAATGCCTATGTGACAGGTTCTCTAAAGCTTAATGGCTTCAACAACTATGATGCATTTGTGATCAAGATAAGCAGTTCCGGCAACAGCCTGATTTACAGCACAATCCTTGGAGGTGGCAGAGACGATGAAGGAAGCGGCATTGCGGTTGATGACAGCGGCAATGCCTTTGTGACGGGCAGGACTTCATCCGATAGCTTCCCTACCAAGAACCCTTATCAGACCTATCAAGGCCCGATCGGCCCAACGCCCTACTATGACGTCTTTGTAACGAAGCTGAGCAGTAGTGGCAGCCTGATTTATAGCACCTACCTCGGTGGAAAGGGCGACGACTATGGAGTGAGTATCGCTGTCGATGGGAGCGGTAATGCTTATGTGACAGGCGCAACCTACGCTATGAGTTTCCCCACGACGAACCCCTATCAGGCGGGTCAAGGTGGTGGTGATGTCTTCGTAACCAAGATCTCAATCCTCGGTGATAGCTTGATCTATAGTACTTTAATGGGGGGGAGAGACAGTGATGCTGGATGCGGCATCGCGGTTGATGGCAGCGGCAATGCCTTTGTAGCGGGTTACACCAAATCCTCCAACTTTCCGACTCTGAACCCCTACCAGGCAGCCTACGGTGGTGATGGGGACGCGTTTGTCACCAAGCTTAGCAGCTCTGGTAGCATGGTCTACAGCACCTACCTTGGCGGGGGAATCGACGAATCGGGAGCCGCTATCGCGATCGACGACAACGGCAATGCCTATGTTACTGGCTCTACTGGATCTTACAACTTCCCAACTCAGAATCCTTTCCAGACCGTTCAAAGCCCATATCCTCTCCATGATGTCTTTGTGACCAAGCTGAGCAGCTCGGGCGCCAGCCTGATCTACAGCACCTACCTTGGCGGGGGAAGTGACGATGGAGGATACTGCATCGCGGTAGACGGCAACGGCAATGCCTATGTGACGGGCATGACTGCTTCGTCCGACTTTCCGACTTTGAATCCCTATCTGAGGACCCAACAAGGCGGCAGTGATGTTTTTGTGACCAAGCTGTATGCAGATCCCGCAACGGACGTTTCGGATGAGTTGACTCCCGTCTCGCTTCCGGAGAAACAAGCTCTCGACCAGAACTATCCCAATCCTTTTAATCCGAGCACTGAAATCAGCTTCGACCTTCCCAAACCCTCATTTGTATCTCTGGATATTTTTGATGTCTTGGGTCGTAGGGTGTCAACCTTGATAAACGAGCAGCTTACCGCAGGGAGTAAGCGAGTCCAATGGGACGGCAGGGACAACACGGGAGTGGAGGTAGCGTCCGGGGTCTATTTCTACCGCCTGCAAACTGGCGATCATGTTGAAGTCAAGAAGATGGTGCTGCTAAAATGACTCTATGCACGGTGTACAGCCGCAAAACCTTGTCTGGGACAATGTAACCTTATGCCCCCGTGTGGAATATTTGATCGGCTCATATCCACAGCGGTGCTACGGCGCCGTGCGCGGGGTGCAATTGGCACTACTGACAAACTTGCACGGAACGATTTTATTAAGAATCGCCCATGCGAATGACACCTTTTGGGGAACGCAATTGCGTTCTCCTCAACGCTTAGGAGGCAAATTGATGAAAAGGCTAATGATTCTGATCATTGGGCTGATCCTGCTACCAGCGATGGCAACGACAACTCCAAACCCACTTGCCGCGATTCAGCAGATGAACCAGATGCCACTGGCGTTCACCAAGAACATGGGTCAATGGGATGAGCGCGGGCGTGGATTGCTCGCTCGCCGTTTTGCGACGCAAGCTCGGCGGGAGATGACAAACTATATGCGGATAGACCCGTCTGCTTCAGAGGACAGCCTTCAGCAGAGTGCGGAGATGCTAATGCCAGAGCTCTCTTTGCGACCGGAATATCAAGTGCCAGAAATAGACCCGCCCTATTCTAACGTTTACAAACTTAGAAAAAGAAGCAGAGAGCTTGACAACCTTAATCAGCCTCCCGTGCTGCGCAATGATTTTCTCGTCAATGATGATACTGTCGGATCATGCTACCACGCGACTGGTGACGTATCGAGCTCGCCCGATGGCAGGTCTGTCGTTCTTTGGCTTGATGGTCGTGGTGGCTCTGACTTGTTTGCACAGATCTACGCTCCGGGTGGACAGTCGGTTGGGAACAACGTTGGATTAGGGACATCAAGAGGCTGGGAAGATGCCAGAGTTGCGATGGCTGATGACGGCAGTTTCGTTACGCTTTTGGAGTCAAGCATTTACCCATACGACACAATATACGCTATGCGATACTCTTCAGAGGGGCAACCTCTTGGGCAAGAAATTATGGTCGGCACAACTGGATACTCTCTGACGGATTTGTTCGACGTCGCGACAGATCCGTCAGGGAATTTCGTGGTGGCCTGGTTAGAACAACAGTGGCCCGACACGAGTGTCGCCGTAATGCTCCGTTGGTTTACTGCAGGAGGTGTTCCACTCACGGCTGCTCTTCGCGCGGATGACTCCACTCCATCCGTTAAGCGAGAACCTTGTATAGCCATGAATAATACAGGTTATGTTTGGGTGGCATGGGATGACAGACGTTCAAACAATTGGGATGTTTATGCGCAGGGTTTTTTGTACGCCAACAAGATTGGGGGCAATATCCGAGTCAATGATGACGGTTCAGCAAGGAGTCAGTATTTTCCTAACGTTGCCTCTGACAGACATGACCGATTTCGTTTCGCGTGGTATGACTTCAGAGATTCCGTCAAAGACGTCTATGTACAGAGTATCACTGCCGGCGGTGCACTCGTTGGACAAAACGTGAAAGCGAACCCACAACCAGCTATTTCTTCTCATGGAACACCAGCGATTGGATCACTCTCAGGCGGCGACTTTTTTGTGGGCTGGTACCCTTTGGCGAACCCCGGTGCCCCAGCCATTCGAAGATTCGCTTCAAACGGTCAGGGTTCCGAGACCTTTCTCAGCCTCTGTGGCGATTCGACGTCGAGCATGTGGCCCCTCTTACTCGCAGGCTCTGATTCTTCATTGCTGGTGGCATGGAAAGGTTACCGGACTGCGGAGTGGAAAGAAGGTATTGAGGCCCAGCTTTTTGGAGAGAACAACCTGCCGTTGACTGATTGCTTCTGGGTCTCCGATGACGATGGATCATCGAGCCAAGAACTTCCTGCTCTAGCCATCGATGCTACAGGTGCAACTGTAGTCACCTGGATGGATAGTCGTTACCTGCAGAATCGCATCTTTGAACAAGTATATGGCGACCAAGGCTTACCTGTCGGCCCAAACTTACAGGTCGACACCTTGAGTAATCGTCTGTCAGCTTGGGCTGAAAATCCTAGTGCAGCACGGAATTGCGATGGGACGACTGTAATCACGTGGCTCCAAACTTACTATTACAACTATTCGAATCGAGTTATGGTTCGTGTATTGGATTCATCTGGATCACCACTCGGTTGGCCGTTCGATGTTAGTGAATTTCATGGCGGCGGTTTGTGGTGGCGGGCGCGTGTTTCGTCCAATTGCGAAAAGGGCTTTGTGGTGACCTGGTCGGATGTTAGAGCAGGCTCTTACGATGTTTACTGCCAATTGCTGGACAAATTGGGTCAGCCAATTGGCAACAACTGGAAAGTCAACAGTTTCTCTTCGACGGATCAGCAGCCGTTTAGTGACGTCGCGTTTGCTCCAGCGGGAGTTATTCTTGTTGTTTGGGATGACATTCGCGATGGGTTATATGATTGGAATATATATGGCCAACTTTACGATTCATCGGTCAATCCTATCGGAGGAAACTTTCGGATAAATGACCCGGGCAATCGAGGCATGCAGGTGGCACCAACCGTCGCGAGCGATTCGATGGGCAACTTCGTGGTTGTGTGGTTGGATGACAGAAACTTCATTGGTGAGAACAGCTGGGATAATTATGGGCAGCGAATCAGCCCTGCGGGGGAGCTACTCGGAGTCAATTTCAAGTTAAATGATGTCGGTTCAGGAGGCGATTCGTATGGGCCACAGGTGGCAATGAAATCGGATGGTGGTTTTGTGACAGCTTGGACATACGATCCGACAGACCCGTTATCCATGCGAGTACGGGAGTTTGACAGATTAGGCATCCCGACTAGTCCCAGTTTCCCAGTAATTGATCCGAGCATCACTTGGGGTATCCGACAGAACGTTGCGGTCGCGCTCAGCAAAAACAAAATGATTCTTGCTTGGGAAGATAGCAGACGCGCCAAAGGTTTGGACATATATGCGAAAATCTACGCTGAGTATATTTGCGGGGATGCGAACGGCTCGGGCAGTATTGACATCGCAGACGTTGTTTTCTTGATCAATTACATCTTTGCGGGTGGCCCTGCACCATCTCCGTACGCTTCGGGTGATGCAGACTGTGACGGCGTAATCACTATTGCTGATGCCGTTTATCTGATAGAGTATATCTTTTCCCACGGTGCTGCCCCGTGTGCGGGGTGTAAGTAGTTTAACGGGAAACCCAACTGGTGTCATTAAGTGCGAAGCAAACCAATTGTAGCCAGAAGTGGTCCTTTCACTATTTCAGCAATGACAAATCCATTGAGGGTGCCTATTATGGCAACAATATTACTTAGCATTCTCCTGGGAGGCAATTTGAAACGGATGTGTTCTATTTGGATGAGATGTGGCTCGTATAATTGCTGCGACATTCATGGTAAGAAATTGGCAGGATTCACGAGAAATAAGTTAGCAGCAATCGCTTGTGTTTTTTCGATGATCTTTGCTACCGAAGTTATCGCTCAAGTACCCTATCTAGGATTCGATGCTTCTGACTCGGCAAGTGCAAAAATATCTTTGGGGGACGTTACATCAAATGCACAGAATTCCTTACGGATTTCGTCTGAGAGGAATAATACTCAGTTGAACCCACAGGAAGAGTTAACACCAATTCGCCTTACCAACAATAGTGCAGAGTCGACAGATCCGCGTGCGGTTGTTGACAACAGCTTCTTGTACGTCGTCTGGCGTGACACGCGAGACGGTAATCCTGAGATTTATTGGCAGAAATTTGATCGAAGCATGGGCAGTGCGGCAACCTCCCCGATCCGGGTGACGAACTCCGGCGCGGCATCATTTGACCCGTCAATCGGTGTCGATGGTTCCGGCAACAGCTACATTGTCTGGCAGGAAGGATCACAGTATGGCACTATCCAGGGTGTTAAGCTAGATGGGAATGGTGCTCCGCTTTTCGCTATTAAAAACTTGAGCCCGGGTTTGTCACTTCATCCTGACATAGCGGCGAATTCATCCGGGGTTAACTGGGTAACCTACCAGCGCATGGCTAATGTTGCTGATCAGAATGTCTATGTCAGAAAAGGTGGCGACCAGCTAAACCAGATTTGCCTGTCTCCTACGTCTGGAACGATCTGGGGAGCCGTGAAAATGCCGGTTATTGGGACAGATGGGACCAACGGTTGGGTCGCATACTACGATGAGGGCGATGGGGCTGCAAGATTTCTCAAGTTGGAGGCATTTGGCGCCAACTGTAACAAGTTCGGTCAAGCCAACCAAGATCAGGCTTATACTCGCCCAGCCATCGGTTCATCAAACACCGAAATCTGGATTGCTATTGAGAAATCGGAAAACATATATAACGTTGTGGGACCTAACAATGCCAGGCAAATTAATGATAACCCCGGAACAGCGTCGTACCCGCGTGTAGAAGCTGATCCCAATTATGCCTATTTTGTGTGGCAAGACAGCAGAGATGGCAATCTCGAAATATATCTATCGAAAGCAACGGGAAGTCAAGACCTTCCAGATCAGCGGATAACCAATAACCCATTCTCATCGCAGCATCCCGATATTGCCACCTATCCAGCAGAACCCGGCAAGTTCTGGATCGTTTGGCAGGACAATCGGGATGGGAATTGGGAGATATATCTAACAACATCCAATCCTCAGCCAAGTTCATTGATAATACTCGACGGCGCTGAACCACCACAGCCGATTGTGAACCACGCATGCAAAATTTACGGCATCAATGGCCAGACTCAGGAACTGAAGGCTGAAGTCATGAGCGACAACAACGGAATCGTCTCCGTAGATCCTGGTTGGTTCACGATCGGCGACAATGTTCGTGTGGAGATTCTAGCCTACACTTTTCCGTCGACGAGACCCTTTCACGACGCCGTCGACGGAGTTGGTCATGCCGTCTATCTTGATAATGCAACGGTTCATTCCGATGCACCTTTTTCCTATGACGACGTTTTCACTGGCCAGGCCTTGCAACCAATCACGCTGACGCATGCTCTAGTTAAGTTCAATCTCGTTGCAATAACGGAGTGGGACGCTAACCAACAGCAGCTAACTAATCTCAGCGATGCCTTTCGCTTAGTCGCTAATCATCTGCTTGATGTGACGGATGGTCAGGCCACTCTGGGAAAAGTCATGATTTATGATAAGGGCAAGCACCCATCAAATGGAGCACTGCTGGAAGCGGCCGACCTGAAGTTTCGCAGCACAAACTCATTGCAAGCGGGCGCCAGTAGAGGCTATATGGGAAACGAGGGTGGTTGCGCGAAAGGAGGAATAGACTTGTCCCGTACGATCTATAGTAATGACAAATACTTTCAATCGATGCTTCACCTACGATATGGATTTGACTGGACGCTGCGAGACGCGAGCATTCCACTTCTGACGTCTTCACATTATCCTGGTGTTCGCGCAATTTCTCACGAACTTGCACACTATTTCTTCTATTTTGGAGACGAGTACAGATATGACATTCCAGGCAGCAAGAAGGTATGTCCGGCTCCACCACCTTCTTATGATTTCGGTCTGATGTCGCTTGGATCGTTCAATAATGAGGATGAGCCCCTGTATGGCGAAATGTCGTCCCAGCAGGATTACGACAATGCAGGTTCGACCAACACGTCTCAGTGGTGCTCTTGGAGCATGTCGTGTTGGGACTGGTTCGAAAATCGTTACGAAGGTACTCTATGGGAGGCCTACATGCATGATTCGCTCGGGAATCAGTGCGGATTGGACGTGCAGACCCCATTCGTTAGAATCGTGAAGCCAAGCGAGCGAACCAATTCGTCACAGCCATTCTCCGGCCCGAACAATGACCTGAGTAATCCAGACGAAAACGTGGGAGCAAGCGTTGCCATCGATCTCTCCGATAGTCCCGGAAGCCTAGAAGACCTCAACATAAGCACCCGTGGAGGTTCATGGATGAGAAATCAAGAGAACTTTCCGATTATCGATGTTTATCTGAGCAAAAGCGGCGATTGGAATGGGTCACTTCTCTATCAGGGAACGACGTCAAAAGGCGGCACGCTTGTAGTTGTTGAGGCGGTTCCAGGCGACACTTTGCTTCTTTCTGGACGCAAAGGATCAAGCTCACTAGCAAACGGAAGTTACCTGTTTTTGCGGCAGGAAATTGGCTCGTTTACTGCGGCAGAAACTTTGCAGGTTGTACCTTCTTTAATCGCCCCCCCCTCAGGATTGATTGTGACCCTTGAAGCCTCAGGGCAACAGCAATTTCAACTTATCGTCGACAGTGATTCGCTGCTCCTCAATCCGCCAGTAATGAAACTCATTGGCTCTGGAGACTTGCGCCACTACGAAACACTTTCACAAACACTTGACGGATATCTCTCCACTGCAGATGTATTCAGCGGCGAGGAGGGGATTGTACTGGTGGACTGCACTATGGTCGATTCAACTGAATTCTCTGTCCCAATCAATTACCGTTGGGCTTCCTCGCAATCACCTAATTACTTAACACTTCAATCGCCAGATAATTTGTGCAACGTCTCCCTGGACTCTCTCGCTTCGAGTCAGGTGGACTATGCTCTCGTATATTTATCTGACTTCGAGGCACTCGAACGTGGAATTCCAGAACACACTAGACTGATTGGAAACACGTACGGCACGTCATTTGTCCAGATAGGCGAAACCGCGCCCGCATACAACCTAAGTCTCTTTGTATCCATTGAGGATTCAGTCTCAACGATAGTCGAGCAACTAACGCTTTACCACTGGAATACTGGACTCAGGGCATGGGAGGCGATCACTGCTTATGGGACGCTTGACGGGAGTCTGTTCGTTATTAGACTGACTCAGACAGGTCTATTTCAACTGACGGCGGCTCTGCGTGGATTCATGTGCGGTGACGCAAATGGAGACGGTGCGGTCGACATCGCCGATGCCGTCTACCTCATCGCATATATCTTCTCCCGCGGACCGGAGCCATCGCCATTGGCAGCAGGTGACACTGACTGCAGTGGGGACATCAACATTGCGGATTGTGTGTATCTGATCAGCTACATCTTCTCCCACGGAGCTGCGCCTTGTGAGGCGTGTAAGTAATCAGGGACGCTGAGTGAACTGATGACCGGGAGTTTAGAGGGCGGCTTCCGGTTTTCTTTTTGACAAGTCTTCGAGGCTGTGTGACTCCCAGTGGCGTGTCACCACTGCTGAATCGCAACATTTATATACTCGCGCTGATTACCACTGGATAGTCAAGACAACTCAGGTGGTAACCATGATCTTCAACTATGTCAATCCT
>Ga0209777_10004355_pt1 | contig 16782 bp, 15 predicted proteins | sample FrelakmetHBP12HB_FD_187147 | JGI IMG/M metagenome (GOLD analysis project Ga0209777, IMG submission 187147) | Freshwater lake sediment microbial communities from the University of Notre Dame, USA, for methane emissions studies -HBP12 HB (SPAdes)... | ecosystem: Environmental > Aquatic >...
GCGGCTACCGCGGCGCGGTGGACATCGAAGGCTGGCATGACCCGGTCTTCCGCGGCGCCCGCGAACTGGAAGGACAGATCAACGCGCTGCGCTACCTCCGGCGCTGCCGGCGCCTGGCGACGTAATCCGTTGTCATTCATCATTTTATTTGAAAAGCTAATTAAAATATTTCGTTTTCTAGCTTATATCAAGAAATCTATTATCGTATTGACATAAATAAAACATGCTGTATAGTAATGCGAAAAGTGGAGGTCATATATGAGCTTCTCGGACATTCTGCGGCCTCGAAAAGACGTGCTGTCGGGCGACGGCGTAGAGGGCATTGTCGATATCGAGAACCTGCGCGACGCGGGCGGAAAGCATTTGGAGTCCAAGCCTCGTGAATTCCTGAACCTCACGTACCCGACCAGCGATATCCGATTAGTGCTGGAAAATCTTCACCAGCGCTTCACGAACAAGGCCCGCAGTGCCGGGCTCTACCTGTTCGAAGGGTACAAAGGCAGTGGTAAATCACACTTGCTCCTGATGATCTATCACCTGGCCCGGAATTGGGAAGTGGCCCAAGAATGGCTTTCACGGCACGGCCTGAAGTGCGATCTGCCAGAGCGCATCGAGGTCATTGCCCACAAATTCACGGATTTCCCCCTTTACGCGCTCTGGGACCTGATCATGGGCGGCGAGGGTAAAGGCCAAGGGCGGCCAAATCTTGATCAAGTCAGGCAAGCCATCAAAGGGCGTCAGATCTTTCTGGTCCTCGACGAACTGGAGATGGGCATTCGCAGCATTTCCGACAAGGCTATTCAGGATCAGAATCTGGCCTTCCTGCAGATGCTCACAGAAGAAGCGGAGCGATCCGAGACAAGGAGTATCACCATCTTTGCCGGCATTTACGACTCAGCCCGTGAGCCAGGCGCGACGCTGAAGCGCGTGCCGCGTATCGATGTGAAGTTCACGAGCGCCTCTGATCGTACGCGGATCGTTCAGCATCGCCTCTTCGAAAACAGCGACACGGTTGACCGGAAGAAGATCGAAAATGTCCTGACAAGCTATCGCAACGATTGGCAACGCAAAGGGCTCCCTGTCAACGACGACTACATGGCAAAAATCCAGGTAGCGTATCCGTTCTCGCCTGAACTCCTGCAACTCATCCAGGAACAGGCCCGCAATCTGTTTCAGGGCACGCGCGGGGCGCTGGGGCTCTTGGGCGCCATGGTCAAAACGGCGCACAAAAAGACCGATTTGATCACGACGGCCTATGCATCCATCGGTGAAAAAAACATCCTGAACCGGTTAATTGACCTCGATCCCGGCATGGATCTCGTCAAATGCGCGCACAGCGACCTGGCCGATCAAGGCAGTGTGCGTTTCGCGGATGAAATCGTGTCGAGTATTCTGCTGGCGACCTTGGCGTCCGCGGGAAAAAGCCGCGGCATGACCGAAGAGCAACTTGCGCTGCAGGTTTTGAAACCGGGGGATGACGTCAATGACTTCCGCGGCGCATTAAAAGCGTTTCACAAATACGGCACATTTTTCCACGAGCAGGAGGGCGTTTATTTCTTCGATCGGGAGGAGAAACCGAGCGCAAAGGTCGAATACAAATCGCTTAGTGTGGATACGCAAAAGGCCACCGAAAAGGCATTCGAATTCTGGACCGGCGAGCTGTTCAATGACCGCGACGCGGTTGTCTTCAAGTATATGGAACAGGCGCAGGCGGAGTTGCGTCAACGCGACAGCCGCCGCTTGCGTTACGTGCTGGCCCCCCGCCGCTTGTCTCCGGAGGAACGCCACGGCCTCTATTTCGGGCAGACCAACCGGAACATGATCATTCTCCTGGAGCCGCGCAACAAAGATTTCGATGCCATGAAGAATGGCGACATTCTGAAATGGGCGCAGCGGTATATCGCCGCCAGCGACCTGCTGGCTTCGGCGGGCACCGTTGAGCGAAAGAAGCAGTTCGAGCGCATTGCCAAGGAAGACAAAACGTACATCCTTGACGCCTATCGCAAAACAGGGCTGTCCTACATCTGCATTCAGAAATACGGTTCCACGGCCGAAGAGGATCAGATTGAAATCGAGCCATTGGGCAACGCCAGTACGCGCGCGGAAGTGGAAGCCGGCCTGAGCCAGAAGCATTTCCCGGTCCAGCTTTTCGAGGAGCATCTACGTGAACGCCTGACGGACTGTATGGGCAAGCGCCTGAAGGACATCGAGCGCGTCTACCGGGAAACGCTTGGATATCCGGTCCCCACGCACGTTACCAGCATCCGCGGGGCATTGATCAATCTGTGCGGTCGGAAGGAAATCGGACTGCGTCACGGGAAGGACAGCGCTTGCGGGCGGAAACCGGTCCTTGCCGACGGGGAATGGCCTGACGTTGTTGTCGCCGAGCCTTTTGTGGACGAGAAAAGAGCCCCGGAATTCGGCTTCGGCGACAAGGAACAACCCCAGCCCGAGGGCGATCAAAACGGCAGCCCTGGCGATGGCAGCGGAGGGGAAGAACCCGTCTCGGTGCCGGAAGAGCAGGAATCCATCATTACGGTGGAAACGCCTTTTGTCCAGAGTTTGGGCTCATTGCGCCAGGAAGTCGCCGTGAAGTTGTCCGAGTATGCCGAAAGCATCGTCAAGGAAGTGACGTTCCGCATCTTCTACGAGAAAAAAAATGCCGACCTCGGATCGCTGCCCGCCGGTTTACGGGGAGCCCTGACGGGCTTGGGTAACATCACCGCCGACCTGACGATCACACGCACGGGGGATCTCGGCAAGAGCGATGTCGAGCAGGTGGTGGAGAGCCTGCCGCAGTTCCCGGACGGCGACTACAAGGCCGAAATGAAGATCGTTGAAGGTAGGTCAGCCATTCCTGGCTGACCCGTGTCGGGCAAGAATGCCCGACATACTTGTTCGGATGGCGCGAGGAACAGCATATGGGCACACTGAACAGCGAGCTGCTGCGAAAACTGACGAGCCCCGAGCCGCGTCTGCCTTGGGTGACGAAGTGGCTGCTGGACGAGGTCTGGTCTCCCGAGCAGTATGCGGTGGCGGAGCCCGAGGACTACCTCGTGGCGGGGGAGCAGACCGTGCATGCCTTCGAGGAATTGCTCACTTCTTCCGCCGCTCAGTTCTATGACGAACTCGCTTCCGCCGCGGCCCAGGCGCCGGGCCTGCTGGAGCGTGCCAGTAGGTCGGCCATTCCCTTGTCCCGCCATAGCCGTGAGGCGACGGCGGATGGCCGACCCAGTCAGGCAGGAATGCCTGACCTACCCGGTCGACCAGACGGCCAAGAATGCCCGCCCTACGCCGTGGTCGTGTTTGACGGCGCTTCACTACGGGAAATCCCCCTGTTTCGCAGCAAAGCCGGAGAATCGGGGTTTCGCGTGGCCGAGTCGTCCGTCGCCATGGCCGCCCTGCCCAGCACAACAACGGCCTTTGTGGCCGCCCGCCTGCTCGGCAAAGAGGTCGCCCCGAAAACTCTGCCGCAACGCAAGGAGCTTAAAGAAAAAGATGTGCGCGCCTATTACATGGACGACGCCATCTCGACGCTGCAGGTCAACCCGGTCAACGGCGAGACTATCCTGATCTGGTCTGCCTTCCCGGACAGCACCTATCAGGACAGCGATGCTCGGTTTGTCCGGCATTTCGCGGACATGCAGAAGCTGTACGACGCCGCCTGGCGCAACACAGTCATGCAGATTCCGCGCGGACGACGGATCGTCATCACCAGCGACCACGGCTACATTTTCTTTGGCGCGGGGTTTGACTCCACGCGCCCGAACGAGGTCTGCGCCTGGCTGGATCAGGACCGGTTCAAGGTGTTCAACGCCGACGAGCGCATGCCGAACGGGGCCGATGAGCCGGGCCTGCAGGTCTTCGATGAAAGGCGGCTTGCAATGTTGCGCGGCCGGATCAAGAACCGGCCGCAAGGCCCCGCGGCCAACAAGGTTTATCGTCACGGCGGCCTGTCCTTGATGGAGATGTTGACACCGTGGATCGTTTTAGAGAAAGCGTAGGTCGGGCATTCTTGCCCGATCAGTCAACCAAGAATGGCTGACTTACCAGGAGATAAGAACATGAAAAGAAAAATCGGAACCGTCATGGAAGCCGATGTCCTGATCGAAGCCAAGGAACGTGCGGCGCGCGAAGGGCGGGCGCTGGCCGACTTGATTCAGGACGCCATGATCAACTACCTGCACGAAGACGTGGCGCGTGGCGACGCCTTGCGCGCCTGCGACAAGTTCTGCTCGCACGGCAGCGCGCTTGACCGGCACGAGATTGACGACCTGCTGCAGGAGGACATGCTGGCGTCATGAAAGTAAGAAGTATGAAGTATGAAGGAAGAAGTGGGGGCAAAAAAGCAGGTACTTCTTCTCGTTCTGCATTCTGCATTCTTACTTCTGCATTCGCCCGCGAGGTTACCAAACCATGAAACTCTCCGAAATCCGAGCCGGGGAATGGGTTGTGATAGATACCAACATCTTGGTCTACGCCAACCAGCAGAAGTCGGCCGAAGCCATTCAGCTTTTGCGACGATGCGCCGCGCGGGAAGTCCTGGGCATCGTGCCCATGCCGATGGTGGCGGAACTGATGCATACGCTCATGCTCATCGAAGCCCGCGAAAACGGCTGGATTCAGAAATCGAACCCCACCCGCGCCCTCTCCGAGCACCCGGAACTGGTTCGCCGCCTCTCGCGCTACGAGACCCAGGTCCGCGAGTTCCTCGGCATGGGCCTGCGGATCGAAGCGGTCACCACGGTGGACATCATTGAGGCAATGAATATCCAGCGTGAAATCGGTCTGCTGACGAATGACGCGCTGTTGTTGGCCTCGGTTCGGCGTCTTAACTGCTCGGCCATTGCATCGGCTGATCAAGCGTTCAGAACAATCAAAGGGGTCTTGATTTATCAGCCAAGCGATCTGGAGGACTGAGGACTATGAGCTATTTCACAGAGATGGATTTGAGGTATGCCGCCATCAACGAGTCGTTGGCCAAGACCGCGTCCGTAAACATTGTTGCAAACCGCAACCTCGCGCAGGTGACAGCCTTTCTTTGTCACAGCCACAAGGATAAGGATGTTGTCCAGGGCTTTATTAGGCGTCTCGCCGCTCTCGGAATAAAATTGTACGTCGACTGGAATGACACAGGAATGTCTCGGATTACGAACCGCGAGACCGCAGAGAAGATAAAGGGCAAGATCAAGGAAATGAATCTTTTCATGATGTTGGCGACGAGCAACGCCATCGCCTCTCGTTGGTGTCCTTGGGAGTTGGGCGTTGCAGACCAGATGAAGGGATATGGCAGAATTATTATTGTACCCGTCACTGACTCATCGGGCGTTTTTTGGGGGTCGGAATACCTACAACTTTACAAACGGATTTCGCCTGATGGTGTGAAGATTGGTGTGTTTGAACCCGGCTCACAGGTCTCTGTGTCGGCCGAATCATTTATGGGGACGATTAGATGACGATGGGATCGAACAGGGGGGGGTAGCAATGGCAAGAAGCATATTCATCAGTTTCCACTATCAGCGCGATATCTGGCGCGTGAATGTGGTGCGGAATCATCATATCACCAAAGGTAACTACAACGTTGCGGGTTACTGGGACCATTCTCTTTGGGAGGAGGCAAAGCGTCATGGTAATCCGGCGATTGAGAGATTGATAGTGAAAGGGCTGGATGGGACAACAGTCAGTGTAGTATTAATTGGCGCTGAGACGGCCGGTCGTCCGTGGGTTGGATACGAGATCAAGAAGAGCTTCGAACGAGGCAACGGTCTTCTTGGTGTCTACATCCACAACATTGAAGATAAATATGGCAGGCGTGATATAATGGGGTCGAATCCCTTTGATTCATGGCACGTCGAGAGAAATGGTGTCCGCAATTATTTCTCCCAGATGTACCGAACCTATGATTGGGTCAATGACAGCGGATATCAGAACTTCGGAAGGTGGGTTGAGCAAGCGGCTCAACAGGCGGGGAAATAGAAAAAGAGGCGATAATGGCCACAGAAGATCAAGGTAAGCATCTGGAATTCATCCAAAGTGTGATTGCCAGGATGGGAACCAATTCATTCCTGGTCAAGGGTTGGAGCGTGACGCTGGTCGCTGCCTTATTCGCGCTGGCGGCCAAAGATTCGAATCCGGAGTTCGTGTTTATCGCATTTCTGCCCTGTGTGCTCTTCTGGTTGCTTGACGTCTACTACCTGCAACAAGAGAAGCTGTTTCGCGATCTGTACGATAGTGTTCGAAAGCACGATGTCGCCGTAGAGCCCTATTCATTACATACGGCGAAGGGTTGGAAACGATTCAGGAAACTGTTGAGCGCTCTGATTGCTCCGGCCGTTTGGCTTTTCCATGCTGCTGTCCTGGCTGCAATCATGGGAACCATATTCGCGATAAGGGGAAAAGTTTACATCCCATAAGTTGAGCTGAAAAGAAAATGAGTAGCAAATTCACATCGTCTGATGATTTCATAAGCGTTATCGGCATTAATGCTGCGCCTGATTTTATTGACTGTACGCCCTTCACGGAGGGCATAGGATTCAGCGTCCAGCGGCCATACCCCGCAACGTGTCGATACAAACCCCCGGTTAAGAAAGACGGACATCCTGATACGTTCGCTCTGATAGGTGTCGTGTATGCATCCGGTCGTAACGACCCAAAGAAACCTGCTCTTGTGCCAGTATCAGCCAAGGTGTCTGTATACAGTCGATACATAGCAAAGCACATGGACTATAATTTCGACGATGACGCATGCCCGACGGAAGAATCAATCCTCACAAGCAAGAGAACGCCTCGTCCCATTGATCTTTCTGCCGTCGACCAGTATTTCTACGACCATGAACGCGAGTGCTTTCGAGACTCCAAAGGAGAGCAAATCGCTGGCATTGAGATTATTCGTGGGCTCTATGAGCAACATCTTGCGACCGTTGATAAGCTCAAAGGGCTCATATTTCGCTGGAAACTCGCTTCGATAGGTAAAGCGTCGCTCTCTACAAAGCCGATCGAAGAAATCCTTGAGTGGCTTTTGAAGATTCTGTGTGGCCGGAGTCTCGAGCCTGAGGATGTAATGAGGGGGATTTGGCACGGGTACCGGCCAGAAGATATGAAGCTCCTTAAGACCGAGAGTATTGATGTTTTTGGATATCGAGCATCAAAGAACGTTATTGGCACCTTCTGCACCATTCTCCTTTTCTTGTTTACGACCTGCCGATTTGCTGGCCACACACCAGCATGGATAAAGGTGCTTGCGAACAATACGTTTCTTGGCTTTGCGGCATGTATCCTTTCGATTGCCTTCCTGGATCATTTATTACCAAGAATTCTCTTCAGGCTCATCAACATGACAATCAGTATGAGATGGAGATTCATGACGATTAATATCAGGTTTAAGTAGCCTATGAAACGCGCGATTGAGGACAGTTTCCCGATTGTGGAGATCAACCGGCTGGCGGTGCCGGAGCGCAACTCGTTTAAGCCGATCTACCAGATGCACAAGTGGTTTGCTCGGAGAGCATCATGCGTGTTCCGTGCGATTCTCCTGGGTGCGTTGAAGCCGCTGCCGGTGGACAAGGACGGCAAGCCAACCAAGTCCGGCGCGCAGGTGATCATGGACGAGTTCTACAAGGACCATAGCCACGATCCCGACACCAACGGCAAGGTAGTCCTCGACCCGTTCATGGGCGGCGGCACTACGGTGGTCGAAGCCCTGCGCCTTGGGTGCAAGGTCATCGGCATTGACCTTAATCCCGTCGCTTGGTTCATCGTCAAGACCGAGATCGAGCCGGTGGACCTCGACGAACTCCGCGCCGCATTCGACCGCCTGGCCGAGCGCAAAGTCGAATGGTCCGGCAAACCGCTACGGGAGACGTTGCTGGACCTCTACAAGACAAAGTGCCCATGTTGCGGCGGTGAGGCGGACAGCATCTACACGTTTTGGGTCAAGTCGGCCATCTGCACCGACCAGAACTGTAAGAAGCAGGTGCCGCTGTTCGGCGACTACATCGTCGCGCAGAAAACGCCGAGTATCCGATATTTCCCCGATTGCGATTGCCCGGAGTGCGGCAAGGTTTTCGATTGGGATATTGATCCAGCCGCAGTGGTGGGTGATTCGAAGCTCGTGGTAAACGCTGGGAAGTTTTCCGCGGGTCAAGGGCGCACGAGTGCGCGCTGGGTATACGGCCGTGCCGGCAAAGGGCCAAATAGAGAGATCACAGGCAAGGTCGCTTGTCCGTGGTGCAAGAAGATAGTGACGCCCGCCAAGCAGGACGCCAAAACCAAGCGCAAAAAAGTCGAATTGGCTGTCCTGCTTTGTCCAAAGTGCGAATCCGTGTGGCAATTCCGCGGACCGTTAGATGAGAAGCTAGTCTGTCCTTGCTGTCAGCACGAATTCCAGCCCCGGCATGGGAACATCCCTGACAAGGGCGCCTACCTCTGCACTTGTGGCAATCGGGGCAAAATTATTGAATCCATTCGCTCCCTGCCGGAGGACCAACTTCTCCCCATGCGAGCATACGCTATCGAAGGCTACTGTCCGACCTGCGCTTCAAGCTCATCCAATGTCGAAGAGACCGACGATAAGGACGATCTGTTCGACCTGGCTGGTGAAATGCCCCGAAAGCAAAAGGCTGCTACAGAGACGGGAACAAAGCTTGATTCCATCCTATGGAAAAACAACGGCAAGTTCTTCCAGCGCGTGGGAAACGCTGATCTGACCCGATATCAGAATACCCTCGATCTTTGGGAGAAATTCAAGGCGCGTCTTCCGTATCCGAAATGCAAAATCCCTGAAGGTGACAACACCAACCAGATGATCAAGCACAACTACCTCTATTGGCACCAGATGTTTACGCCCCGGCAACTCCTTGCCTTATCAACGATACTTGAGGCAATAGCGGGCGAGCTAAGAGAAGGCGAGATGGAACTTTTACTTTCTGCTTTTCAAATGGCATTGGAAGCAAACAACATATTTGCGCGATATCGGTCGAACTCTGGCGGACGAAGCCCATTTGGAGGTCTGTTTGCGCGGCACGAATTTGCACCCAAGCTCACACCGTGCGAGATAAATGTCTGGGGGCCATATTCATACTATGGAAGCTATCTTGCATGTGCCGGAAAGGTTGTAAATGGTAAGTATTATGCCCAGCATCCTTATGATTTACGAAGCGGAGAAAAAATATTCTCTGATGTGGTTAGAAGCACCGCTGCTCTAAAGTGTGAGTCGTCAAGTTCGGTTTCTCTCCGAACAAAGGCTGCAGTGATCATCACTGACCCGCCTTATGCGGGCAACGTAAATTACTCCGAATTAGCGGATTTCTTTTACGTCTGGCTTCGCCTGCTCCTAGCCAATCGATACCCGCATTTCGCGCCGGAAATTACGCCGAAGGCTGATGAGATTATTGAAAACAAAACGCGAGGAAAGACCGCGGCCAACTTTGAACAAGGGTTGATGGCAGTGTTTTCGTGTGTCCGTGAGACACTCGACGACGAGGGGGTGATGGCTTTTACTTTTCACCATGCAGAGGGAACCGCATGGGAAGCGCTACTGCAAGCGGTCTGCCGTGCTGGCTTCCAAATTGACAGCGTATTCCCAATTCACGGCGAGTCCGAGAGTTCTATGCATCTTTTAGATAATGAAGCCGCAATCTCCTACGATCTTATTCATGTCTGTACAAAACGAGCGACGGACGAAAACATCAATGAACGATCTTGGGCGCGGTCTCGACTAGACATCCGCAATCGGGCACGTGAGGAAATCCGACTCATCGAATCGGGCCGCTACGGAAATGAACCGCTTTCGACGCCGGACCGAAACATTATTCTTATAGGCAAGTGCCTCGAACTTTATAGCAAGCACTACGGTAAGATTGTGGATCACGAGGGCAAGCCGATGCCGCTCCATGCGGCGCTGGAAGAAATCAAGATGATGGTGGATCAGTTGACCACTGCGGAATCCGCTGTGCCGCCGGAGTTGGAAGATATTGACGCGCCGTCCTATGTCTATCTGACCTGCCTTTGCGGCCGGAAGGAAATCAAGAGCGACGAGGTTCACAAGGCCACGCGCGGGATCACCGAGCCTTCGACGCTGATGGAGCGCGACCTGATGATCAAGGGCCGGGCCGGGCGCGGACGGTCGTATGAGGTTAAGTCGCCGCTGGAGCGGCTGGACCTGCTCAAGAAGAAGTTCGGCGTGAACACGACCAGCCCGCAGGGTATGCTGTTCGATGAAGATCTGACGGCGGTTGTCACGCCCGGTGTGATCTTCGTGGATTACGTGCATTTTCTGATCGGCCTGGCGGAGAACGGCGAGAGCGTGTTGGAGTGGCTGGAGAAGTTCCGCGGCAAACGTCCGCAAATCAGGTCCGCCCTGGATTTTCTCGCCCGCCGCAACCGAACCTTTGCGGAGCCAGTCCGAAAGATTCTGGGCATCATGGATGAAAGAACATTATTTAACGAAGAAAGAGGAACGCAGAATGCAGAATGATAAGACAAATTTAAAGGTGCGCACGGAGGCGTTTGCGCTGCGAATCATCACGCTTTATTGCGCGTTACCGCGATCTACCGTGGCTCAAGTGTTGGGGAAACAAGTTTTGCGTTCTGGGACATCCGTAGGCGCGAACTATCGCGAGGCCAAGCGAGCCAGGTCAAAGGCCGAGTTCATTTCTAAAATGGGCGATTGCCTGAAAGAGTTGGATGAGACCGAATACTGGCTCGGCCTCTTGGTGCAATCCAATCAGGTGGCGGCAAAGCTTATGGAAGGATTGTTGGATGAAACGGCTCAGTTGATGGCGATATTTGCTTCCAGCATCAAAACGGCAAAGGGCCGAGAATAATGATATTCTGCATTCATCGCTCTGCATTCTACGATAGGTGAATTATGGCGCAATACTACCTTGTTGAAGAACACAACCTGCCAGCGCTGCCTTGGGCGGAGAAAGCGCAGCGCATGGGATTTCTTGATTTTCTGCGGGCCGTTCAAAACGATCCGCCTGCGTTGCCGCGTAATGAGGCGATCCGCGTGGACGGCATCGAGGATGTGCTGCTCGCCGCGCGACCCAAGATGGACGATATGGCCCGGGAGATTCATCGGCTGCTTCAGCAGGCGGCCGGCAGGCTGCAGCGGCTGAATACGAATGTGGTGCTGGTGGTCTGCGAGAAGATCCTGCCTGGCGCTCAAGTCACCATTCAACATGTTACCGCGACGATTCCGCTCCATCTCGTTTTCGGGTCGCCTGTCGCCACCGAAGCGGGCGGGCGTCCGGTCTACCCCGTCAGCTTCAACCTCAGTTCGGGAATGTGAAGCTATGCAGAAGGCAGAAGGCAGAAGGCAGAATGAAGAACATGTCCCGGAGTGTCGTGCTCCCCAATTCTGCATTTTTCATTCTTCATTCTGCATTCCCACGGTGCCGTCATGGAAAATAAAGCGGAATATAAAGTAAGACCTGACCAGCGCGTGACGGTCAAGAACCGCCCGGACCTGGGCGTCGGCACCGTCCTGCGCGTGGCCGAGAGCTACGGCGCCTATGTGGCCGACGTGGTGTTCGAGGCGGAAAACGGTCGCCGGCTCGAGACGCTGCCGATTGAACGGCTGGAGCTCGTCCCCGACATCTGGGAACGCGCGCAGCGGGGCGACTGGGACAACCCGGAGGATTTCCTGCTGAAGCAATTGGCCTTTCAGCTTCCACTTCACAACACGGGCGGCCAGCTTTCCAACAGCCGGACCGACCTTCTACCGCATCAGATTCTGCTGACGCGCGACATCGTCCGCGCCGACCGACGGCGTTTCCTGATTGCCGATGAAGTCGGCTTAGGGAAGACCATCGAAGCGGGCATGATTGTCCGTGAACTCGTGGCGCGCAATGAAGCCCAACGCATTCTGATCATCTGCCCGGCCGGGTTGATCAAGAACTGGCAAAACGAACTCCGGGATGCCTTCCGCCTGCCCTTTGAAGTGCTGGGCCTGGATTTCATGGACTACGGCGCGGCGTCCTGGGAGATGCACCATCGCGTCATAGCCTCGATTGACGCGCTGAAGCGCGCCGTCCGCATGGATCGGCTGCTCGCGGCGCCGCGCTGGGACATGATTATTTTCGACGAAGCCCACCACCTCAGCCGGACCCGGTACGGCAGCAAGGTCCAGGCGACGCAGAACTATCGGCTGGCCGATGCGTTGCGGTCGCATACCCGCGACTACCTGTTCCTCAGCGCCACGCCGCATCAAGGCGATGCCTTCCAATTCTGGTCGCTGGTTTCGCTGCTCGATGAACACCTCTTCGATTCACCGGAATCCATTGAACAGCATCGGGGGCTGCTGAATCGGATCATGTTCCGCCGCACGAAGCGGGAAGTGACCAATTCGCGCGGCGAACCGATCTTCATGCGGCGGCAGGTCCAGTCGCAGATTTTCGATCAAGCCGCCCGTGAGCGGTTATTCTACGACCGGCTGACCGAATACTTGCGGGAAGGCTATAACGCTGCGGGCATCGGCGAGAAACGGACAACATCCAAGCAAAGGGCCATCGGCTTTGTCATGGCCACGTTCCAGAAGATCATGTCTTCTAGTCCCCGTGCGATCAAACAGGCCTTGCGGCGCAGGCTCATGGTTCTGCTCATGCGCCATATTCTGGAACTGGAACAGAAACGCAAGAAAGCGTCGACCGGAGCCTTGGCCGAGAAGATCCTGAATCTTCAAGATGAAATTCGCGCGCGCGCGGGACAGATCGTCGAAACGCGGCGTGATCTCGGGGAAAGCACCGATGCGGACGCGTTGGTGAACATGATCCGGCAGCGGGTCACGCGGAGCATGCAGGAAGATACTTCCTGGGCGTTGGATGGCGATGAGGAAGGCGACGAAGGGGTCTTCGCGGACGCCAACATCCCCGACGAGGCCGACAAGGTCCGGGATCTGATCAAGTTGGTCCCGGATGGCGCCGACCGGAAATTCGTCACGTTGACGCGCGCGATTGACGAGCTCCGCAGGCAGAGCAAAGACGAGCGTTTCGTGATCTTTACGCAGTACCTGGAAACGCTGGCCTTTCTACGAGAGGAACTGGCCAAGACCTACGGAATCCAGAAGATCGCTGTCATCCGGGGCGGACCCTTGGATGAAAAGATCGCGGCGGTCGAGCGGTTCTGGGCTGCCGACGGGGCGCGGTTCCTCATCAGCACGTCGGCCGGCGGCGAAGGCATCAACTTGCAGGTCGGGCACATCCTGTTCAATTACGACCTGCCCTGGAATCCCATGGCCGTTGAACAACGCATCGGGCGCATCCACCGCTACGGCCAGCAGGATACGTGTCAGGTCTACAACCTCGTGGCGCGCGATACCGTGGAGGAGCGCATTTACGGCATGTTGGACCAGAAGCTGGGCGACATTGCGCGAGCTATCGGCAAGATTGATCCCGCTACCGGGCAACCGCGCGAAGATTTCCGTTCGCAGATCCTGGGTTTCCTGGGTTCCTCGCCGAATTACCAGGCCCTCTATATGAAAGCGCTCGTGGATAAGGACTTCAAGCGCACGGAACGCGAAATCGAGGAAGCGCTTAAGAATGCCAGGGAAGCCTGCGAGGCCGTGACGGCACTGACGCAAGACCTGACTGCGTTCAATCTGCAAGACTACCTGCAAATCGAAGGCCGTGTGACGTTAAGCGATCTCAAGGAATGGGCTGAACACGGAATTTTGCGACTCGGCGGAGCCGTCCTTCCGAATGACGAAGCATTCAGGGTGGAAGTGCCGGCAGAAGTGCAGAACATCCGCGGCATAGCCGCCCGATATGAAGCGGTGACCTTTGACCGTCAAATCGCCATGCGCAAGCGCAAGGTTGAGTTGATGGGCATCGGCCATCCGCTTATTGATGCATTGCTGTCGTTTCACCAGAACTCCGGTTTTCGCGGCGAGGTTGCCTTGCTCCCCTCTAACGGCAATACCCAACCCGTGCTGGTGCTGCGAGCGCTGCTAACGATCGAAGCGGAAGCCAAGCACACACACCGGGAAGTCAAAATCGTCCAGATTGATCAGCAAGGGCAGGTTCGCGTTCTTTCCGACGAATGGGATTTGGAAATACTGCGCTCCGGCCAATTCAAAGCAACGCATTTGCCGGCGAACCCGGCCGAGCTGCCTTGGCCCATGTGGCGGCAGACCTATGACGCCACCATCGGTGCGCTGCTCACCCAAACGCGACTGAAGGTTGAAAATCCGCTTTCGGCACGGGTCCAACTCCTTGGCGTTTCGCTGATGGCGTAATCTAGACCTTCAGGACTTCGCCGGCCGCAGGAGCTTGAGCAGCAGCAATTCGAGCAAGGTGTCCGGCGCGGAGGCGCCTGTGAGGATCGCCTCGTGCGCGGCCACGGTGGCCGCCAGGCCGCAGTGCAGCTCGGCGGCGCTGAAGTTGCGGGCCTGCGCGCCGCGGTGGTAGAGGCCATAGGGATTACCCTGGCGCGGATCTTTTCCCACGGCCCCCAGCGCGGCGTCCACCTCCGGCGCTTTTTTCCACTCCGCGTTGTTCCAGTTGCCCCGCTCGACGAGCCGGAGCCAGCCGCGGTCGAGACAGGCGCGCAACAGGATCAGCTCCCGGAAGCGGGATTCGAGGTTGATCAGCAGCCCGACGCACGCGTTGGGATCCTGAAACAGGAACTGCCGGCAGACCGCGAGGGCTTTGGGCAGATCCCGCTCGCCCACGGCGTCGGCCAGCGCCCAGAACTCCGCCTCGCGGGCGGGCGCGACGAGCAGGCGGATGTCGTCGGGGCGCAGGTCCTTCCGGTCGCCGAGGTACACGGCCAGCTTTTCGACCTCCAGCGCGATCTGGCGCGTGTCGTAGCCGGCCTGCTGCAGGAACGCGTCCAGCACGTCGTCGCCGGCGCGCACGCCGGCCCGACGGAAACAGTCCACGGCCCAGGCGCGGGCGGGGCCGGCCTGCTGGCGGCTTGTTTCCGGCTGTTCGAAAGCCGCCAGGGTGCCCAGTTCCTTGCATACCTTGAAAAACGCAGAGCGGCCGTCCACCTTGGACGCGCTGATCACCAGCGCCACGTCCGCGCCCAAGCCCTGTTTCAGTTCCCGGGCGAAGGCGTCGCGGTGCTCCTTGAGCGCCTCGCCCTTGAGGGTCGCCGTATCAGCGAAGAAATTGGCGTCCTGCAGCCAGACGACCTTGCGCCCGCCGAGGAAACCGCGGGTGCGCAGCGCGCCCAAGCAGCGCTTGAGCGCCGCGCCGGCCTCCTCGGCGTTGGTTGCCTGTCCGCCGATGGTTTCCAGGCCGAAGGCCTGGTCGGCGGGCGGGCAGAGTTCATCCACGCGCTGGCGCGCGGCCGCTTTCACGCGGAACTCGTCTTCGCCATAGATCAGCCACAGCGCCGGCCGGGCGGCGGTCGGATCGAAAGGCTGTTTTTTTGTCGCCATGGCGCGCGGGCTGCCGGATACTGGAGCCCAGCTTAGCCCGCCCGCCGCCCGGCGCGCAACCTGAAAAGGTGCGGCGGCGGCCGGGCGGAGCAGAAGGATGGGCTGATGATCAGGAAGGGAAGCCAGCGCAAGCCGGGGCACCGGACGGAGGAGCAAGGATTATGAAAAACTTGTGGGCGCCGTGGCGCATCCAATACATCCGCCAGTCCCGCGCGCGGAACTGCTTTCTGTGCGCGGCCTTCCGCAGCCCGCCGCACCGGGACCGCGCCAACCTGCTGCTCAAGCGCGGCCGGACCTGCGGCCTGATGATCAACCGCTTCCCGTACAACGGCGGACACTTGATGGTGGCGCCGCGCCGCCACGTGGCCGAGCTCCAGGATCTCCGGCCCGCCGAGCAGGCGGAACTGATGCGCCTGACCACCGCGGCAGTGGCGGCCCTTAAGAAAACCATGCGGCCCGACGGCTTCAACCTCGGCATCAACCTCGGCGCCGCCGGCGGCGCGGGGCTGCGCGATCATCTGCACCTGCACATCGTGCCGCGCTGGAACGGCGACACCAACTTCATGCCGGTGTTTGCCGACGTGAAGGTGATTCCGCAGGCGCTGGACGAGTTGTGGGCGCAACTGGCCGCCGTGCTGCATTGACTTGGCTGGTTTTGTCGGTATGCTGTGCAGCCTGTCGCTGGGACGCGCAACGCAACAACCAACAGAAGGAGAGCACGCTATGCCGCTTAAACTGCCGGACCTGCCGTACGCCTACTCGGCACTGGAGCCTCACATGGATGCGCTGACGGTTCAAATCCACCATGACAAACATCACGCCGCCTATGTCAACAACCTCAACGCGGCGCTCGACAAGCACCCCGAGCTGCACGCCAAGCGCCTGGAAGATCTGCTGACCAACCTCAAAGCCGTGCCCGAGGACATCCGCACGGCGGTCCGCAATAATGCCGGCGGCACGTGGAACCACAACCTCTTCTGGGACATCCTGAGCGGACAGGGCGGCGGCCAGCCCGCCGGCGCGCTGGCGGCGGATCTCAAGGCAACCTTTGGCGACTTCGCCGTGTTCCAGCAGAAATTCACCGCCGCGGCGGTCGGCCAGTTTGCGTCCGGCTGGGCCTGGCTCTACCTCAACGACCAGGATAAGTTGAGCATCGGCGCCACGCCGGGCCACGACAATCCGCTGATGGTCGGCGTCGCGCCGTTCACCGGCCAGCCAATCCTCGTCGTGGACGTCTGGGAACACGCCTACTACCTCAGGTATCAGAACCGGCGCGCGGATTTCGTCGCCGCCTGGTGGAACCTGGTCAACTGGAAGAGGGTCGAAGAGCTCTACGCCCAGGCGAAATAGCGGGCGGTTCCCCGCCGGGGTGGATGCACGGCCGGTCGTCCTCCGCGGAG
>Ga0209777_10004356_pt1 | contig 16782 bp, 14 predicted proteins | sample FrelakmetHBP12HB_FD_187147 | JGI IMG/M metagenome (GOLD analysis project Ga0209777, IMG submission 187147) | Freshwater lake sediment microbial communities from the University of Notre Dame, USA, for methane emissions studies -HBP12 HB (SPAdes)... | ecosystem: Environmental > Aquatic >...
ACAGAAAAAAAGATGTGCAGGAATTATTGACAATCAGAAATCTGCTATACGCGCAGCGTTTTACCATTGATGGTGCTAAAAAGCAGCTTTTTAAAACACGGGGAAACTGTGAGCCGGAAAATATTAATTGTGAGAAAGATAAGTTAATCCGGATTAAACAAGAGTTAGAGCAAATTAAAAAAATGATCAGCTAAAAGCCGGCCTAACAGCCGGCTTTTTAGTTTCTGAAAAGATTGCAAAATTCAATGTTATAACCACAACAGGATTTTATCCCTTTTTACTAGCTCTCTTGGAAGCTTTTAGCGGATTGATTTTTTGCGTTGCTTCGTTTAGTTCCAGCTTGATGTGCGTTGCGGTTGGACACTTGCCGTTAATCCACTTGCTTGACGGATCTGGATAAACAACGCAGTATTTGCCGGATTCATAATTAATTATCTTGCTGCAATCCTCGCACTTCTCAATTATTGCGTTGCAACTACCGCCAAAGAAACCGCAACCCTTTTTGCTCATGAAAGCGCAGTCGAGTTCCGCTTTAACAGTTTGACAAAGCATTTGAACGATCCTCCTATATGATGAATTATCCCTTTTTAAAGACGTTGCGGTAAAAACAGGTAAAAACAAATGATAAATATTTTCCACGAACGCCATTGACCTTAAAATGGAGCAGTCCTTAGCAACAAAAAAAGCGCTTGTCAAGATAAAATCAATACGTAATCAGAAATAGAAAAAGGTGTGATTATTATGTTTTCGGCGGATATTTATAGAAAAATTGTTCTTCGATGTAAAATGATTTACCATTTAACGTTATTTGTCCTGCCTTCATATTGCTTATATTCATCCTCTCTTGGCGAAAATATTATAACTTTACTGTCTTCTTTCATCTGTATAGCTATGCTGCCGGTAATTAGAGAATACCAGACACCGATTTTATTATTTTTATCATCAAATATATAAAAGCCATGCATAGTTTGGGCACAGCAGTGTATTGATTGTGTCCGCATATTTGTTACAAGTTCACTAAATATTTCCGGTGTCATTTCTATCTTTTTCCACAAGTCTGTATCCAGCGTATAGGCCTTATTCAAGCCTAAAATTGATGTTGGGTAAACATCTGAGCCGCTGATATAATAGTTTAAATTGGCTTTAATTCGAAACTTTTCAAAATCGTTAGTCGTATCCGTATCCGGTCTAATGCTGCCGAAGTTTTTGAACATGACAGTGCTGCAACCGGCAAGTAATAAAACCGCGCCAAAGATAATATAAAAAATGAATTTTCCATTTTTCTTCATTTATCTTCTCCCTTGATCATTGTTAGCAAATCTACCTTAATAATTCAACCAGTTGCAAAATACAATATCAAAAAATATTTTATAGTTCAATCACGGGTATGAACCCCAAGGCAAGCTTGGGAAACCGATCCGAAAGCTCGCTACGGTGTATTATATCCCAGCTTATACGGGATCAATTCAACTAACGTTTCAAACTTCATTTCATTCGTTTTCAGCGAGTTTCATTGATTCGACCTGCAAGCTTTCAGGGTACTCTGTTTCTGAAACTTTGGTCTCATTACAAGTTGCCAATTTCCCTACACTTCGTTATGGAAATTGGAGTTTCACAAATAAAATAATCTTTAAATAGTAAAATCGAATTGTCGTCATAGAAATGACTTGAACGCAGAACCATTTGTTGCTAACATACCCCGAAATTTAAGCGGGATCTTCCATGCGTGCAGTTATTCAGAGAGTTGACCGTGCTGGTGTTATAATCAACCATGAAGAGTTTTCCTCGATAAAAGCCGGAATTATTGTTTTTTTGGGAATAGAAAAGGAGGATACAAAAACTGGCGCTGATTATATTCTGGGGAAATCGATCAATTTACGTATCTTCGAAGATGACGAAGGGAAAATGAATCGTTCCTTGCTGGATATTGGCGGCGAGATGTTGGTCGTTTCCCAGTTTACACTTTTAGGTGATTGCACCAAGGGCAGACGGCCTTCTTTCGTAAAAGCCGAAGAACCTGGCAAAGCTAATGATCTTTACGAATATTTTGTTCGGGAAGCCCGAAAGAAGGTAAAATATTTGGCGACTGGAAAATTTCAGGAAATGATGCTGATTGAACTTGTTAATAATGGTCCGGTGACAATTTTACTCGATAGCGGAAAGACTTTTTAAAAAAAACATGGAAGAATGTGAAATTAAAATCGATAAAGAGGGCACGTGGTACTATCGCGGTGCGCATATGTTTCGCAAAGAAATATTATGCATCTTTTTTGAAAATATTAAAATTGACGAATGTGGAAAATACTTAATTGAACTGGGTGAAGAACGATGTTATCTTGATGTGGAAGACACAGCTTTTGTTGTTTCCGCTGTTTATAAAATGGGAATCCCGCAGGAAGGTCATGATCATATTTACGTTTTATTGACCGATGATTCTTTGGAAATATTGGATTTGAGCACTTTACAAATAGGCCAAGATAATGTTCTTTATTGCCGGGTGAAAGAAGGGAAGTTTGTTGCCAGATTTTCCCGTAAAAGTTATTACCAGTTGGCAGAATTTATCGAACAGTCGGAAAATGAAGAAATATTTTTCATCAAATTAAACGGTCAAAAATATTATATTAATAAATATTAAGATTACACTATAACGGAGGGTATAATGCTTGATGATGTAGTAAAAGAATCTTTAACATTCGATGATCTTCTCCTGGTTCCTTCGGCTTCCAGTATTTTGCCGCGGGATGTCGATACTTCCACAAAGTTAACAAAAAATATTTCTTTAAATATCCCTATTATTTCGGCCGCAATGGATACGGTCACGGAATCGCGTACAGCCATTTGCATGGCTCAAGAAGGCGGTATTGGTATTATTCATCGTAACATGAGTATAGACCAGCAAGCCATCGAGGTAGATCGGGTCAAGAAATCGGAAAGCGGTATGGTTGTCGATCCCATAATAATAGAACCGGATCAAAAAGTAAGCGCTGCACTGGAGCTGATGAGCAAATATTCCATATCCGGTGTCCCCGTGGTGAAAAAAGGGAAACTTGTCGGAATACTGACTAATCGCGATTTACGCTTTGAAGAGAATTTAAATCAGACTGTTTCCGATGTTATGACCAAGAAAAATCTGATTACTGTGTCCGCAAACATTTCTCTGGAAGATTCCAAGAAGCTTCTCCATAAGCATAGAATTGAAAAATTATTAGTAGTCGATGATGAATATAATTTAAAAGGCCTTATTACCATTAAAGATATAGAAAAAATTCGCCGCTATCCCAGCGCTTGCAAAGATTCTTTAGGCAGGCTGAGAGTTGGTGCCGCTGTAGGAATAATCGATAGGGAAGCCAGAATAGAAGCGCTGCTTTCGGTGGGAGCGGATGTCATCGTTATCGATGCATCGCATGGACACACAAACGGTGTCATCAATGCCATAAAATCAACAAAATCTAATTTCCCTAAATGTGAATTAATCGCCGGCAATGTTGCCACAACAGAAGGTGCCAAAGCTTTAATTGATGCCGGTGTCGATGCGGTAAAAGTCGGTGTCGGTCCCGGTTCGATTTGCACAACCCGTGTTATCGCCGGTGTAGGCGTTCCACAGATGAGCGCCATCAGAGATGTTTACAAGACGGCATCCAAGCACAATATTCCGGTAATAGCGGACGGTGGCATCAAATATTCCGGTGATATTGTCAAAGCAATTGGATGCGGCGCGCATAGTGTAATGGTTGGCGGATTATTTGCCGGCACGGAAGAAAGTCCGGGAGAAACTATTTTGTTTCAAGGGAGAAGCTATAAAGTTTATCGCGGTATGGGTTCATTGGAAGCCATGAAACTGGGCAGCCGTGACCGTTACTATCAAGATGATATAGAAGGCCCCTCGAAACTTGTCCCGGAAGGAATTGAGGGTAGGGTGCCTTTCCGCGGTTCACTTTCAGCAAGCATTCTCCAGTTGATCGGCGGATTCAAAGCGGGCATGGGCTATGTCGGTTGTAAAACAATCCCGGAATTGATGGAAAAGGCTCGTTTTATCCGAATTACTCAGGCTGGTTTAAAAGAAAGCCATGTCCATGACGTAATTATTACCAAAGAAGCGCCTAATTACTGGCTGGATTAAGAACTTATAATTTTTTTTATCAATATATTTATTTCTCACAAAGTGTGATTATGAAACACTCTGATTTTGTCCACCTTCATGTCCATACCCAATACAGTCTTCTGGACGGAATGATTCGCCTCGAAGATCTTTTCCAGAAAGCGCGCGAATATAAGATGCCGGCTATCGCTATTACCGACCATGGCAATATGTTCGGGGCGATTGATTTTTACCAGCAGGCCTACAAGCAGGGAATAAAGCCGATAATCGGCTGTGAATTATATGTAGCGCCTCGCAGCCGCCTGGACAAAAGCTACTCTATCGGTGAAACGGCAAGGCATTTGATTGTCCTGGTAAAAAACATGCAGGGCTATAAAAACCTGATGAAACTTACCACCGCGGGTTATCTGGAAGGTTTTTACTACAGGCCGAGAGTGGATAAAGAAATACTCAAAGAATGTCATGAAGGCCTTATCGCTTCCAGCGCTTGTCTGCATGGTGAAATCAACGATTTAATCCTTAAAGGCAGGATGGATGAAGCTAAAAAAGCGGCGCGTTCCTATCAGGCAATTTTTGATGACGACAATTTCTTTTTGGAACTTATGGAAAATGGTATTCCGGAACAAAATATTGCCAATAAAGCTTTGATTGAAATCAGTAAAGAACTTTCTATTCCCCTTGTAGCAACTAATGATTGCCATTATTTGAACCGTGAACATGCCGAGGCTCATGATGTTTTGCTCTGTATCCAAACCGGCAAGACTATCGAAGATAACGACCGCATGCGGTTAGGCACGGATCAATTTTATCTGCGTTCACCGGAAGAAATGCACGAGATTTTTTCTCCAACGCCGGAAGCTTTATCCAATACGGTGTCTGTTGCCGAAAGATGTAATCTTTCATTGGAATTCGGTAAGTTTTACCTGCCGAATTTTGAGATTAAAAATCCGGAAGAAACTTTAAATAATTATCTGGAGCGCAAGGCGAGGGAAGGGCTCCAAAAGCTCTGGCCGGATATTTTAAAAGATCAAAAAGAAAGCGAACCTGAAATCCGGGAAAAATATGAAAAACGTCTGCGCGATGAGTTGGAAATAATCAAGACAATGGGTTTTGCGGGTTATTTTTTAATTGTTTCTGATTTTATTAAACACGCCAAGCACAATAATATTCCCGTAGGGCCGGGACGCGGTTCTGCGCCTGGGAGCCTTGTGGCTTATACAATTAGAATCACTAACATTGATCCAATCCGTTATGATTTACTTTTTGAACGATTTTTAAATCCCGACCGTATCAGCATGCCCGATATCGATATCGATTTTTGCCAGGAGGGTAGGGATGAAATTATTAAATACGTGACCGACAAATACGGCAAAGATAAAGTTTCCCAAATTATCACCTTTGGAAAAATGCAGGCCAAAGCGGTCATCCGCGATGTCGGTAGAGCCCTGAATATTCCCTATAGCGAAGTGGATAAAATTGCCAAATTAGTTCCTAATGTTTTGAATATTACCCTTGATGACGCTATAAAAACGGAACCAAGGCTTGCCCAGGAGGCCAAAAATAATCCTCAAGTGGCCAAACTTTTATCTTTATCGAGAATTTTGGAAGGTTTGAATCGCCATGCGTCCACTCATGCCGCCGGAGTTGTTATATCCGATGTGCCTCTGGTCGAAAGGGTTCCTCTTTGCATACCTAAGGATGAAATTGTTTCCCAGTATTCAATGAATGACATTCAAACCGTCGGCTTGACCAAATTTGATTTTCTCGGCCTTAAAACATTGACCGTCATTAAAAACGCCGTTAATTTCATCAAGGAATCAAATAATATCGATTTAGATATCAATAATTTACCCCTAGATGATAAACAAACATATGAGCTCTTAATGAGGGGTGAAACTGACGGAGTTTTCCAATTGGAAAGTTCCGGTATGAAAGATCTTATAGTCAATTTAAAGCCGGATCATATTGAAGATGTAATTGCCGCGATTGCCCTTTATCGGCCCGGTCCTATGAAAATGCTACCGGAATTTATTTCCCGCAAGCAAGGGAAAACAAAAATATCCTATGAATTACCTCAATTGGAAACAATCCTGAAAGAAACCTACGGCATAATTCTCTATCAGGAGCAAGTTATGCAGATTGCCAGTGTTATTGGTAGTTACACGATGGCCGAAGCGGACATTTTGCGCAAAAATATGAGCAAGAAAAATGCCGCCGGGATGTTGGAAAGGGAAAAACCAAAATTTCTTGAAGGCGCCAAAAAACAAAAAATAAATGAAAATAAGGCCAGAAAGATCTGGGAACAAATGGAGACGTTTGGCGGATATGGTTTTAACAAATCACACAGCGCCGGTTATGCCATCATCACGTATCAAACGGCGTATCTCAAAACGCATTATCCCGTTGCCTTTATGGCCGCTTTGTTGACGAGTGATAAGGACAATCGTGATAAAATAATCAAGTACATGAGTACCTGTAAAGAAATGGGCATAAATATTCTGCCGCCGGATATAAATGAATCATTTAAAGATTTTAGCATATCAGGAGAAAATATCCGTTTTGGTCTGGCCGCGGTGAAAAATGTCGGTGAGGCCGCCATTGATTCCATTATTTCCGCCCGGGAAAAAGGTAAATTTTCATCATTTATGGATTTTTTAACCCGCACCGATTTGCGCAAGACCAATAAAAGAGTTATCGAAAGTTTGATAAAATGCGGCGCTTTCGATTCTTTAGGCTTTAAAAGACGTCAGCTCATCCAGCATTGCGAAGAGGCTATGGACGAGGCTCAACGCAGGCAAAAGGAAACTCAAAGCTCACAGTCGAGTTTTTTTGAACAGTTTGATTCCGGTTCTTCCATGAAAAATGGCATAAATTCATATGAAATGCCTGATGCTCCCGAATGGGATCAAAAGGAACTTTTGTCCGTCGAAAAGGAGGCTTTGGGCTTCTATATCTCCGGCCATCCCTTACTGCGTTTTGCAGATCGTCTAAAACTGGTTACAAACAGTGATTCCAGTAACTTAAACACCAAAAAGGACAAGGATACCGTTACCATTGCTGGAGTAATCAGCAGTTTGGCCGAAAAGCAAACCAGAAGAAAAGATACGATGTGTAATGTTACCTTGGAGGACCTGCAAGGTTCCGTAAACATTATCTTTTGGGCGGATACCTATAAGAAATATTACTCCGTACTGCATGAAGATGAGCCGGTTGTTATTCAGGGAATTGTTGATGTGGGAGATGAGTCACTAAAGATCATTGCGCAGGAGGCAATAACGCTTTCCAAGGCGCTGGAAAATCCTTACAAACAAGTGCGCTTCATGGTTAACGCGGATAAAATTTCTAATGAAACTATCATGTCCCTAAACGAAACAATAAAAAAATATCATGGTAAATATGACGGTTACCTGCATATTATCAACGGGAAAAGCGAAACTATCATCTATTTAGGGGATGAAATGCGCCTGGATATTAATGAAAAGTTGAAAAAAGAGGCGGATAGTATTTTGGGGGAGGGCGCCACAATATACCTGTGAAACTCCTTCAAGGCTGAAAGATCATACACTAATCTAATTTAATTGAGTATTTTATAAGTTGACTTCTATGAAATATGAGGAAAGAACTTATAGAAATTTAATCTCCAAAGACAACTTAAAATCATACAAAGTCGCTATTGCCGAAAGCGACCTTTTTATAAGCTCGGACATTGATCTTTCCTCACCAGCCAAAAAATCCTTACTCCATCACCGTTCGTTATTGGAAAATTATATTAAAAAACATCCGCAATTTTTGACTTCATTATTGCCATTGCCTGAGGATAACTTAGCCCCGCCTATTGTACGGGATATGTTAATTACTTCAAATATTTGCGGGGTTGGGCCGATGGCATCGGTTGCCGGCGCAATTGCTCAATTCGTGGGTAATGACCTATTTGATCTTACAGAAACGCTAATAATCGAAAATGGTGGTGATATATACCTTAAATCTCAAGATAAATTAACTATTTCCGTATATGCCGGGGAATCACCCTTAAGCCATAAAGTAAATTTTATTATTAAGCCGGAAAATACACCCTTAGGAGTTTGCACATCCTCGGCGACTGTAGGTCCATCTTTGAGTTTCGGTAAGGCTGATGCAGTTTGCGTTATATCCAGGTCAACTGCGCTTGCCGATGCGGCCGCTTCGGCTACCGGCAATAAAGTTAAAAGTAAAAATGATATTAAAAGTGCTCTTGATTTCGGAATGAAAATTAAAGGCGTTACAGGAATAATAATAATCTTGGGGAGTGAAATGGGAGCAATAGGCGAAGTTACGCTAGTTTAAGAATAAATTTTACGAAGCCCGGCGGGTTACCCCCGGCGAATGCTCGGGCATGCCGGAGATGAGGTGTTAGCTCGGCTGTCGCCGGGTAGGAAAAGAGGGGATATTATATTTTTCTGTATAAAACCCCGCTGCGAAAACACTATTTTTAGTGATGATATATAATTTATGTTTGCGTGCTTTAACTAATTTCCCGGAGTGTTATACCGTAAATTTAAGGATCATGAGGAGTTATGCACAAAATATCTATTATAATCCCGGCACATAATGAAGAGAGGTATCTGCCAAAATGTTTGGATTCTATCTCTGTGGCCTCCTCCAAGATTGAGTTTCCCGTCGAGATTATTGTATCTTTAAATAGGTGTACCGATCAGACAGAAAATATCGCAAAGCGCTATGGAGCTATCAGCGTCTACGAAGATGAGAAGAATATTGCTCGCATTCGTAATGCAGGAGTCAATATCGCTACAGGTGATATCGTGGTCATGATTGATGCTGATAGTTGGATGACTCCCAACATGCTTCAAGAGGTCATCCGGCATTTGGAGACCATGCGGTATATTGGTGGCGGCGTCAATATTCGACCTGAGAGATTATCCATAGGGATCGTGTTCAGCCTAATGATAGTCGTACCATATCTTCTCAAAGCTCGCGTTTCAGGAGGGATGTTCTGGCTGTATAAGTCCGACTTCGACGCGATTAGTGGATTTGATGAAAGCCTCGTGAGTGCGGAGGATTACCATTTTGCCCTGAAATTAAAGGCCTATGGACACCAAAAGGGATTATGGTATGGAACTATTACCAAGGCGCATATTGTAACCTCTTGCCGTAAGTTCGATCAATGGGGCGATTGGTATTTATTCAAAAATCCAAAACTAGTAAAAGACATCTTTGAAGGCCACAACCAGCAAGCCGCAGACAAATTTTATTATCATGCGAAGCGATAGCCGGGGGAGGTTTGAATTTGTTTAAAAATGACCACCAAAGGAGTATTATTATCTATGGATAAGAAAAAACTTCGGAAAAAAATCCTATGAAGAAAAAAATTGCAAAAAAGAAATCAGTAAAAAAGGCAAGCAAATTGTCACCGGAAAAAGTCTATAAAGAGTTGTTAAAGGGAAAGACTGTGAATCTTGTCATGGAACATGAATTACATGATTGCACACCGGAGATGATCGACTGGTGGTGGGATAACATGGATAATGATAGTTATATGATGTGGCATCCGGGCGATCATCTTGCGCTCACATGGCAAATCCCGCCAAGCAGGGTAGGGCATGCAGGCGCTATCCACATGGCCTGCGAGAAGATCAGTGAGATTCCCGCCCATATTTTAAGGATACGTTGGGAGGAGCCGGAAGCAGCGCCCATTCCTACGATATATAGCCACGTCAATGTGGCAAGTCCCCTTGGACCAGGGCCTGAAGACATACCTTTGGGCTGTGTGGTTCATGAATACGAAGAAACTTCTTACGGCACACGGATGCGCTCCACATTTGTTTTGCCGGAAGCTGCGCCTCAGGTGTTTCTCGATGAGTTACGCAAGCATAATATTACGGAGATGGGACAATTCCCCATATTCCTCCCGCAACTGTATAAGCAGAAAACCCGTAAGCAATAGGCTAAGCCCGGCGTATGCCGCGGAGAGCTTCAATTGTTTCAAACAAAAAATATTGACAAAGCGGGGTAGGGGGATATGATGCTAATCTGCAGCGTGCTGCGGAATCAGGGTTCATACTCGCGATATAATAAGATGCATATAAACATTGTTCGGTCTGGGGAGCAAGGAGGAAAGACTAATCATGAGCAATACGACAGCTCAATTTATATTTTCGCCGCGCATTCTTGATCACTTAGGAATCTCGGCCTACAACAGCATCCGTAAATCATTGGCGGAGCTGGTAGCTAACGCCTACGACGCTGATGCCAGCTCAGTTGATATTACCCTCCCGGACGTGATCGACAGTAACGCAATAATCACAATTGTAGATGATGGCCTAGGCATGACCACAGAAGATGTCCGCACAAAGTTTCTCCACATAGGGCGGAACCGTCGAATTGAAGGTGAGCGAACTCCTCGGGGAAGACTGATCGTAGGTAGCAAAGGTATTGGGAAGCTTGCCGGCTTTGGTATTGCGAAGCGGGTCAGGCTCACCACTCGAAAAAGTGGCAGCCAATCCGTCCTGACAATTGATGCATCGGCCTTGGAAACAGTTAATGCCCTCTCGGACCACAAATTCGAAATCATTGTTTCAAAGACAAAAGAGCGAGATGGCACAACCATCCACCTTCTGTGTCTTCATGAAGGCCTTCACTTGTCATCTACTGATGAAATCCGTCGTAACCTCTACCGCACCATGCCAACACGGACAGACTTTTTGATTCGCGTGAACGACATCGAGTGTTCGGCTGAAACAGTTCCTGGCGACAGGACGAATTTTTCAGAGAACATTCCGGATGTTGGACAAGTGAGTGGCTTTTACATCATTGCAAATACACGCCAAGCTCACCCTGGCCTTGCGGTACGCGTACGCGGACGGATCGTACAGGATGAGTCCCTCTTCGGCCTTGACACTAGGTCGCATGGTTTTTTTACCGCAGAGAAAGTTATTGGCGAAATTAACGCTGAGTTCCTAGATCCAGAGAGACCGTCAGGAATCTCGCGTGATTTGATTAAGACCTCACGCGACGGGTTTCTTGACGATTCAGACTCTGTTCGAAACTTTAAGGCATGGGTAAGCACTTTCGTACGAAAAATTATCCAAGGCGTTGATACGACAGAGACACAAAAACGAATGGATGCTTTATTATCAGCACCAGAAATCAAAACTCGTTTGGACAAATTGCCACCACACATCAGAGGTACAGCAACGCGTGTTGTCAGGGGTATCATTGAGAAGCTGAAGACTGCATCAGATGATGACGCCACCAAACTGATTGAATGGATTCTGCGCTATTATGAGTCTAATGTTTTGAAGGAACTCATGAATGCAATAGCATCAGTCGATATTAAAGAGGCGGAAAAGCTCGGCGGCCTGATTCAGGAATGGGGCATTACTCAGGTCAACAGCGTCGTTGGAATTATCAAGACCCAGATTGAAATTATCATGCGCCTTGAAGAATTGGTTGCATCAGACAAGTCTATAGAGGTCGATCTGCATAAACTGATAGAAAGCAATTTGTGGCTTGTGAAAGAGGGACTAGAACTGTGGTCTTCGGACAAACCACTCAAAACGCTTCTCGATGGGAAAATTGACCAACTTTACGCAGATCGAAAAGATATCAGGCCTGACCTTGTGTGTCGCTCCCGAAATGAAGGTAATGAAGCGACAATTCTTGAATTCAAGAAGCCCAAGGAGAAGATCAAGATGGAGCACGTTACTCAAGCTCTTGAATATGAAGGTCTGTTAAAGAAACACCGCCCCAATATACAGTTTGTCACGTATGTGGTAGGTCGTACGTACGATTCGAGCGTCTTGGCGATTCGAGAGAAGCAAGTGCAGGCGGGACTCCATCTCTGGTCTTTTGAGGAAATTCTCCAGAAAGCCCGCGTGCGTTTTGAAAAGATTTTGGAGATTCTTGGCAGATAAGGAGCCGAACCGGCGCATGAAAAGAGGCACTACAGTTAAAAGCAGAAATTACTCAGAAGTCAGAAAAAAGCCACAATAATTCACATATAAGTGCTTCATGTTTAAATATATAAAAAGGGGAGGGGGCAAGCACATTTAATTTTTTAGGATTTACACATAAAAAAAATTTATGTGTATTTTGGTTTTTATAAAGATACATATAAACATTGTTAGATGTCCCAGAATGTGACAGTATATGAAATTACGTGAGCGTTATAAAAGACTCAGCTTTTGGACCAAGCTTGCTGTCTGGCTTGGTGTGTTGGGGACACTCGCGTCGTTTGCCGGTATTCTCCTAGCTATTCTTTTCCACGTGTTCCAAGCATCTCCTCCCGTGCCTATAGAGCACTATGGTTTCTTGTACCCTGCAAATGACCCCACTCCGCCTAATCCCTGTGGCAGCGTTAGCGATTCAGAGAGTTTCTTAGTCCTCATTGGCGGGAACGCTTTTCGGTTAACCGGAAAGCAACGTTACTTCACTCCAATAAGCGCTCGCGGGAAACCACTAGTCCGCATTGAACGAAGCACTTTGGGAATTCAGGTATACGCAGAAGTCATTCGCGAAGACGGGCGTCTCGCGGTCACAATCAGTGAAAACAAATTTATCATTAATCCAAATAATTACTTTACAGTGCGTAGACCAGACAGGCATGAATTCAGTGTTCGTGATAAAGAAGGTCAACTTGTTATCAAGGCTCGCTTTCTAAACGAGAGGACTTTTCGGATCGAGGGTCGCTTCTTTGCACCAGGCTATGGATCCGTAATAGTCGATGAGGATGGAATAACGGCAGAGTCGCAAGGAGCTTATACGAAGTTAAGCGGAAGCTGTATAAGTGACGTAGTAGCAGGCCTTGTAATAGTGCCGTACGGAATAATATTAGGAGCAAATGACAATGACTTTAAGGGAGGAATATAGTAAAAAATATCAATACACCAATGTCATGTTTACATAACATATCTTATAGGACATAGATAGTTTATGATAAAAGTCGACAAAACGTTCAATTCTATTACTATTTTGATGTAATTTGGATCGCTTAGTTGGTTCTATAACCCGTCGTCGGCTAATTGCTTGATTAATTTCGCCTGACGCTCGGAAATCTTTTTGGGAACTTCGATATTGATTTTTACGTATTGATCTCCCTTACCGCCGCCTTTGAGTCCCGGAACACCATAACCTTTCATCCTTATTTTGGTGTTATTCTGGGTGCCGGGACTGATCTTGAGTCTCTTTACAGAACCATCTAGCGTTGGAACATCTATGGCGGTTCCCAGCGCAGCCTGGGTGAATTTGATGGTTTTTTCAACATACAAATCGTAACCATCCCGAGAAAAGATGGGATGAGGTAACACACTGATATTTAAGTATAAATCACCACTGGGGCCTCCGCTATAACCAGAAAGGCCTTTACCGGGTAATCTTAGTTTTTTGCCGGTGCTGATTCCGGGCGGTATTTTAACATTTATATCCTCAACACGATTTTCGAGTTGAAAAGAAATCTTCTTGTCGGCTCCAAATACTGATTCTTCCAAAGAAATCGCTAAGTTATACTCGGCGTCCTGCCCTTTTTGAGGCATATTGGCGTATTGCCGCCCGCCGCCCGCAGAGCCAAATAGACTGGCAAAGGGATCGTCAGCTTCCTGAAAACTGCCGCCTCCCCTTCTGGTCGTGCGAAATGTAGTTCTGCCACCGCCTCTTGCCCCGCCAAAGCCGAAACCGCGCAATATTTCATCGAGATCGAAGCCACGGAAAATATCTTCCTGAGAATATTGCTGACGATACTGATCTGCCGAACCGAAAGTGTCGTACTGCTGACGTTTTTCCGAATCGCTTAAAACCGCGTAAGCTTCGCTTATTTTTTTGAATTTCTCTTCAGATGCTTTTTTATTAGTGGGATTCTTATCCGGATGCCACTTGACGGCCAATTTTCGATAAGCTTTCTTTATTTCATCGGCGGAGGCCTTTTTATCGACCCCTAAAACTTGATAATAATCTTCTGCCACAGCTGTAAATACCTAAAAGTCTTATAATTAAAAGTATTCGGCTCTTAATTTAGGCACTAATTCCCATTTGAAAAGCCGCTAAATTCATTTTTATTAACTTTTCCGGAAACGATTTCTTGATGATCTTTTCCCAAATAGTTGAATTTATCTCCATTAAATTGGATACGGCGCCCAAAAGGACGACGTTGGCAGCTTTGATGTTTCCCGCCTTTTGGGCCAGCTCCACAGCATTGATTTCTTTGATGGATTTGTACCGCTCCTTTAAAAACTTAATAATATCTTCAGGATAAGGCAGATCACCCATATTTACCGCCGGGGGATAAATTTTTTCACTGTTTATGATAATTGAAGCGTCATTGTTTAAATAATTCAGATACCGCAGAGCTTCCATCTTTTCAAAAGATATAAGAATATCAACACTTTCTAGCTTGGCCAAAGGGGAATAAACCTTTCTTCCAAAACGGACATGACTCGTTACACAGCCGCCGCGCTGAGCCATTCCGTGAACTTCGCTCTTTTTGACATCGAAACCGGCTTCCATTAATGCTTCGCACATGATATCGCTGGCTCTTAGAATTCCTTGTCCGCCAACGCCTGCCAATAATATGCTTTTTGTTTTAATGCTATCCATTGTAAGGTACCGAATATATTAACTTATCGCTTCAAATTTGCATATCTGCCGGCATAAACCGCAGCCAGTGCAAAGATTTTCATCAATTACGGATATCCCTTCCCTCTTCGAACCTTCGTTTTTCTCAATTTTTTGCCAGTAAATAGGAGGACAGCCCAGCCCCAGGCATACTTTACAGCCGGTGCATTTGTCGGGATCTACCTTCAGCGATTTTGCAGTTTTTAATTTTGCCCTTTTAAATAAAACACAGGGACGTTGAGAGATTATTACCGATGCGCCTTCCTTGGCCAATTCTTCCTTTATGGCATTTCTTGTTTCTTTAAGATCATACGGATCGATAATCTTTATATTTTCAATGCCTAGAGCGGAAACTAAAACCTTTAGATCAAGCTGTTTTGTCTTCTCCCCGAGAAGAGTATAGCCCGTTGCCGGATGCTCCTGCATGCCGGTCATGGCTGTTGTGCTGTTATCACAAATAATAATCAGGGCGTTGCTTTTATTATAGGCCATATTCAGAAGCGGAGTTATACCGGAGTGAATAAAAGTAGAATCGCCGATCACCCCTACTATCTTACCCTTCCCTTTTTCTTTCAGGGCTTTGCTCATTCCGTGAGCCATGCCGATGCTTGCCCCCATGCAAATGCAGGAATGCAAACCTTGCAGGGGTTTCATAAAGGAAAGCGTGTAACAACCGATATCGCCGGTAACGAAAACTTTTAGTTTGCCCAAAATATAAAACAGACCGCGGTGCGGACAGCCCGGACAAAGATTAGGCGGTCGTGACGGAATAGCCTGAACAGGGACGGTTAAGGTCTTAGCGGACTTATTAATCGCGTTTTCGATAATTCCGGGATCAAATTCATTCGTATAAGGAAAGATTTCCTTGCCGGTAACTTTGATACCCATCGCCTTGATTTGCTCTTCCAAAAAGGGATCGAGCTCTTCGACGACGAATATCTTTTTAACTTTAGACGCAAATTCGCGGATTAATTTTTCCGGTAAAGGATAAACCATTCCCAACTTCAAGTACGAATAATTAGGAAAAACATCTTTGGCATAGTTGTAAGGCATTCCCGCCGTGATGATGCCGACATCCGGATCATTAATTTCCATTTTATTTTCGCTAAATGTTTCCGTAAACTCTTTTAGTTTCACCAAACGTTTTTCCACTTCAATTCGTCTTAAGCGGGCCATAGCCGGCACCATAACGAATTTTTCCGGTTTATATGTAATTGCGGTCTTGTCCTGATGCGCTGACGGTTCCTCAAGCGTAACAAGTGATTTGGAATGTGAAACTCGAGTTGTGGAACGCAGAAAAACCGGTGTGTCGAATTTTTCGCTGATGGTAAAAGCCAGCTTGACGAATTCCTTTGCTTCTTGCGCGTCGGCCGGCTCCAGCATGGGTATTTTAGCAAATTTGGCGTAATTGCGATTATCTTGTTCGTTTTGCGAACTGTGCAACGAAGGATCATCCGCGCTGACGATGACCAGTGCGCCGTTGGTGCCGGTATAACTCACCGTGAAAATAGGATCGGCGGCAACATTAACGCCGACATGTTTCATGACGGCCAGCGCTTTTTCTCCGGCCAGAGCGGCTCCAATAGCTACTTCGACGGCGACCTTTTCATTGGGCGACCATTCCGCATATACTCCTTCATATTTGGAAAATTCTTCCAGAATTTCCGTGCTGGGAGTACCCGGATAAGCGGCGGCAAAGCGAACACCAGCTTCAAAAACACCGCGGGCAATCGCTTCGTTTCCTGACATTAACACTTTCAAAAGTTTATTTCTCCGGATCAGCTTTAGCTGAGAGATGATATTTTGCGTTTGATGAAAAGAGCCATAGAAGGATCCATCGTCTTGGCCAATGCATTCTGATAATTCTCCAAAGCTTTCTTTTTATCGTTTAATTCCTCATAAATTCGGGCGATGTTGCGGTAACCGATCGCTTCAAAACCAGTGTTGTTGCTTTTTTGCGCTTCCACAAAATAATTAAGGGCGGATTTAAAATCTTTCCTTGCCTCGAAACAGTATCCCAATGATGTTAAAGCAAGAAACTTGATTCCGGCATCATCGGATTTTGTGGAAGAAACAAATCT
>Ga0209777_10004357_pt1 | contig 16781 bp, 13 predicted proteins | sample FrelakmetHBP12HB_FD_187147 | JGI IMG/M metagenome (GOLD analysis project Ga0209777, IMG submission 187147) | Freshwater lake sediment microbial communities from the University of Notre Dame, USA, for methane emissions studies -HBP12 HB (SPAdes)... | ecosystem: Environmental > Aquatic >...
TTTGCAGCGCGCCTATCAGCCGCTTCCTATGTATCACAATAATATTTGGGACACGAACGCGGTCGTGCGCTTAGTAGTGACCGGTTCTTCTTCCTGGCATCTTTTTCAAAGCACGCGGCGCGAGATGGTGACTTTTTCTTCGCACTCCGAACCTTTTGATACTTTGGTGAAAGTCGGTTTTTGGCCGGTAAATATGATCAGTGAAGACTCGGTGATTTATTGGAAATGTTTGTCATATTACAACGGCGATTATGAAGTTCAGCCTATCCGGCTGCCGATTTCTCTAGATGCGGTTTTGGCAGAAACATTTTGGAAAACAATACAAAATCAATACAAGCAAAAACGAAGATGGGCCTATGGCGTGGAAAATTTTCCCGTGACTATGCGGGCAATTTGGCCGAATAAAAAAATAAAATTAAGCACAAAATTGCGCATCACATTCGAACTTTTGGAAGGGCATTATTCTTGGGCGACCACTTCAATTCTCCTGGCTTTTATGGGTTGGCTGCCTTTAGTTTTGGGCGGAGAAACTTTCCGCCAGAGCGTTTTTGCGCACAATCTTCCTATTTTTACACAGAACCTGATGAACTTGGCGCTTCTCGGTCTTCTTACTACCATTCCAATTTACCTTATTTCTCTTCCACCCAAGCCGAAAAAATATCATTGGAGTAAGCACATCCCCATGCTTTTGCAGTGGATTCTTATTCCGGTTGTGGCCTTTCTTTCTGCTTTGCCAGCCATCGATTCCCAAACCCGCATGCTTCTTGGCAAATATTTCGGTGAGTTTTGGGTGACGGAGAAGATGGTGAAGAAGTAAAGATTTAATGAAAAATGTAAAGGGTTAAAGTTAAGATAAAGGTAGGATGATCAAACTAAGCCAAAATGAAATAGAAAAACTCGTTTGCAAATATGGAACTCCTCTTTTTGTCTATGACGAAAAAGAAATTGCCAGGCGAATAAAATTAATGGCAAGTTCTTTTAAGCATAGTAATTTTAGAATTCTTTATTCCGTAAAAGCCAATTCCAATATAGAATTACTAAAAATTATCAGAAAATCCGGATGTTTTATTGACGCTTCTTCGCCCGGAGATGTTTTTTTAGCAACTACGGCGGGGTTTAAATCGGAAGAAATTTATGCTACCGGTCCAAACTGGACCGACGATGAACTAGAGTACTTTATTAAGAATAAAATTTTTGTTTTTTTAGATTCCTTATCTCATATCAGGAGAGTTGGCTTAATAAAAAAGGGATTGAAAATCGGGCTAAGAATAAACCCGGGGATTGGCTGTGGTTTTCATAAAAATGTTATGGCCGGAGGTCTGGACAGCAAATTGGGAATACCCATAATGGATTTCAGAAAAGCCGTGGATTTAGCACGAAACAGCGGCTTGATTGTTTCCGGTTTGCATTTTCACATAGGATCAAGTTGCTTGAATTATAAATTTTTTTTAGAAGCGCTTGAAAGGATATTGAGCTTGGCGAATCAAATCGACACTTTAGAAATTCTGGATTTGGGCGGAGGATATGGATGCAATCTGCATGACGAAAAAAATAGTTTTGATATAAAAAAATACGGAGAAAAAGTTATTAAAACCATCAATAATTTATATAAATCGCCAAAGAAGATAAAGCTGTTTATCGAATCCGGTGAGTTTATTATGTGGCCATGCGCTTGCGCTATAACACGCGTTAATACCATAAAAAAGAACGGACCTAAGAAATTTATTGGAGTTGATCTTAATTCAAATCATATTCCCGGTCCAATGCTTTATAGCACTTATCATCCAATATGTAATCTTAGCGAAAACCAAAAATTAACCCGGGAAAAAATTAATATCGCTGGCAATCTTTGTGCTGCTGGAGATCTTCTAGCCAAAGACAGAATAATGGAGAAAATTGAGGAAGGAGACATCTTATCGATACAAAACGTCGGTGCTTACTGCACAGTCAGGCAATCGCATTTTAATTCAAGACTAGCAGTGACCGAATTGTTAAAAAGAAAAAATGGCCAATTTTCCGTAATAAAAAAAGAAACTTTAAAAGATTTGCTGAATGGTCAGATTTATAAAAAAAGCTAATTTATCGCAAGGCGGTTATAGCGTCAAGAAAGTATATTTAAATATACCAATACTAGTTGATAATGCTATCAAGAATTGAAAAAATCAAAATAAGGCTTATCGCGGAAGGTATTAAAATTACCAGTGAGGCTAAGCAAGAGTTAACAAAAAATGGAGAGCCATTATCTCTTTTCGAATATCCAACTACATCCGGAGTAACTCTTATTTTAGGGAAGAATATTTATATAAACACTAGATTCACTGGAAAGCATATAAAACCAAAAATACTCCTTGACTATATTAAAGACGTATATTATTTAATCGATAAAAACATAAAAATACGAGTTAACGTTTTGTTGGTGCCGCGATATTTTGATAAAAAACTAGATTCGGGCATTTTAGTTCGTGATATGATTATGTCGCATGCTGATCGAATGAGAATAAATCCTATCTCTGGTTGTTCCTTTCGCTGCAAATTTTGCGATGCTCACGCTGAAAATTATCAAAAGAATGACATAAAAGATATCATAAAATCAATCAAAGTAGTCATGAAAGATAAGAATATTAAGTCTAAGCATTTACTAATCAGTGGTGGAACTCCTTTGAAAAAAGATTATGAATATATTGATGATGTTTATGAGAAAGTCACAAAATTTTTAAAAAAGAAAAATATACCTGTCGATGTTATGATGTCGCCTAGGATGGATATAGATATTTTGGATAAACTCAAGAAGTGGGGAGTAAATGGGCTGTCAATTAATCTGGAAGTTTTTAATGAAAGAATGGCTAGAAAGGTCGTTCCTCAAAAAGCGGCAATATCAAGAGAATTTTATTTCGAATTCATAAAAAAAGCGATAGAAATTTTTGGCAAAGGAAAAGTAAGATCTCTTTTACTGCTTGGGCTAGAGAAAGAGAAGGATACTTTGAAGGGCGTTGAAAGTTTAGCGAAATTAGGTTGCGATGTGGTCTTGAGCCCATTTGTGCCAGGGAATGGCATAATGATTAAAAATACTAAGCCTCCAACGGCTAAAAGCCTCGAGAGAATGTTTTTGCAAAGCAAAAAAATTGCCAACAAATATGGCGTGGTTTTGGGTCCGAGATGCATTCCGTGCCAGCACAACACCTTGGCTTTTCCGGATAGATCCGGTAAATATTATTTTAGCTAATAGCAATGATAATTTCTTCAGTCTGCCGAAACGTTGATATCAATCAAATCGCGGTTTTCAAAAAAATAAAAATACCTATTCCGGGAGATGTTTTACTTGCTAAAGTTGCTAGTATCGGATATTACAACTCAATCGAAGTAGCCAACGGTAAGTTAAGGAAAATTAAGGTTGGCGATGAGATTCTTGTTGCGCAAGGCAATCGTTATTCTACGCAAGTGCATGAGGTTTTAGTTTCAAATAAAGATTTAATATTGGGAAGCCTCGGCGGAGTAGTGGGCAAAAGCAATGAATTTTTGAAGCATACCAAATTAAAAATAATTGGATATGCTCAAGATAAAACAGGAGAGATTATAAATTTAAAAAAATTCGCTTTTCTTGATATTGTCAGTCACAATACTAATAAGACTAAAGTATTGCTTATTTTGGGCAGTGATATGGATAGTGGGAAAACTACCTGTGCAGCTTATTTAGCTAAAAAATATAGCTCAAGAGGCAATATTGTCAATTATGGAAAAATAACCGGCACTGCTCGTCTAAAAGATTTACTTACTGTAGAAAAATCTGGAGCTAAAAAAATTATGGATTTTACTGATTGCGGTTTTGCTTCAACATATAAAGTGAACACAGAGGAACTTGAAAAAATAATAAAAAAAATTTATACAAAACTTTCCATGGGCAATCCTGACTATTTGATTTTTGAAATATCTGATGGAATTTTGCAAAGAGAAACAAATGTTATAATCAAAAGTAAATTTTTAAATAAATTTAGACCAGAAGTGTTTTTTTGTTGTAAAGATTCCTTGGCAGTAGGGGAGGCAAAAAGATTTCTAAAGAAAAATGGCCTGAAAATAAGTTTTGTTTCCGGGTTAGTGGCAAATTCCATTCTTGGAATTAGAGAGGTTGAAAACAATTTTTTTATTAAGTGCGTAAATACAAAATATTAAAAAGTTCGATCCACGAAGCGATTATTATTAAAAATATGCATACAAAAAAATTCCAACAATTATCCAAAAAAGACACGGCGATCGCTGGCGGAAAAGGCGCGTCGCTGGGCGAGATGACTGGGGCAGGAATTCCGGTTCCGCCGGGGTTTGTGATTTTGGCCGGAGCGTTTGAGAAGTTTCTGGAAGAAACGGATCTGGCGCAGGAAATAACGGCGCAATTAAAAAAAGTTAATTATGATGATGTGAATTCAGTGGATGAAGCGTCTAATGTGATCCGTGATTTAATTCATGATGCGGAAATGCCGAAAGATTTGCAAAAAGAATTTATGGATGATTTCAAAAAACTGAAAGCGGAATATGTCGCGGTGCGTTCTTCGGCGACGGCGGAAGATTCCAGTGTGGCTTCTTGGGCAGGAGAACTGGAAAGTTATCTCAACACGGATAAAAATAATTTGCTGGCCAATATTAAAAATTGCTGGTCATCACTTTTCACGCCCAGAGCAATTTTTTATCGCAAAGAAAAGAAGCTTTTGGAAACGCAGGTGAGCGTCGCTGTCGTTGTGCAAAAAATGATCCAGTCGGAAGTCTCCGGCATTTGTTTCACAGTGCATCCGGTGACGGAAGACCGCAATCAAATGGTCATTGAAGCGGGCTGGGGCTTGGGTGAAGCGATTGTCGGCGGGCTCATTACCCCGGATTCGTTTGTGATTGATAAAAAAGCCAGCGAAATTATGGACAAAAATATCAGCCGGCAAGAAATGATGATTGTGCGGGAGAAAAATGAAACGAAAGAAGTGAAGGTGGCAACATCAAAACAAGAAAAACAAAAAATGGCTGATAAAGATATTTTGAAACTAGCTAAAATCTGCCAAGAAATTGAAAATCATTACGGTTTTCCTTGCGATATTGAATGGGCCTATGAAAAGAAGAAATTTTATATTGTACAAAGTCGGCCAATAACAACATTGAACGCTAAAAAAGAAACGATAAAAAACAAACCTGCGGAAAAAATATTCAAGAAATCTGATACCCGTTTATTATCATTATTGGCAGTGGAGTATTGGTATCGAGCTGAAAGTGAAATTTTGCCCAAATTAACACACGGATTAGTTAGATACGATCCATTAATAGTATATAACCCCGGCAAAGGAGTGGATATTTATTATGAACTTCACGATTGGGTATTAGAGGATGATGTCTTGGCGCCATATTTTCAGAAAAATATCAGGGAATTTATAAAGTTAGCTGATGAACACGAAAAGGAATGCTTGGAAATTAAAAAGATGGTAAAGAGTAAAGTACTAAATTTTCCAAAACTTTTTGAACTTTTTACATCTGCCTGGGCAAAGCTATCGTTTATTGTCCCATTGGGCGAGTTGTATCATGCCGGTGTGAAAAATGCAGTAACTAGCAGGGCGGTAAAAACCAGACAAAAAACAGTGAATGATTTTTACCAAACCAGTCGGACATTAACTATTAGGATCGAAGCTGAGCTACCGCAGTACAAGGAGTATGCTAACTTTCTAACTTTCGAAGAAGTGTCGGGCAGTAAAAAAATTTCTCTGGCTGGATTAAAAGAGCGCAGAAAGGGATATGTTTTTTATAAAAATAAAATATATACCGATATTTCTTTAACGGACTTTATGAGGGCTAGAAATTTTGTTCTTTTCATAGATAATTTTTCTAGTGTTGTCTCTGACCAATCTTCATTAAAAGGCGTAGTGGCCATGAAAGGCAATGTGGCGGGGCATGTCAGAGTAATTTTTCATCAGAATCAAATGAGTTTGGTAAAAAAAGGAGATATTTTAGTAACGCCAATGACTACGACTGATGACGAATGCGTGATGGCCCTTAGCAGGGCAGCTGCTATTATCACTGATGAAGGCGGTATGACAAGCCACGCTGCCATTGTTGCGCGCGAAATGAAAAAACCTTGCATTATCGGCACTAAAATCGCTACGCAGGTTTTGCATGACGGCGATGAGATAGAAGTAGACGCAAATATAGGAGTGGTGAAGATTCTGAAGAGAAAATAAACGGCAAAAACCATGAAGCGAATTTTCAAGAAAATTTTTAACCGGTATATGCCTATTTATGCGGCACAATATAGTTATATCGGAAAAGGCGAAGGCATATTGAAAATATTAGGAAACGCAACTAATTTTCCACCTCTCTTTATCAATAATCCCAAAAAAGGAGCAGCTGTTTATTACGAAGCGGATTTATACGAAAAAAATTCAAAAAAGACGCTGGAGTTTTTTAAAAAAAATCTGGGCAAGATGAAAGAGCTTTGTGATAAATACAAGAAAATTTATAATGAAAAGAAGGACTTAATAAAAAAGGCAACCGTAAAAGATATTAAAAAACTCTTTGATTTAAATGCTTATTACACAACGCCATTGATGACTCTGCTCATCTTGGTCGGGAGAGAAGAGCATGACAAGGAATTGAAAGAAACTGCTAAAATAGCCAGGGATACGCGATATTGGAATGATAAATTGCTCTACGTTATCGGAATAAAGATATTTGAATTAATAAATAAAAAATTTTCTCTTGATGATGACGGCGAGACAGCTGATTACATAACAATAGAAGAAGCGCTTAGCGATAAGTTGCCTTCCCAAAAAGAAATTGAAAAGCGAAGAAAATCATGGGTATTGATAGATGAAAAAACTTTATACACTGGCGGTTCAATTAATAAATTTCTTAATGAACATGGCATCATTCTTGAGAAGGAAGAAAAAGTACTAGATAAAAAAATATCTGAAATAAATGGACAGAGTGCCCAGAAAGGGAATGCCAAGGGAATTGTGAAAATTGTTTTTACTATACAAGATGTGCAAAAAGTGAAGAAAGGAGAGATTATTGTTTCTCCAATGACTGGGCCGGATTTTATTCTTGCAATCAAAAAAGCCGCAGCAATTATCACTGATGAGGGAGGAATAACTTGTCATGCCGCGATTATTGCTAGAGAGCTCAAAATTCCTTGCATCATCGGTACTAAAATCGCCACGCAAGTTTTGAAGGATGGGGATTTGGTGGAAGTAGATGCGGACGAGGGAGTGATGAAAATTCTGAAAAGAAAAAAATAAATAAATCTCTTTATATTTAAGTAAATGTATATCCCATTTTCTGATCCTAAAAAGATAGAAAAAATGGTTCGGGAGATCGACGTAATGTCAGAAGAGGAGACTCTTAACGTTACCATTTTGAATTGGCAAGGAAATCCATTTCGGCAGAATTATGAGCATTGGGTTAAGTATGTTTCCACAAAAAAGAGAACTCCTTTTGAGGTTTTTCTTTATTGGGATAAAAAAACCGAGGACGCCTTTCTTGATGAAATCACCGAAAATTTGCTGTCTGACAAAAAATATTTCGATCAATTAAAGAATTATTTTTTACAAGCCAATAAACATTTTGAAAATTTTTGTGATAACTTTTATAAATTAGGTTCTGAATATTTTCAAACAAAAACGAATAAAGAGTTAATAAATTTATTTAACGATTTTTTCGTCTGCTATAAACCTGTTTTGGCCGCTTATTATATTGTTTACGACTTGGTCAATCTGCTTCCGCGACTTTTAAAAAAAGAAATTGAAAATATAAAAAGCGAAGTATTCTTTAGAAACACGCAAAAAATCGTAGGGAATTTTTCCACTCTTGGCATAACTTCTATTTCCCGTTTGGAACGATTGAAATTTTTGAAAGAATTACTAAAAGTACAGAAAATCTACAAACAAAAAAAAGAATGGGATAGTGATAAGATCAAGAAAATTATCTATAAACACTGGTATGAGTTTGGCGGTTGTAGTTTTACGCATGGAGGCGAAGCCTATACATTGGAAGATTTTAGCCGAAAGTTCAGGAAAAATATAAAAATAAACGCTCGTTTTGAAATCAAGAAAATTGTCGAAGAAAAGCAGCAGGCGATGAAAAAAATTAAAGACGATTTAAAAAAATATAGAAAATACCCTCAAATTCTAAAACATATCGGCTGGATGAGAACGATGATGACTTTCCGTAATTGCGATCAAGAATTTTTGCATAATAATTTCCGGCATTGCCATGAATTTTTTAACGAAATAATAAAAAGGATTAAGCTTGATGAAGCTGATGATTTCTGGTTGCTTAGCAAAAAAGAAATTATTAGGGCGCTCCAGGGAAAAATTTCAACCGGAAAAATTGGGCGAGAAAGAAGAAAACTCGGCCTGACTATCAAACAAAGAGGCAAAAAAATCGTAGTTTTTACCGGCGTACGAAAAGAAGATTGGCATGAAAAAAATATCGAACGAACGGATAAGCTCAAGGGAGCTACTGCTTTTATTGGCAAGGTTCAGGGATATGCTAAAATTATTTTTAGCCCAACAAAGGAAAACAAAAAATTTAAACCCGGAGATATTTTAATAACGTCAATGACAACACCAGATTTTGTGCCGCTCATGAGAAAAGCAGCAGCGGTTGTTACTGACGAAGGAGGTCTTCTATGCCACGCTGCAATAATCGCCCGTGAAATGAAAAAACCTTGCATCATCGGTACCAAAATCGCCACGCATATTTTGAAGGATGGAGATTTAGTGGAAGTAGATGCGGAGAAGGGAATGGTGAAAATATTAAAGAGCAAGGATGAATAAATTATCTGAACACGAAACAGAAATAGGGTCGAGTTTGTAAAAAGATAAAGGGAGTGCAATTGTTCTTGCACCCCCTTTCAAGGCAGGCGTTAATTTTTTATCCCCTGCAAAAACCTTCCTGCTCTCCATATTCTTGCGGATGCTTTGTTTTGGTGGTTCTTTCCACTGTTTCCTCTGGTCTTAGAGTGGCTAAAAGCATGATGACTTTTTGGACTCCAGACTCTTTAATTTTAGTACTCAAAATAGCCTCCTTTTATAAAAAACCTGCCTTGATATAATAAGCATATCTTATTGCGATAGTCGATGCAAATTTAATAAAAATAATTTTCAATTTCCATCTCCCTTTGGGTAAGGGGAGGGAAGGGAGGGATGGTATTTATTCCAAATGTACTTGCTTCTCGAATTTTTGAAGAGCTGTCTGGATGGCTGGATGGCTTTTTAGTTGGGGATCTTTTTGTAAAATGTTTCTGGCTTCTTCGCGGGCGAATTTAATAAGTTTAATGTTGCCCAAATTTTCCATAGCGATGTCGGGAAGGCCGGATTGCAAAGTGCCGAAAAATTGTCCCGGGCCGCGAAGCGCCAAATCTTTTTCGGCGATGGCAAAGCCATCATTATTTTTCTCTAAAGTTTTGATTCTTTCCGAATCGGTCTCGGAAAAGAGGAAACAATAGGATTGATTTTCGCCTCTTCCTACTCTTCCGCGGAATTGGTGGAGCTGGGAGAGTCCGAAGCGTTCCGCATTTTCAATAATCATGAGCGTAGCGTTGGGAATATCAATGCCGACTTCCACGACTGGTGTGGAAACCAGAATGTCTATTTTCTTTTGAGCAAAGTCAGCCATTACTTTTTCTTTTTCTTCTGATTTCAATTTTCCATGCAAAAGTCCTAATTTGAGATCAGGAAACACTTCTTTGGAAAGCCGTTCATATTCTTTCTTGGCGGCTTTTACTTCAGCCATAGCCTCGGATTCTTCAATAAGCGGCAGGACAATGAAAACTTGCCGGCCTTTTTTAATTTCTCCTCGCACGAATTCATAGGCGGAATTTCGCGCGACTGGTGAAATAATCTTGGTAATAATCGGTTTTCTGTTCTTGGGCATTTCGTCCAAAATAGAAAGACTAAGGCTTCCGAAAAAGGCGATGGCGAGAGTTCTCGGAATGGGAGTTGCTGTCATAGTAAGTAGGTGGGGAATAGTTTTTTGCGAGCCGTCCTGAATGCTCATAGTTTCTTGTTGAAGAGCGGCGCGTTGCGCGACGCCGAAGCGATGCTGTTCGTCAATAATGACAAACGCTAAATTATCAAATTTCACGTCTTTTTGGATAAGGGCATGCGTGCCGATGATTAAATTTATTTTGCCAGATTTTATTTCTCTTATTATGTCATCACGAATCTTATTAAGGGGTCCTTCGATGCGCTCAAGATGACAAAGTAATTTATATGAATTCGTAAGCAGCGCGATATTAAAACCATAATCATTAAACAATTTGCAAAAACTTTCAAAATGCTGTTTAGCGAGAATTTCTGTCGGCGCCATTATGGCTACTTGATAGCCGTTGTTTATGGCTTGCAAAGCGGCGATAGCGGCCACGACAGTTTTTCCCGAGCCGACATCGCCATTGAGCAGGCGATTCATCGGGCGCGGTTTTTCCAAGTCCTTCAGGATTTCAAAGGACGCTTTCCGTTGGGCATTGGTGAGTTTGAAGGGCAATTTTCCAACAAAAGTTTTTATTAACTTTTCATTAAATTTAATCGCCAAGGAATTATTTTTCTCCCACAAGCTTTTTGTTTGCAAAGCTTTGATTTGCGCCAAAAGCATATTCTCAAAAGCGAATCTCTTTTGGGACAAAAGTAATTTTTCCGGTGAATCGGGGAAGTGAATCTGCGTGAGGGCGGTTTGAATATCCGGAAGGCTGAATTTTTTTCTGATTTCATCAGGCAAAACTTCCGAAATTTTTTCAATATTTTTTAAAATAATTTTTATCTGCCAGCGAATCCATTTGGAAGTGATGCCTTTCGTTTCGCTATAAACCGGGACTAGCCGGCCAGTATTGGTAGTCTCGCGGCTGGCCATTTCCCAGGCCGGATTGATTATCGAAAAGAATTTTTTATCCAGGACCAATTTTCCACTCACGCGGAGAAGCGATCCTTCTTTCACAGAATTAAGAATAAAAGGCTGATTGAACCAGACGGCTTTGAGCGGCGTGCCATTTTTGTCTTGCATAATCACTTCAGCAATGGTGAGCCTTCTTTTGAAAATTCTCACCAATTTTATTTTTGACACTACTCCTTCCACAGTAATCACTTGACCGAGATATTTCTGATCAAGAACGGTATTTTGCGAGAAGTCATTATAGCGGAAGGGAAAATAAAAAAGAAGATCTTGAACAGTGAAAAGGCCCAGTTTTTCTAGAACTTTATAATAGTTGGGCAAAACCCGCGGAAGATTTTTTAATGGTGTTTCCAGACGAATCATTTTGGTTTGTATAACTTATGTTTCTTCTGGTATAATAAGGTTTCCTAATTCTAAGGTCAAACTTATGAAAAGATATTGTTATTTTAACGGGAAGATAAAAGAGCTGAAAAATGTCAAAATAAGCCCCTATGACATTGGCATTTTGCGCGGTTATGGGGTTTTTGATGTGATGCGAACAGTCAATGGAAAGCCTTTTTTGATTGATAAGCACTGGAAGAGATTTGAAAATTCAGCCAAAGAGCTTTGCCTTAAAATTCCCATAAAGCGCGATCAATACGAAAAGGTATTAAAAAAGCTTATAAAAATTAACAAATTTCCTGATTCAGTCATCAGAACTGTTTTAACGGGCGGAGTAAGCGCAGACGCTTTCTCTATCGGAAAATTGACATTTTATATTCTGATAGAAAAATATCATGTTTATCCAAAAAGTCTTTATGAGAAAGGCGCTAAAGTTATTACGCTGGATTTTCAAAGAAGCAATCCGAAAGCCAAGGTAACTAATTATGTGGAAGCGATCAGAAATCAAAGCCGCAAGCTTAAAGGAAAAGCCTTAGAAATTCTTTATGTGAATAAAGGACATGTTTTAGAATTTTCTACCAGTAATGTCATGCTATTTATAAATAATGTCTTAGTAACGCCGAAGGATAATGTCCTTCTTGGAACTACGCGCAATCTGGTTTTGGAATTGGCGAAGAAAAAATACAAAGTGGAAGAAAGAGCCGTGCGGACAGAAGAATTGAAAAAAGCGCAAGAAGTTTTGTTGACGGCCGGCAATAAGCAAATAGTTCCTATTGTGCAGATTGATAATTGGAAAGTGGGGAATGGTCAAGTCGGCAAAAACACCAAAGCTCTTATGCAAATGCTGGAAGATTATATGAAGAATTATTGATGCAGTATTGCTTTATCTAGTATGATCAACATTGTTGTTTGCGTCTATTATTCCAACAGCTCTTGAAAGAGTTCTATATTTTTCTTCCAGTTCTTCATACTTTTCAATTGTAATATTCGTTTTCTTTTTTAGCTTGTTTAACTTTTCAACAATAGCATTCAAGGCTAGTTTTGCTGATTTTCGGATAGGATGTTCCAAAGCTTCTTTGACTGTAGGATAATGAGTGATTGAAAGCAGTTCTTCCAAGGAGTGATTTAGTTCAAAAGACGCAATCATTTCTTCAAATTCTGCTATTTCCGGCGCACATTCCCGTAAATTTTCCGGAGCTATTATTTTTTCCGGATTACGCGCCATATAATCATCTAACCACGCGTTATCTTCTGACTCTTGCGGCGTCAATTCTTTAGTGACCGGTTTTCTAAACATGTCATTTTCATTCATAGAAGCAGCAGATTTATTGTTTTTTATTTTTCCTAAATTTGTGCGCTCGGCAGGAATCGGACCTGCGGCCTTCTGGACCGCAACCAGACGCTCTATCCACTGAGCTACGAGCGCAAACAATAAAGAAACTAATAGCACAGAATCAAATCTTTATCAATTTTTCCAGCCGATCAAAAAGTGTCCATTCCTGTTCTACTTCTGGAATATATTTAATCAGAATATCACGGATTTCTACGGGATCTTGATCGTTCAAAGGAATATGCACATAAGGAGTTAGATAGCCGTCTGTATGAATGCTTATTACCCTAAGATCTTCTTCATAAAAAATCCAGAAAGATTCTATCGTTTTAAAGCGGTAAAGCTCTTTGCCAGTTAAGATACCTTCATGAGTTATCATAAAATCCAGAACACGCGGCTCCTTGCCCATATAAATATACCCGACAATACCGATCAGAATAAAAGTGATGGCCATAACCATGGCATCCATATAGACAGCAAAAGATATAACCAGAACAAGGAAAAGAGCGGCAAAAAGATGCCACTTACGACTTCTTTGCGGCTGTTCAAATTCTCGAGCTTGCCAATAAGCCAAAACATCGCGGGAATGTTCAGACAGGAGTCCTTCTTTGGGCGCTTCGATTTCTTCCGGCTCTTCCGGCTTTTCCAAATAAAAATCTTCTACGGCGGAATGAGTAGGGGAATCTTCCGGCGTTTTTTTTCTAAAATTTTCTATATACATTTATTTATTGCAGTGTTAAACAAGTAGCATAAGCATTAACCAATTGCGAAGAGGCGCTTTCGCTTACGGCATATGTTGACCATTTAGACTTATCAGAAGTATTCAGCCATGAATTATATACTGTAAGATCGTTTCCCATAGCAAATCCTCCAGAAGTTGCAAGCGCTCCGCTTGGACAAGCGGTTGACGCGGAACTCCACGCTCCAGCACCAACAGAAAATTGATCAACTTTTTGCATACTGTTTCCTTGAGCGGTAAGACAAGTGGCGTAAACATTGAAAAGCTCCTCGCTCGCTCCCTTATTTTGCACATAAACTTGCCAGCCATTGCCAGATATCGTGCTGTTATAGACTCTAAGTTTATCAGGATTAGATGCATAACCGCCACTGGTGACAATAGTTCCAGCCGGACAGCTTACTGTAGCATGTCCGATGCCGTTTGCTGCAGCATTTATTTGAGCCATTTTTTGAGTAACTGAACCATTGGAATAGTTATGCAGACAAGTGGCATAGGCGACAAGGAGCTTGGAATCAGGGCTGGTATTTTTAGCATAAACCTGCCATCCATTGCCTGATTTCATTTGAGTATAAGCAAAGATCTTAAAACTCATGCCAAATCCGCCTCCTACCACAATAGAATTGTCCGGGCAAGTGGCAGTGGCCGATTTATATCCGTTTCCCGGAACAGTAACCATGTCGGATTTCACTTGCTCTATCCAAGGAACTAAATTTAAAATTAGCGGTGGCGGAAGAAACGGAACGAGCTTTACTGGTACAACGATTTTTAGCGAGAATTGATTGCCAAAGCGCACACCATCCGGGCTTTTTAGCTGCCAAGTGGATTTGTAGGTTCCGGCAGTATTGGGAGCGGTGCAATCAATACTTAAGTCCGTGGTGGTGCTGGCAGCTGTCGGAGCAACGTCATAAGAGCTGTGAGAACAGAAATCAGTTCCGGAAACACGGACTAACTTCGTGCCGTCCGCCCAAGTACAATCGCCATTATTTTTTATGCGCCAAGTTTTAGTGAAAGCGGTGCCGGAATTTATTGATGTGCTATCAGGAATAGTGACATCAGAATCAAATTGTGAATCCGGATTGCACTTCGCAGTTTCTGCGGTTGTCTCTTCAGGCGTGCCGCTGCTTCCGGCAGTTCCGGAATTATCTGTCACCGCAGAAGTTCCATTGGCGCTAGTTGTGTTGGCAGTTCCGGCTGGCAATCCTGTGGAAGCGGCAATCTCTGTTACTACAGTTGGCGCAGGAGTTGATATTTCTGCCGGCAATGTTGTGACTGTTTCTTTTTTGAATAAATTTTTTGCTAAATCGCTACTAGCAACAGCTTTAAAAGCAAAATACCCGCCGATTATTAAAAGAATAGCCAAGGAAGTGATGGCAATGGCCATCCAAACACCAGAAGAATTTCCAGTGCTTTTAGTTTCTATTTTTTTTGCCGGAACTTCTCTTTTTTCTTCTTCTTTTTTTGACTCGCTATTTTTTTTTATTTCCTCTTTCATATGTTTTGTTTTTTATGACCAAATGATTTCTTTAATCATAGCATATTTACAAAGTGTTTCATAGTTGATAGCATAGAGAAAACAAGGAAGGGTGGCTGAGTGGTCGAAAGCGGCACGCTGCTAATGTGTTAGGGGAGAAATCCCCTCCAGGGTTCGAATCCCTGCCCTTCCGCTAGTTAGTAGCTGAAATTATAAAGGTAGTATTTTATGGAAAATATAAACACTACGCTGCCTGGAAATCCCAGATACCAACCAAAACAAATGACTCCAGTTTTTGGATATGATAATTTGTATAAAAAAGTTGCTCAAGTTGAAATAGCAGCATTGGAAACGTTAGGGGAAATGAAAATAATTCCTCAAAAAGACTTTAGGAAACTGACAAAAGAAGCCAAGCAGCAGTTGCTTGATATAAAAACTTCCGAAGTAGATGTAATTGAAAAAGAGATAACTCATCATGACATCAGAGCCTGGGTAAGATGTGCCCAAAAAATTCTTGATAAAGGTATTGCCCAATGGGTGCACATACCACTAACCAGTTATGATGCCGTAGACACTGCTAGAATATTGCAGTTCAGAGAAGCCTATTTAACTTCGATCAAGCCTTCTCTTCACAAGGTGGTTAATATTTTTTCTAGGCTAGTCAAAGAAAATTCAGGAAAAATTCAAATAGGAAGAACCCATGGCCAACACGCCTTGCCAATTACTGTGGGTTTTTGGTTAGCGACAATATTAAACAGAATTGTCTACAATTGGGAAAAGGCAGATTATTTCTGCAAAAATTTAACAGGAAAAATATCAGGAGCTGTGGGTGCTCACAATGCTCAATTAGGGCTCGGATTTTCTTCAAAAAAATCTCAAAATGATTTTGAAGAAAAACTTTTGAAAAAAATAAATCTGAAACCTTCCCCAATAAGTACGCAAATATTGCCTCCAGAACCCTTGGCGTATTTCCTTTTTTCTTGCATTGGTTTATCAGCGGCCTTGGGGCAGTTTGGGCGTGATGCCAGGCATCTCATGAGAAGCGAAATAGGCGAAGTGACGGAATCTTTTGAAAAAGGACAGGTTGGATCTTCCACTATGGCGCACAAAAGAAATCCGATTAATTTTGAAAATCTGGAAGGCATGTGGCTTCGCACTAAAAACGAATTTGGAAAAGTTTTGGATACTTTTATTAGTGAACATCAGCGAGATTTGGTCGGCAGCTCAATATCCAGAGACTTTCCAATAATCCTCATAAATCTTCAGCAGCAACTAAATACTTTACTTAAAGAAGATAAATTAGGAAAAACATTTTTGGAAAGATTATCAATCAATGAAGAAATGTGCAATTTCAATTTCCAAAAAAATGCCAATGTTATATTAGCCGAGCCTTTGTATATTGCATTGCAAATGGCCGGCTATCCTGACGATGCGCATGAATTGGTTAATCGCAAGTTGGTTCCTGAAGCTCAGAAAAGAGGGTGTTCTCTAGTTGACGTCTTGGGCGATATGGCAAAAAACGATAAGAAATTAAGTGCTGTAGTGGCAAAAATTAAACCGGAAATATTAAAGTTACTTGAAAATCCGGAAAATTATACCGGAGATGCCAGAGAAAAAACCTTGGAAATAGTGAAAAATGTCCAAAAAATTTCTAACAAATTAATTTAAAAATATGGACTACAAAAAAGGATCCAAGCTGAATGAAGGTAAAACCAAAGTAGTTTGGAAAGTAAAAAATAAAGCAGACTTGGTAATTATCGAGAATAAGAATGATATCACCGCCTTTGATGATCCGTCTTTTACCAAACAATTCAAAACTAAAGCTGAAAATGCAACTATGGTTACTTGCAGGGTTTTCGAATTATTGAAAAAAGCAGGAATACCTGTGGCCTATGAAAAACAGATGTCCGCTAATCAGTTCGTTGCTCCTGGCTGTGAAATGATTCCGTTGG
>Ga0209777_10004358_pt1 | contig 16780 bp, 12 predicted proteins | sample FrelakmetHBP12HB_FD_187147 | JGI IMG/M metagenome (GOLD analysis project Ga0209777, IMG submission 187147) | Freshwater lake sediment microbial communities from the University of Notre Dame, USA, for methane emissions studies -HBP12 HB (SPAdes)... | ecosystem: Environmental > Aquatic >...
GCTGGTGAAGTCCTTCGCCAGGGATGAGGACGCCGAGTCTCTGCTGCTGCTCGCTGTCTTCCTCTTCTCCGACGGCCAGGCCGGGCCTGCCGAGGAAGCCATAGCCAAGGCCGCGCTGACGGATGGCGCCGCGGCGGAGGCCCTGCGTCAGGCGGTCCAGAGACGCCAGCCGCCGAAGGACAAGTGATTGGCGGGAGACGGGAGGCAGTGCACCGATCCGCCGTCATCCCCTTGCCGCGGCGCGGATGCTATTCCTTGCCAACGCAGTACAGGTAAAGCTCGCCACGCAGGTACATGCGCCCGCCTTCAAAGATTGGGGCGCTCTGGAAAATCTCATCGGGGTCCAGCACCCACGGGCGCGACACGCAGGTGGCGATGCGGTTTCGCGCAACCTGTTTGAACTGGCGTCCCGGTTCGAGCACCACGCACGCACCTTGGTTGTCAAAAGCAAAGATATGTCCGCCGGCGAAGGCCAGGCTGGGGGTGACACCGGGGTGGTCGTAATCCTTGTAGGGGTCGAGAGCGAGCAACTGCTTGTAGACCACAGCGAGCGACTTCGCATCGTAGACCCACAGCTTGCCCTCGCCGCGCACTGCATAGAGCAGCCCGTCATGCACCAGGACGGAGGAGTACGTATCCACGTCCCCTTCGTAGTTCTCCTGCGACTCCCGTTGGAGTCTCATCCCCACTGTGGCCTCCGCTGGCAACGTAAAGCGGAACACCGCGGTGTTGGCGCCGTAGTAGAGCACGCCGGCCAGCGGCACCGGAGTGCCGCGCGGGTTCGAGCCGAAGTTCTCATGAAACGGCGCATACACCTTTCCGTCGCCGGCGCCGACAAGGGCCGAGTTGAGATAGACCACGTCCTTGCCGCCCAGCTTGAAGGCGCAGAGCGACGCCGAGGGGTTGCCGTCAGTGCCGAAGCCGTGCCAGACATCCACGTGGGCCTTGGGCCGCAGGTCGGGCGTGGTCCAGGCCACCTCACCAGTCTGCGCGTCGAAGCCGCGAATCTGAACGTTGCGCAGGATGACAAACTTGCCGCCGACGAGCACCGGTGAATTATTGTTGAAGGCGCCGACGCCGCCCAGGTCGGTGGCAAGCCTGGCCCACAGGCGGTTGCCATCGAGGTCGTAGCAGGCCGCGATGCCCCAGCCCAGATAGATGTAAACGCGGCGTCCGTCGCTGCACGGGGTCGGGCTGGTGAAGCCGGTGGCCTGGATGTGGCTGTGGAGCGGGAGGCGAAAGCGGGGCCGCGGCGCGGCGGCTGCCAGCACCTCCTCGATTTTTGTCCGGATCCCCTTGCGGTCCTCGGCCTTGGTCTCCGGCGCTTTGGCGGCCTCTTCGAGGGGCAGGACGGCCGCATAATACGGATTGGCTTCCTTAGGGCCGTCCAGCGCCGCGAGGGCCGCGCGAATCTTGGCCAGCAGGTCCTGGCGCTGCGCATCCGGCAGGCTGCTGTCTTTCAGCTTCTCCTGGGCGGCGCGGATCGCAGCATAGCGCGGGTCTTCCGTGCTGCTCTTCTTGTCGGCGTCGGCGAGCACTCTCTTGATCTCGTTGCGCAGCTTGATGCGCACACCGGTATTCGTTTCGCCGCGCAGCTTCTCCGTCAGGTCCGCCGCCTGCTGCAACAACGGGTTGGCCTGCTTCTCCTTGTCGCTGAGGCAGTCCATATAGTAGGTGGCGCGCCTCCACAAGATCCGGCCCGTCTTCTTGTCCAGGCACAGCAGGTCCTCGGACTCCGACATCACAAAGATGCGCTCGCCCACAATGATGGGCTGGGCGTTGCTGTAGCTGGGCAGGCGGCAGGCCCAGACGATGTTCTTCGTCTCATATGCCGTTTCGGGCAGCTCGACGAGGCGCAGGTTGAGGTTGCCGGTGGCTTTGAGCAGCACGCGGTTCCAGCCCTGCTCCAGCTTCACCGTAATCTTCTGGCTGCCGCACTCGCCCAGCACGGGCAACTCGCCGGCCCAGTGCGTTTCGGCGGCGTAGCAGACGTAGTTAACCGAACCCATGGTCACAACCGGCTTGGGGTTATTGTGGACCAGTGCGCCGTTGACCCAGAGCTTGCAGCCGCCGGCCTGGTCCAGGAGGAACACGAGCGTGCCCTTGGCCTTAGAATAGAGATAGTTGTGGGCATAGGCGACCTTGCCCGGCTTCTTGCCGAGCAGATCGCTCAGCCTAATCCAGTCCATGTTCACGCCAGGCTCCTCGTTGACCGAGCGGTGCGGTTTCCATTCCTGCGCCCCAGCCTTGTCGCCTTCGTCGGGCGCGAGCGACGCTTCGGCGGCGAGCAGTTCCTCATCGAGCGCCTTGTCCGTCTCTTTGGCAACGAAGGGTCCGCAGACGAGCCATTCGAGTATCTGGCCGCTGGATACCGGCGTGGCAGTCTGGCCGGCATCCACGCCCTTCGGCTTCTTGACCTGATAGCGCAGTCCCCAGTTGGGGCTCTTGGGCCAGCGGCCCCATTCAACGAGCGGCGTGGCGTCCTTGAAAACTCCCGTGCCGTCGCCCCGCCAACCGATGACCGGGCTTCCCGCCCCGGCGTCGGCGGCGTATGCGGGCACAAGGGCGGCGCACCAGAACGCCGCCATAGCGGATCCCAACAGTTTCATTCAGGACCTCCGAGCCGATGCTGCGAACACGGCGGGAACTGAGTCTGCTGGGTGGGCTGGCGGGTTTCAAGTTGGATATTGCCGGCGGATCTTGGGTTTTGGATTCTAGATTTTGGATTGAGGGACGGCCTGGTGAAACGGCAAATTCCCATAAAGCCTCTGGGAACGTCCGGAATGTACTGCTTTCGTTATGGTTTCGTTCACTTTTGTTATGCTTTTGTTACGCGTTTGTACGCTGAATATTAGATTTTGTTCGCTGTTTGTATCGTGTTTATTCAGGTTTATCGCGCCTGCGAAGGGCATAGTCTCCTTGTAGCCGTGGGCTTGTAACGGCCAGGGCCTTACAACTACCATCCGCGCCCCGACCGGCAGGGAGCGGACCGCTTGCTTACGCGCGCGGGTCGGAACACACGGGCAAGATGCCCGTGCTACTACGCGCGCGGCTCGGAACACACGGGCAAGACGCCCGTGGTACGCCTCTCAGTGTGCTTGTCTTCCCTTTGGGGCCCTCCATGCCCTGCGAGACACCCATACTATATACTACATACTACAGTCGCGTTTGTCAAGCCAAAAATCGGATTTTTTGAGATGAGGCTAATTAAGAGGCACGCGGGTTGCGCGCCTGCGGAGTCGAGGTAAAGTAGCTCATATCATGCGAGTGGGGCTTTCCTGTGCTGCAAGCTGTTTGCTGCTGTGCCGTGCGGCGCTCGGCGCCAGCGACTATGCGCAGGAAGTGCTCAAGGATACGCCCATTGCCTACTGGCGATTCGCTGACGCCGCCAGCGCGGAGGGGGCTCCATGCAAGGATGAAACCGGCCAGCAGCCCGCGACGTATCGCGGCGCTGTGAGCCTGGTCGCCGGAGTGCCGGGGATTGGCGGGCGCGCCGCGGAGTTCGAGGGGCGGAGCGCCTACATCGAAGCGGCGCTCGCTCCCGGCCAGGAGCTTAACACACTGTCGGTTGAATGCTGGTTTCGTTCGACACAGGCTTGGAAGGAGCCGGATTGGCCAGCCAGCGCGACACTGCTCAGCAAAGCCACGGAAGGCGCGGCGTCGAGCGATTGGGTGCTGCTGGGCGGAGCCGCCGAGGGCGGGCAGGGCGTCGTGATGTCGCGGCCCGGCCCCAAAGGTGGAGCAGATTTCCCTCTGGCCTCAACTCCCGGGATGAACGATGGCCAGTGGCATCACCTGGTCTGGACCCGTTCCACCGAGGGAGAGAACCGGCTGTATGCCGATGGCACGTTGACGGCGAGCGGCAAGGACAGCGGCGGCAGCATCAGCAATAATCGGCCGCTCCAGATTGGCGGAGACCCATTTCTGAAAGGCAAGTACTTCGAGGGAGCGCTTGCGGAGGCCGCGATCTACCAGACGGTTCTGGATGAAGCCCGCATACAGCTGCACCTGAAGGCCGCGGGCAGGGAACCTCCAGGGAAAAGGCTCCCGGCACAGGCGAAGGAGTCCACTGTCATGCCGCTGCCCGCGAAACTCGATACCAGCGCCGGTTGGGTTAAGTACGAGAAGAACCCCGTGTTAGGCGGCCAATACGGAACGTGTTTCGACATTGCCGTGCTGCGGGAAGGCGAGGGCTACCGCATGTGGGTGTCGTGGCGGCCCAAGAAGAGCATCGCGCTGGTCGAGAGCAAGGGCGGGCTATCCTGGAGCGCGCCGCAGATCGTCCTGCCGCCCGCGCCGACGTTCTGGGAGGAGGACATCAACCGCCCGGCTGTGCTCAAGCGCGACGGCGGTTACCACATGTGGTACACAGGGCAGGCGAAGGGCAAGAACTCCTGGATCGGCTACGCCACCAGCCCGGACGGCAAGACGTGGCAGCGGATGAGCGAGAAGCCGGTGCTCTCCTTCGACAAGCCGTGGGAGAAAGTCGCCGTCATGTGCCCGCACGTGCTCTGGGACGCGGACGTACAGCTCTACAGGATGTGGTACTCCGGCGGCGAACAGTATGAGCCGAACGCCATCGGCTACGCCAGCAGTCCCGACGGGTTGACGTGGACGAAGCACGAAGGCAATCCAGTCTTCGCCGCCAACAAGACCATCCCGTGGGAACAGGACCGGGTGGCGGGGTGCCAGGTGGAGAAACGCGGCGACTGGCACATCATCTTCTACATCGGCTACCGCGATATTGACCACGCCCAGATCGGTATTGCCAGATCCAGGGATGGCCTCAGCAACTGGCAGCGTCACCCGGAGAACCCGATCGTGCGCTCGGGAACCGGCAAGTGGGACGACGACGCCTGCTACAAGCCATACGCGATTTTCGCGGGGAAGAAGTGGCTGCTCTGGTATAACGGCCGGCGGCAGAGCCTGGAGCAAATCGGCGTCGTCATCCACGAAGGCGAGGACCTCGGCTTTGACTCCACCGCGCAAGGCTCCTCAAACGTCAGGACGGTACGGTAGTGCCCTGGATTGACGAGGACCTCAACCGGGATCGAGGATCTCATACTGCGGAGTAGATCAGGTACAGGCCGCCCAGGATAACCAGTATGCCGCAAATCTTTCTGAGGACCACGGCGCCCTTGGAGACCTCGTTCCAGTCCAGGTACGTCTGTACCACTTCGGTGGAAGTTCCGGCCAAGACAATGACCGAACAGTGTCCGACGCCGTAGGCCAGCAGAAGCAATACGCCATACAGCATGTTCGTCCGCGCAAGCTTGAACGTGACGCCGAGCATCGGAGCCATATACGCAAAGGTGCAGGGGCCAAGGGCAATCCCAAACACCAGTCCGAGAATGAGAGCCGCGAGCAAGCCCTTCGCTTTCATGCCGACTTGGCCGGGACCGGACCAGGGCAGGGGAATCACGCCGAGCAGGTGCAGACCGACCACAAGGAAGATCGCGGCGACGAAGTAATTCCCGTAGCTGCCCAGGTCGCCCAGCATGCGGCCCGCGCCGGCAGTGAGCGCCCCGATCAGACCAATGGTGGTAAGTATGCCAAGGGCAAACAGTGTCGAGACCACGAACGCGCGACGGGTGGAAATGCGTCCCTGTGCATCAATGAATCCGACGATCAGCGGGATGCTCGCCAAGTGGCAGGGGCTCAGCAGGATGCTCAGCACGCCCCAGACGAAGGAAGCCGTCAACGCGAGCGCCGCGGAACCTTCGACGGCGCGAGTCAGCCAGGCAAAAAGGTCCTGCATGCGCACACATCCCTTCTACTTGGCTTTGTCCGGAATGAGCGGGCTCTCGCGAACGGGTGTGGAACCCGGCGTGACGTTCAGATCGAACCCCAGCTCCTTCCACTTGGCGAGAATGTCATCCTTGGAGAAGAACCCTTGGTGGCGAAACAACTCCTTGCCTGACGGGCCGAAGAATATCTGCGTGGGTATGATCTCGACCCCGTGCTTCTTCCCGGCGTCGGGGTTTTTCCAGACGTCGATAAACTCGACCACCAGCCGCCCCGCATAGGCCGTCTTCATTTCGTCCAGAATAGGCGCCATGAGTTTGCAGGGGATGCACTTGTCCGCGCCAAGATCCACCAGTCGTGGCAGGTGCGCCGAAGCAGCGCCTGTTTCGCGTTCTGCGGGGCCAGCCGTCGGGTTACTGGCGGGGCGCCGGCCCTTGGCGTAAAAAACCGCCACGACTGCGACGAGAACCACCGCCACGATGAGGACTTTGGTCGTCCCGCCACCCGTCCCCTGGGTTATGCCGCTTTGTTCCGCCATGCCTCTCTCCTCCGCGAAAACGACCCGCTTACGATTCAATCCTTCTTGCGAAATTCGGATACTTCCTTGCGGATGTACTGCTTAAACCCGTCCTTGCTGCCAACCAGGTCCCAGATCTTGTCCAGGTTCTTCCAACGCAATTGGCGGCCGCCCTGCATCGCGACGAGCACGACGGACTTTGTTTCAAGGTTAAAGTCCTTCACGAAATGCCCATTGCCATCCTCGTCCGTGTTCACCACGCGCCATTCGATGCGCCCGTCCTTCAACTCATCCTTGAAGGAATCCTCGATGGCTTCGCGGGTGTATGATTCCAGTTTCATGCAGGTCGGACAGCGCGCTGTACCGTGGAAGTAGTAGGCCATGATCTTGGCCGCTTTGCCTGCGGGCGCTGCGTCTTCCGCGCGGGCCGTCCATCCCGCGCAGAGCGCGAGCAAAAGGACTCCACCGGCAGTCTTGTTTTTCATTGTGGTGTTCTCCAAAGGGTTAGCACTACGCCAGGAATTTCTTGATCTCGTCCGGCGAGGGCACTTTGCCCACCGCCTTCACCTGGCCGTTGACGGCCAGAGCCGGCGTCACCATCACGCCGAATTTCATGATCTCAGTGATGTCCGTGACCTTCACGAGTTCGTACTCAAGGCCCAATTCCTTCGCTGCCGCCTCGGTGTTCTCAGCGAGTTTCTTGCACTTCGGGCAACCCGTGCCGAGGATTTGGAGCTTTCTCATCGGTTGTCTCCCTTGTCCTGTTCCCTGAAAGCTTACTTCAGTTTTTCCGCGCCCTTCGCCGCGACCCTCGCAATGTTCTCCGGCGTCGGCGGCGTCTTGCCCTTTTCCATGCCCAGGTCCGCGACTTGGACGTGCTCGTAGTTCTTGAAGCCGGCTAGCTCCAACGTGTTTTTTACGCAGTCGAGCGGACAGCCGTCAATCGCCAGGATCCTCGACGCAGACTCAGTCGTCTTCGCGATCCCTGGGACACGGCCGCCAATCCCTGCCAGGCAGAACATCTTGCCCGCGCCTTCCCTGCTCAGTTTCCGCGCCGCCTGGTCCGCAATCGCGCCCACATCCGCCGCACCCGAACACGCAAAGATCAGCGCCGGCCCGCCAGTGCAGCACCCCGACTTCCCGTTCGTAGCCATTGTCGCTCTCCTTAACAGTGTGCCCAGGGGCTTTCGCCCCCTATCCCACGAACACGCCGAACGCCATCCCAACCAGTGCCGACAGCACCACGGTCAGGGAACAAAAAACGAACGTCTTCCTGAAGCCTATGATCTTGCAGATCACCAGCATGCTCGGCAACGAAAGGGCCGGGCCGGCCAAGAGCAGCGCGAGTGCCGGACCCTTGCCCATGCCCAGGCGCATCAGCGTCTCGACAACAGGTATCTCCGTCAGTGTAGCGAAGTACCACAGCGCGCCCACTAGTGAAGCGAAGAAGTTGGCGAAAGCGCCATTCCCTCCCACGAGGGTTGCGACGTACTCCTCTGGGATCAATGCCCCGACGAACCCGGTGAGGAAGACGCCGCCAAAGAGCAACGGCACGATCATCTTCCCGAAATCCCATGTCGCGCCCATCCACTTTCCAAACTCTTCCCGTGTGAACCACTTCCACAGCATGAGCAAAACGGCCAGGCCCATCACGCCAGCCAGATACCACCGGATGCCATGCACCGTCATGGCCCAACTGGGAACGGGCTGCACAGCGGCGATGTCGGCCAGGTTCAGGCGCTTCGTCTCGGTCGAGAGTTTGCCGTCAGCCTGGTAGACCTTCACGTCCATGTTGTCCACAGTCCGGTAGCGGACATTCGCCGTCAGCACCGTCCCTTCCCTCGTCGTGATGGTCATGTCGTTGGTATTGGCCCAGTCACTGAAGACCAGGAAAAGGACCATGCCAGCGAAGTACAGCGTCGTTTTCCACAGCCTGCGCCGCGGCACCGGGGGTGGTGGCACTTGCATAGCTGCTTCCTGACGCCTTTTCTCATCACGCCGGAAGATGAACGCCATCAGAAGCCCGATGACGAACGCAAAGCCGATAGACCCCGCCGCCCGCGCGACGCCGATGTCGAATCCCAACACGCGCGCCGACAGGAAGATGGCCATGACGTTGATCGCGGGACCCGAGTACAGAAACGCGCTCGCTGGTCCCAGCCCTGCGCCCATCGTGTATATCCCTGCGAACATGGGGAGCACGCTGCACGAACAGACTGCGAGCACGCACCCCGATACCGACGCCACGGTATAGGCAAGCGGCCGATTGGCGGTTGGGCCGAGGTACCGCACGACCGAAGCCTCTGACAGAAAGGTTGAGATCGCCCCGGCAATGAACATGGCCGGCACGACGCAGGCCAGCGTGTGTTCCCTCGCGTACCATTGCAGCAGGCGGAAGGCTTCCAGGATAGCGTTGGTGACCTTGGGATTGCCCAACGGCAGGAGGTACGCCACGAGGAAGATGCCAACCAGCCTCGCCAGCTTCTTCCAGTCCTTCATGATGACTCCCTTCACTTGGCCGCGAACCCCGCAGGATAACACTCTCTTGCCGCCGTCCTGTTGCCTTCCAGGGCCCTAGCCTCAGCACGTTCCCTGCAACCTTGGCAAGTTGGCCTATCAGCCAAGATGCCATTATAGAAAACAGCTACCGGCTGCTCAGCACCGCCATGTTCTCCTCGGCCACGGTCTTCATGACCGATTCCACGCAGCCAAAGAACTTCATAATGCAGGGCGTCCGTAAGCTGTAGAAGACCTGAAGGCCGCGTTTCTCGTCCATGATGATGCCCACGCTCTTGAGCACCGCTAGGTGCCGGGACACGGTGGACATATCCGCGCCGACCATCTCGGTAAGCTCATTGACGCAACGCTCGCCCTTGGCCAGCTCATCCACGATGAAGAGCCGGGTGGGATGCGCCATTGCCTTGACGATCCTGGCGCGAGCTTCGTATCTTGCCTCCATTGAAGGTGTCATCACGACCTCCTCTTGCCTATTTGGCAATATAACCAATAATGGGCGGCATGTCAAGCTCCAACCTGCGAGATTCGCTTCGCAGATCAGGGCGGCGGGCAAACATGGGCTGGTGTCTCGGGCCGCGGCGAGAGAGCGTGCCGGGTGACCGGGACGCCTGGAATGGGGGAACAGTCATGGAAAGCAATCTGAATCGCAGGATGTTCATCGGCGCCGCTGGCGCGGCCGTGGCGGCGGGCGTGGCCACGAAGGTTCTCGGAGAAGATGCCCCGCCTGCTGGCGCGGCCAAGACCATCCGCATCGTGGGCGTGTCGTGCAGCCCGCGCAAAGGCAAGACCACGGCTGCGGGGCTGCAAATCTGCCTCGACGCGGCCAAGCAGGTGTCGCCAAACGTTGAGATCGAGTTGGTTGAGCTTGCCGGCCTGAACATCAACGGCAACGTTGCGGCGGGCGTGCCGCTGCCTGCTGGTCAGGAGGACGACTTCCTGAAGATCATGCCAAAGCTCTCCGACCAGAAAGTCGCGGGGATCATCGTCGGCTCGCCGGTGTACTTCGGCAGCCTGAGTTCGCTCTGTAAGGCGTTCCTCGACCGTCTGATGGCTTTCCGCAAGGACAACTTCGCCCTGAGCAACAAGGTGGCCGGTGCGTTGGCCGTTGGCGGCGCGCGGAATGGCGGCCAGGAGCTCACAGTCCAGATGATCCATGCCGCGTTGCTCTGTCAGGAAGTTATCGTCGTCGGTGACGGCAAGCCCAGCGCCCGCATCGGCGCAACACTGTGGAACAAGGACGACGACATCTCCGGCGACGAGTTCGGCGTGATGACGGCCAAGAACCTCGGCCGCCGCGTGGCTGAGGTGGCGCTGCGCGTGGCGAAGTAGTTCAGTGCGACCAAGCACTTAAGCGCAACAGCGGCAACCAGTACCGCCAGGGCGTAGGATCATGGCCGTGTTTACGCTTGTTCTGCGCCCTTCAGCCACCTTTCACTCGGTGGCCCAGTCGCTCCGCAACGGCTTCGCCCGCCGCCGGAATAGGACTACGCACCCGTGCTCAATCCCGGCTGCGTTATGTGCGCCTTTCAGGCGAACGCTCAGGCCACTCCGAGCCAGGGAACTCGCAAGTTGCGGCTGCTTTGGTGTATGATCGTGGGAGAGCATCCTAAACGGCCACAGATGGGTTTTTGAGCTTGGAGGCGCCATGCCGAACTCGCGAAGGTTAAGGTGCAGGCCGCTTGGGAGCGCAGCCTGTGTCGCGGCCATGCTCTGGGCCATTCAGGCCGCCGGCCTCTTTGCAGCCACATACTGTGTTGACCAGCACGCGGAGAACGCCTCCGATGCCAATCCGGGCACCGAGCAGGCGCCCTGGAAGACGGTGGCCCGCGCGGGGAGCGCCAAGGAACTGAAGCCGGGCGACCAGGTACTCATCCGGACGGGCATCTACCGCGAACACGTGCAGATCAAGGTCTCAGGCGAAAAGGAGCACCCCATCACCTTTGCCGCCGCGCCCGGCGCTCGCGTCGTCCTCAAAGGCTCAGAGACCGTGCGCGGGAAGTGGACAAAGCTCGCCGCCGCGCCCGCGGTCCAGGAGCCGTATCCCAATGCGTTCGCGGACGTCTGGAAAGCGGCACTGGGCGACGAGTTCTTCACGGACGCGCGCTTCGAGGGGGTGTACCGGGAGAAGCCGCGCCGCTGGGTCTCCCAAGTCTTCATCCAGGATGACAAGCCGCTGCAGCGGATCGGGCCGGACCCGCTCTACAAGAACGATGAGTGCCTCAAGCTGACCACGGTCGGGCGCGGGCTGTTAGACCTGATCCAAAACTCTTTCTATTTCGATACGGCCGAGCAGGCACTCTACATCCGGATCGCCGGGGAGCCCGGGTGGTTCAGCATCGAGGTCGGCGTGCGCGGCTTCGTGCTCTCCGCCGACGAGGCGCACGACGTTGTCATCCGCGGCCTGGAGATGCGCCATAACCGCCAGCCCGGCGGCCAGTGGCCCATGACCAGCATCGGGCGGTGCGAGCGGGTCGTCCTGGAGAACTGCCGGATCAGCCAGTCCGATTTCGCCGGGCTGGGGCTGGGCCGGAGCAAGAACTGCGTCGTGCGGAACTGCGACCTGTCCTACAACGGCAACACCGGCCTGGGGATGGGGGAGTGTGAGGACTGTGTCATCGAGGACTGCACGCTGCTCTTCAACAACTACCGCCGCTTCCACGCGGGGTGGCACGCAGGGGGTGCGAAGTGCATCCCCGCCAACCGCCGCTGCACCATCCGGCGCTGCGAAGCCGCCTACAACGTTGAGTCCGACGGCATCTGGTTCGACAGCGAAAACGCGGATATCCGGATTCTCGGCAACGTCTCCCATCACAACGGCGGCTGCGGCATCTTCTTTGAGATAAACAAAGGCGGGGGCCTCATCGCGGACAACCTGGTGTACGGCAACCGGGGCCGCGGCATCTACATTTCCGGCTCGCAGAATACGTGGGTCATCCACAACACGGTGGCCAGCAACCAGGCAGGCATCGTCTGCATGCCGCGCGGCCCCGAGTGGCCTTTGGAGAATATCCAGATCCGCAATAACCTGCTGATCCGCAACACGATTGCGGCGGAGGGCCACGCCCGCGGCTGCGAACTCACCGTCTTCATGGGCTGCAAAGGAGACTCATTTTCGCGCACCGTCTCCACCAACCACTCAGACTACAACGTCTACGCCACCGCGCCGGGGACGCCAGCGCTGCGGCACTCGTGGAATCCCGATAACACCCTGGAAGAGTGGCAGCAGCGCTTCGGTGAGGACTGCCATTCGAAGCTGGCGCCCGTCCAGGCCGAGTTCAAGGGAAGCGCTTTCAAGCTGCTCTCCCGCGAGAAAATGGAAGCCGCAAGCACGCTTCCAGAGCAGTTCGGATGGAAGCCTGACAAACCTGGGCGGGCGGGGGCCTCGATAATCCAATGGCCGTGATGGCGTGGGGGCTGTTTATGGTTGGGCCCGCGGAAAAAGGTCGAGGACGGGAGGTGACAGTGAAGTGCATGCATGTCCTCTCCGCGTTGAGCTGGGTTGTTGTGTTTGGGTTCTCACTGGACCCTCGCGTGACCCTTTGCGGTGAGCCACTCGGAGCGGAATCCCCGCGACAAGTGATCAGCTTGGACGGCCAGTGGGACTTCGCTACGGATCCCCAGAATGTGGGCGAGGCGCAGAAGTGGTATCTCCCTGAGGCCACGCTGCCTGCAATGCCACTGCCGGGCTACGCCCCTTCCGCCAACGGGAAGATCATCGTCCCCGGCATCTGGGACGCTCAGGGCTACGGACCCGAGACGGCCAAGTTGCGGCACAACTTCGTTGGCAAGGGCTGGTACAAGCGACAGGTCACGCTGCCACAGGCGGAAGCCGGCCGGCGCGTGTTCTTGAGGATCACCGGCGTGCACCGCTATGCCAAGGTGTGGGCGGAGGGCGGGTATCTTGGCGAGCACATCGGCTACCTATCGGCGTTTGAGTTCGACATTACCGAGCGCGCCGTTGCCGGCAAGCCTGCCAGCATCACGATCCAGGTTGATTCCCGGCAACGGTGGGACGTGGACGGACTCTTCGGCGCAGGCGACCTGGCAGACTACTTCGAGGCCGAGTGGGGCGGCATCTGCGGCCACGTGTCCATCGAGGTCCGTCCCGAGAGCTGGCTGGAGGACTTGTACGTCCAGCCGAAGGCAACTCCTGCGCGCTGCGTGGTCAGCGCGAAGGTGCGGGGCAAACCCTTACAGGCGGGCAGCCTGCGAGTGGAGATTCTGGATGGCGAGGGCAAGGCCGTCGCACGGGAGGTCCAGCCAATGCAGGGGGCGCGCCAGGAAGGCGCGAGTGCCGAACTGGCCTTGGCGGCGCCGCAGGCCAAGCTCTGGACCACCGACACGCCCGAGCTGTATGTGGCGCGTCTAGCGCTTCTGGACGGCGGGAAGGTGGTTGACACCGTCGCCGCCCGGTTTGGATTCCGCGAGATAGAGATTCGCGGCCCCTGGTTCTACCTCAATGGGAAAAGAGAGTTCCTGCGCGGCTACGGCGACGACCACATTTATCCCAAAGAGATGGCGCGGCCGGCGGACAAGCAGGTGTACGTGGACCGTCTCCGGCTGATCAAAGCATACGGCTTCAACTTCGTGCGCCACCACAGCACGATCATGCCGCCGGAGTACTACGAGGCGTGTGACGAGCTGGGGATGTTAGTCTCGGCGGAGTTCCCGATCGCGTACGAGAACTTCTACCGCAAGGCCGGCAAGGAGGCCCTGGAGACCCACAAGCGGGAGTGGGCAGCGGCGATTGTGCAGCTCCGCAACCACCCCTCCATCTTCGATTGGTGCATGGGAAACGAGTTCTGGAACAGCCTGCCGCTGGCCCCGGATTTCGCGGCCAGCGCGCGCCGGCTGGACCCCAGCCGTCCGTTCGTGGACAGCGACGGGCTATGGCGGGATTTTCTGGGGCGCGACCGCAACACGCTCGACTTCTACTTTCTGATGTTCGACGTCATGAAGATCCCGCTGGATATCCCACAAAAGTTCCGCACCGATAAACCCCTTAAGCCGGTGGTGTCGCACGAGACCGGCAACTACGTGACCTTCCCCCGTCTGGACCAGTTCGACCTCTTTGTCCACAACGTGAAGCCCTGGTGGACCGTGCAGGGGATCGCGAAGCTCAGGGCACTGGGTCTCGCGGGTGAGGCGGCCAACTGGGCCGAGAAGTCCGAGCGCCTCTACCTGTTCTGCCACAAGAACAACCTGGAAGCCCTGCGGCGCAACCCCTTTATCTCGGGGCACCAGTGGTGGCTGTTCCAGGACTATTGGACCACCTCCAACGGCCTTGTGGATTTTTTGTACCGGCCCAAGGCGATCAGGCCGGAGGAAGTCCGCCGCGTGGTCAACGACGTGGTGCTGCTGGCGGACGGCCTGGAGCGGACCAGTCCCGGCAAGCGCGCGCTGAAGGTGGAACTCGTCGTGTCGAACTACTCAGCGGATGACCTGGCCGGCGCAGCGCTCAGTTGGCGGGCGAAGCTGGAAGGCAAGGAAGTCCAGAAGGGTCAGATCAGCCCGGTCGCGGTGGGCCAAGGGGAAGTCGCTGCGGCCGGCACGCTGGAGTTGGCCCTGCCCGACGTGACACAAGCCTCGCGGCTGACCCTGGAGGCCGAGCTTGCCGCCGACGGCCACCGTTACGCCAACGACTGGGTGGTGTGGGTCTTTCCCTCGGAGATACATTTGCCGCCCGCGCCGCTGCCCGTTTACGCCGTGGCCGGCCAAATGGGATTGCTGGCCCACTGTGGCGCCAAGCCCATCCCTGCAAGTGAGGCGCTCGACCCGCGGGCCGTCTACGTGACCGGGCATCTGGACAAGCGCCTCATCAGCGCGGCAGAGCAGGGCGCGTGCGTCGTGCTCATTGGAAACCGCCGCCTGATCCCGACAGTGCCGGCCACGTTCAAGACCTCGTGGTGGAAGAGCGAAGACCCCAGGGACAACAACTGCGGCACCATTGTCTACGATCATGCGGTGACCCGCGCGATGGCGCCCGAGGGCTGGTGCGACGCCGCGTGGTATTCGCTGCTCCAAGGCGGCTTCCGGTTCAGCCTGGAGGCGCTGCCGCAACGGCCGGATGTCATCATCCGCGGCATTCCGCACCTGCACCTGATGGCGGACCAGGCAATTCTCTTTGAGGCCCGCGTTGGGCAGGGCTCGATCCTTGCCAGCGGCCTGAACCACGAGGCTGCGAAGGACCGGCCCGAAGGCCAATGGCTGCTGGCGCGGATGATCGAGCACGCCGCGACGCTGCCCAGGCCACATGGCGAGCTGCCGGCGTCGTACTTGCGCGAGCGCTTGCCGCCGCCGCTGCCGCAGGGCCCGTTCCTGCAGGGCTTCGCACGGATGATCCAAAAAGGCGAGGAGGGAATCTGGCACTCCTATCGCGAGGACAATATCGCCTGTTACGTCTGCCGCCAGACTCAGATCGGCAATGCGGTGGAGTGGGAGACCTCCGCCGTGCCGGCCGGCTGGAAGGCCGCTGAGGCCATGTTCATCTTCTCCGGCGGACTGGGATGGAAGTCTCAGCCGAAGACGCAAGGCTTTGCCTTCCTGGTCAACGGCCGGGAAATGCTGCGCTTTGACTTGGTGGAGCAGGTGACCACGTGGTCCAGTTCCGACAAGAAGGTCAAGCTGCAGTTCTGGCCCGTGCGTGAACTGCCGGAAGACCAATTGGGCTTCTTCTATGTGACGATCCCGCAGGAACTGGTCCGGAGCGGCCAGCCTTGCCGCCTATCCGTCCGCTCTCTCGGGGCAGACAGCCGGCGCTGGTTCTCCATGCATGCGTACACAGACGTAAAGTGAGGCCACGGCGCCGTGCGGCGTCGTGGGGAAGCAGTGGCATGAGCACTCGAGCAAGAAAGCCGAGCTACTGCGCTTGGGGGCGAAAAAGGACTCGGGCTAGAAGCCAACCTGGAAGTTGAGGGCGAAGACATTGTTCTTTACTTCGCGCAGGCCGTGGGCCTTGTCTTCGGGATCATCCACGATCATGTAATTGGCCTGTATCTTGGCATTCTGGCCTTTAATGTAGTAGTTCACACCGGACGTGAAGACCTGGGTCTTGAACTGGTTGCTCTTGCGATCCGGGTTCGTCAAGTCCTCAGTGGTGATGTTCTGGTAGGCCTCATAGCGGAAGGCGAATTCCATTCTGTTCAACTCGCGCTCCATGCGATTTCCCTTAGCGAGGTCAGCGGAGAACGGGCTGGCCGAGAGCAGGTAGCCGCTCGAGAGGAACCAGCCCTGCGCCGTAACCGGGGTGGGATCCGCTTGAGTGAAGGCGCCGCCGCCGCGGGGACCTTGGGCTCCCAGGTCCATGCTGCCAATGCCCAACAGACTGGTGTAAGCGCCACCCGCGCCGAAGCGGTCATGCCCCGAGCCCCACTCGCTGCGGAACCACCAGCCGCGCACCGGGCCACCGGGACGATACCAGGCCCAAGCGCCTTGGCGGTTGATCGCGGTGGGGGTCAGGTTCTCGGCATTCAGGGCAAAGTCCGGGTTGAACTCCTGCCCCGACTTGCCGTGTCTGCCATCGGTGCGGTGATAGCCCAGTTCCAAGCGACCGTGCCAACTCTTCTCCATGTCCGCCACCCACACGGGGCGCACCGCGACCCGCCAGGCGAAATCCTTCCCGTTGTTGTCGTCGGCCCGGTTGCCGGCCTCGGTAATTTCAGGATCGGAAAGCACCGTCCCGGAGGGCCCGTTGAAGAGGCCGAAGTCATAGGTGACACGGTCGTTCAGCCAGAAGCCGCTGACCCTGGCGCCGATGTCACGGACGTTGTTAATGCTGGTGACCATGGCGCGGTCAATGAAATCCAGCTCGCCCGTGTCGCGCAAGGCCTCCTCGCCGACCGGGGGCTTAAGCTGCCCAATCGTGAAGGAGTGGTGGGGGACGATTTTCCGGAAAATTATGTAGGCGTCTTGGAGAAGATGGGGTTGCAGGGTTTGCGCGGGCACTTCTCCGCTTTGAACCAACTGGGTGAAGGGCAGCTTGCTGTCAATCAAGGGGCCCTG
>Ga0209777_10004359_pt1 | contig 16778 bp, 17 predicted proteins | sample FrelakmetHBP12HB_FD_187147 | JGI IMG/M metagenome (GOLD analysis project Ga0209777, IMG submission 187147) | Freshwater lake sediment microbial communities from the University of Notre Dame, USA, for methane emissions studies -HBP12 HB (SPAdes)... | ecosystem: Environmental > Aquatic >...
GTAAAGGTCATGCTTGGTATTATATCGCTTAAAGAAGACATTTGCTATCTTCGGTTAACCGTTTTAGCTCTGGAGAAAAGAAGTAGTGCTTCCCCTTTTTTTATGCTATGATGGAGTCAAATTATTTTCAGAAGGGAGAGCAACACGTGGTAAAGATAGCGATTATACGTTGCGATGAGAACAGCGAAAGGTGCGCGGGGTGGAACTGCTTCCCGGCGATGGCGAACAAGACGGGGAAGTTCGAGGGGTACGATAAAATAGAGCTGGTGGGATTCGATACCTGCGGGGGGTGTGGACACGGCAAGGCGGATAAAATAGTAAAAAAGGCCAAAATTCTACAGCAGCATGGCGCCGAGGTCATCCACCTGGGGAACTGCATTGCGGCGGACTGCCCGTCTAAAGATATCTATATCAAAGAGCTAAAGAAACGGTTGAAAATACCCATCATCGAAAGAACGCACGGCGGGCCGAGCCCGGCACAGATGGCAGCCTATAAAGCCGCCGCAGACGCAAAAAAAGCCAAGGCTGCGGCCGCCAGTAAAGCCAGGCGGGAAAAAGCGAAAGCCAAGAAATAGTCGTTAGAACGGGCATTATTGCTCCCTTATTTCTTATGCTATCATGGAATAAACCAAATGCCGGATAGTGGAGTACGCTATGGCTAACGCATCTCTCATGCTGGGGATACTATCACTATTCACATGGCTGCTGCCGTTAGTTGGTTTTCCCGTCGCGATTTGCGGTGGCATCATCAGCATCACCGCGGTGGTAAAGGTAGCGTCCCGGAACGGGAAGTCCATCGCCGGGCTGGCGATGTCCGGCATCGGGTTGGTGCTTAGTATTCTGAATTTAACATTCGCGTGGTTTACCCCATTAGTCTATTGATAGGAGGACATAACGTGGCGCAAAAAGGACTGGAAGCTAAAGTAGCCGCGATGGAGAAAGAGCTGACAAGGCTCGGAGATATCGAGGCAATCAGGAAACTGGAACATGCCTACTGCTTTTACCTGGTGATGTGGATGCCGGAGGAGATAATCACCCTGTTCTCCGAGAGGGACGATGTAACACTCGAATGGCCGGAGGGCACGTTCTTCGGAGTGGACGGGCTGCACCGGTTCTTCGGCAGAATCAATGCTGGCAAGGACCCTGAGTTCATGCACCAGATGATGCACCTCTCGGATGTTATCGATATCGCCCCGGACGGCAAGACAGGCAAAGGGCGCTGGTGGGGATTCGGGGCAATGGCGCTGGGCTCGGCAGAGATGGGCATCATGCAGGCGTTCGCCTGCGGCATCTATGAGAACGACTTTATCAAAGAGGAAGGCGTCTGGAAACTGTGGAAGATTAAGTGGGTACCGGTGTACTCGGCGACGCCGGCGACGGGGTGGGTAAAGCCGGAGAAAATCGCCAAGCCAAGGCCGCCGAGAACTGGCGACGAAGCTGCCAGTCCGGGGGGCTGGTGGCAGCCGGATAAACCAGCCAAAGGCATACCGTACTCTTACCCGTCAGGGTACATACTACCGTTCCACTTTAAGCACCCGGTGACGGGCAAAAAGACGGCAGAGGATAAGCGGAATGCGAGGTTAAAGGGCGCCAAGAAGTAAAACTCTAAGCATTATAAGTTATCCTTGTGGTTAATGAGATTTTTTTATTAAGGGGGCCGGCATATGGCAAAGTCGATTGCAGCCAAAGAGTATGAAAAGGAAAACCAATTACTTAAGGAAGAAATAGAGAGAAAAACAGGCAAAACGACGGAACAGCTCTACGAGGAAAGAGAGCAGCGGGTCAGGGATGCTATCGAGTGTAAAAAGCCCCCGGACAGGATTCCCCTGGCAACCCACCCGGACACACAGGCTTATACCGGCGTCCCCAACTCAGCGGGATATTATGACCCCATCGCTTTCAAGCGGGCCATGCGCACGATAACCCTGGATTTAGAGCCGGATATGGCTAACGCTGGACTGCCGATGTCCGGCGTAGCGCTGGCGGCGCTCGATGTGAAGAACCGGTTATGGCCCGGCGGCCCGCTGCCGCCCGATTATGATATGCAGTTTGTCGAGGGCGAATGGATGAAAGGCGACGAATACGACCTTTTCCTCTCCGACCCGGCCGATTTCGTAGTGCGCTATTACTGGCCGCGTATGTACGGCGCGATGGCGCCGCTGGCCAAGCTGCCGCCTATCGGCAATTTGTTCCAGGGGTTCGAGGGCATCACGCCAATGTTAGCCTCCCCAGAATTTATCAAGATGGCCAAACTAATCGCTAAAGCCGGGCGGGCGACGGAGAAATTCAGGAAAACCATCGGGGACTCTGGCGAAGAACTGGCTGAACTCGGCTTCCCGGCGCTGTCCCATCTGGGGGCAGGCGGTGTTGGGGGCGCTCCTTTCGATGTAGTATCCAGCTTTTTACGCGGCATGCAGGGCTCGATGATAGATATGTTCCGGCGACCGGAGAAGCTGCTTGCGGCCTGTGACATGATACTGGAAAGGCGTATTGCACACGCCATACCGGCCGACCCCAAGAAGCGGGGCAACCCCAAGAGAAGCGGCATGCCGCTCTGGCGGGGGGATAAGTCCTTCATGTCGCAAAAGCAGTTCGATAAGTTTTACTGGCCCGGTCTGAAAAAAGCGATGCAGGCCACGATAGACCTCGGATTTGTGGCGTTCCCATTCTTCGAGGCAGAATTCGGCGACCGTCTGGAGCGTCTGCTGGAATTGCCCAAAGGGAAGGTGATAGCCTCTATCGAATATGTGGACGCCGTAAGGGCAAAGGATATTCTTAAAGGACACACCTGCCTTTATGTTCGCATCCCGCTCTCCTCAAAAGTATGGTCTTTCAATGAGGTGGAGAAATTCACTAAAGACCTGATTGATAAGTGCGGCAAGGGCGGTGGAATTATGCTCGATGTCAGGCTCCCGGACAGGGGTACTAAGGAAGGATATCAGAAGCTAATGAATTCCATCCGGGAATACGGCAGATATTAGGTAAATATTCGCGCCATATTACCTTTCATAAGGAGAACCGTTTATGGCAAAATCGGCTTTGCAGCAACAGTATGAAGCAGAACAGCGGCAGCTAAAAAAAGAAATAGAGGACCGCACCGGCAAGACTACGGAACAGCTTTACGAGGAAAGGGAAAAGCGGGTCAGGGACGTCATCGAGATGAAAGTGCCGGATAGAGTCCCGCTGGCAGTCAACCCGGATACGCAGGCCTTCACCGGAATCCCGAATTCGGTGGGATATTATGATCCTATCGCTTTTAAGCGGGCGATGCGCACGATAGCCCTGGATTTGGAGCCAGATATGGCTAATGCTGGAATACCGATGTCCGGTGATGCACTTACAGCGCTCGATGTGAAGAATAGATTGTGGCCCGGGGGCCCGCTGCCGCCGGATTATGATTTTCAGGCCGTCGAGGGCGAATGGATGAAAGGGGACGAGTACGATATTTTCCTTAACGACCCCGCCGATTTCGTGGTGCGCTGTTACTGGCCGCGGATGTACGGTGCGATGGCGCCGCTGGCCAAGCTGCCGCCTATCGGTAATTTGTTCCAGGGGTTCGAGGGCATCACGCCCATGCTTGCCTCCCCGGAATTTATCAAGATGGCCAAATTAGTCGCTAAAGCCGGGCGGGCGACGGAGAAATTCCGCAAGACCATCGGTGACGTTGCCGAAGAACTGGCCGAGCTCGGGTTCCCGGCTTTATACCATCTGGGAGCCGGCGGCATCGGTGGCGCTCCTTTCGATGTGGTCTCCAGCGCCTTGCGCGGCATGCAGGGTTCGATGATAGATATGTTCCGGCGACCGGAGAAGCTGCTTGCGGCCTGTAACATGATACTGGAAAGACGCATCGCCAACGCTGTCCCGGCCGACCCTAAAAAGCGGGGCAATCCTAAACGCTCCGGCATGCCGCTCTGGAGGGGTGACAAGTCCTTCATGTCGGAAAAGCAGTTCGAGAAGTTTTACTGGCCTGGGCTAAAAAAAGCGATGCAGGTCGCCATTGACCTCGGATTTGTGGCATTCCCATTCTTTGAGGCAGAGTACGGCGACCGTCTGGAGCGTCTGCTGGAACTGCCGAAAGGGAAGGTAATAGCCTCTATTGAATCCGTAGACGCGGTAAGGGCGAAACAAATTCTTAAAGGGCACACCTGCCTTTACGTGAGGACCCCGCTCTCAGCAAGAGTGTGGCCTTTCAGCGAAGTGGAAGCATTTGCTAAAGACCTGATTGATAAGTGCGGTGAAGGCGGCGGACTCATGCTCCATATAAGGCCGCCGAACAAGGGCACCAAGGAAGAATACCAGAAATTAATGAATTCCCTCAGGGAATATGGACGGTACTAAGCAGGTCATGAAGGGGAGATGCAATGGAAAACATATTAAATACAGCCCCGCTTACGATGGATAAAACCGGCTTATCAAAAAACGCGCTGGTTGGAAATGTAGCAGTAGTTACGGGTGGCGCCGGTACAATAGGGTTAGGCGTTGCCCGCAGCCTGGCGTGGCTCGGCGCAAAGATAGTTATCGCGGGGAGAAACGAGAAAAACGGGAAAGCGGCTGAAGATATAATCAACGGGGAGAATAAAGCCGGCACCGCCCTCTTTGTTCCCACGGATGTTGCTGATGAAGCCAGCATGAAGTCCATGGCAAATAAAGCCTTTAGTGCTTTTGGGAAAGTAGATATTCTGGTTAACAATGCCATGGATATGTCGCTGGGAGCTTCGATATTAAAAACAACGGTAGCCGCTTTAGACAGACAATACGAAGTGGCCGTGCGCGGGGCACTTCTGGGAATACAGGCGTTTGTGCCGGGGATGGTCGAACGGCATCACGGTGTGGTTACCTATATCGCCACCGCTTTCCGCTATCCATCAGGCCCCGGCAACTATTGCGCCGTCAAAGCTGCTACCAGTTCTATGATGATGTCCCTGGCGGCGGAACTGGGTCCGGTCAAGGCGACCGGCGTGGCGGTGTTCATGTATGTTCCGACACTGGTAGGAAGACCTCGAAAACCTGATGCCGGTGTGCAGCAACCAAGGGCTTTCATGCTGCCGGCGTCGATAATAGGTTACGGGCATGGATACGGGCCAATCCCGCCGGAGGACGCCGGCGCGACCCTGGCTTATTGTATCGTCCACGCCGCTGATATTCACGGTTCCGGCGTAAACGCCGGACAAGCCCAAAAGCGGATGAATTGGCCTTTCCCTGAACCGGACACCGTACCGCACAAAGACTTCGACCGTATCAGAGACCAGGTAATGGTGCGCATGTTCGGATACATTGGACCAGGCTGGCCGGATAAAATAGAGCCGCTGGTAACGGTCAACCGCTCCGAAGCTCCGCCGGATGAGCCATTGGGAATTACAGCTCTGCGGGAGTAGGAAGAAAACTCCAAATTTTTGACTCTAAATACTAAAACCCCCTCCTTTTCTCCCCATTGGAGGAGAAGTCCTTCGATAAACTCAGGATAAAGGGAGGGGGAGAGTGTTTTTGGGAATAGACCTTCTGCTATACGGGAGAGGCAAGGGGGGAAAATTGACATTATTATGAATAAGGATTATTGTCAAGCAAAAGTAGTCTTTTTAGGGGAAAAACATGCAAGTCTTATATTTTCCTTATCTCAATATGGGAACTTTAAACGAGATAGATTTTGGATTTTTAAAGATATGGAATTTCAGTTTAATGGGCACTCAATATATTCCAGATATAAAATTGTTTTCTAGAATACTAAAGATAATGCTAACAAATCATTCGGATTTTTCAGGGGCATTACAAGGAATAGGAGTTGTTTCAATAGGTAACACAGATTTTCGTGCTTTTTCTCAAAAAGAAGTTGACCTTACTAGAGAAGCAAGACTAATCTTATTTTTAAGTTTTTTATCAAAAAATAATGCTGTAAGAAATGATATGAATGCTGGGCATTGGTGTGCAACGACTGATAATTTTGAACTCAGATACCATAATTTCGAAATTGACAATGATAATATTGCAGTCTTTGATGGATATATATTACAAAGTACGGCAGGCGGATATAGTATGAACATACATAGATTCTACAGACCGAGTTATGTTCCGTCACCGATGAACTTCGAAATAGATAAGGATTTATTTAGTAGTCTATTACAGCTTAAGACCAAGAATCCTCAAGTTTTTAACAAGATAATTGGAGCTACTGAGTTGTTTTCTGATAGTTATTATAATTCAACTACTATAAGCTCTAACGCTAGAATACTATGTCAGATGGGGGCATTAGAAATGCTACTATCTCTTCCAAAGCGTGGTCAAAGGAAAGCTTTTAAAGATATCATAGAAACTCAAGTAAAGCTTGCTGGTGAAAGAAAGATTGTCAATTATTATGAAACTAGATGGGGAAAGCAAAAGGAATTATTAACAATTAAAGGAATCTGGGGTGATAAATTCTATACTCTTAGAAACCACATTATTCATGGAGGGAAAATCCTAAAAGGCGAATATATATTTAGAAGAAGTCAACATCATGTCCATATTGCTATGCTATTTTTCGTATTTTTTATTAAACAGGAAATCAATAAAGCTCTTGGGAGAACAATATTCTCTCAACGAATTATACGGGAAAAACATAAAATTGGCTACGATGATACCGAAAAAAACATTTTCATATATGAGAGTCTTTAAATAAGCTTCTTCATTATCCTTAAAATAGCTGGCATTTACACTCTCCACCCCAGCATCATCTTCACCCTTAGTTTAAGCATGTTCCATTTACCCACTTTACCGGACATGATTTTCATGAAGGCGGCGTTTTTGTCCTTCGGGGGTATGAGGGTTACCTCTTTTTTCACCAGCTTAGTAGCGCCGGATTCACAGGTGACGACGCAGTTGCCGCAGCCGATACAGCGGTCCAGGTTGACGACGGAAATACCGCCGGCCATCGCGCGTGCCTCAAGCTGACAGCGCTTAACGCAGGCGCCGCAGGCTTTGCACAGGGCGGGGTCCACCGTCACAAAGTAGTTGGAGGCGTACATATCGGCAGGGCGGGGGGACTTCACCACCGCCGAGAGCAGCCCGCAGCAGTCACCGCAGCAGCAGCAGATGGCCTCCGGGTGCCGCGAGTTTTCCGGTTGGAGAATGAAGCCTGCCTGCTGGGCTTTTTCCAGAATAGTATAGGCTTCCTCTTTGCTAACGTAGCGGGCGATACCCATATCAACGTACTGGCGGGCATGGTCGGTGCCAATCTGGAGGCAGGTCTCGCGGATGTCCGAATGCTTGCAGGGCTGCCCCTGGATGTCTTTAGTCTGGCGGCAAGTACAGTTAGCGACAGCGAAGGGACCGGGCGAATCTTCCAGTAGCCGGTGGACATCATCGTAAGTAGCCACGGCGTGCTTATCCGGTTTAGGGATGCTTTGCGCCACGGGGATAGTGCGGAGCTGGGGGATAGAGCGCGTGCCGGTCATTTCCGCCTGGGCAAATGCTTCGACGTGATATTGATGGACAGTGTCCGCCAGGTCTTTAGTCAGGCGGTTTACCTGAAAGTCCACGATGCCGCCGGCAGTGACACCGGCGTTTTTATAATGCTTTTCCTTTAAACCTTCACGATAGACCAGGATAATGCCTTTGCGTGCCATGGCATCGAGGGTTTGTTTTAGCTCGTTTAAAGTCATTTTAAGGCCGGATTTTTTAACGCGGCGGTGAATGGTCCTGGCCGGTTCCAGCTTTATCGTTGAAAGGCAGGCGGCGATACGGGCTTCTTCCGGGGTGAAGAGGCTTTTAAGCAGGGCAATATCCGCGCCGGAGGGGGTGGCGGGAAAGCCGACAGGCCCCTTGTCTAAATGCTGCTGGAGGGCGCGGAATATTTCAATGTCAGTAGTCATAAAAACCTCCGGAGAAATAGTGCCGGTTGGTGAATAATGTAGTTTTACGCAAGGGGTTTTGTCAAGTAAGGGGAGAAACGAAGGATAACAGGGCGCTTTACTAATCCGCTACAGTAAAGCTAATCTACGTGGTATAATACGTCAGCGTATGAACGAAACTACCAGCAGCCAACCGGGGAAAAAGGGAATATTGCCGTGGCTCAAGAAAAGACTCGTCCCTTTGGCCGGCCTGCTTTTCGGTATAGGTATTGTTGTTGCCGTAGCCGTAGTTTATAAAACCCATCCCGGTTTTTTAAAAAATCTCCAGGACTATAAAAATAAAGACTCTCTAGTCGGTTACGGCGCGGTCTTTGTCATCAGCATTTTCCTGAATGCAACAATTATCATACCTGTCAGCAACATGACGGTAATCTTGGCGATGGGTGGTATCCTGCCGCTGCCCTGGGTGGTGGGATTGGTCGGGGGCTTGGCTGCTGGGATTGGAGAACAGACGGCTTATATTATCGGCCGCAGCGGGCGTGAAGTACTGGCCAAGAACAAAATCTACTTGCGGATCGAGCGCTTGGTGAATAAGTGGGGGTTTTTCGCTATCTTTCTCCTTTCGGTTTTCCCACTGGTGTTTGACGTGGCGGGGATTATCGCCGGAGCCGCCCGTATGTCTTTCTGGAAGTTTTTCGTGGCCACCTGGCTGGGCAGGACAATAATTTATGTTGTGGTGGCTTACCTTGGTTATTATGGACTAAAAGCCTTGCCGTGGTTCAGCAGTTAAGCCGGCCGTTTGACCTTAAAAACGAGTAATGCCCCGACGATAAAATAAGCGATACAGCACCACAGCATTACACTATACCCCAGCAGATGGCTGCGGTTGTTAAAAAAGTCGATAGCCGGGCCGATAGCGCGGGCCAGCGCGGCGCCGCCGGCCGTAGCCATGTTGGCGATACCCAGATAACGCGCTTCTTCACCCTTAGCCACGAGGTCGGTCGCCAGCGCCCAGTTGGCGCTATTGAACGCCCCCATCGCCATGCCGATGATTCCCGCCGCCCAGAGTATCGTATGGTATTCCTGTGATAAAGCGATAACACCGATTCCCAGCGCGCCGAGCAGCCCGGCAGCGAAAGAAATTGGCCGTCGGCCTATTTTATCGGAAAGATAGCCGGCCGGCCAGACCACAATCAACATACCTGCTACCGCGATAACTAAAAACCGGGCGGTCGCCTCGGCGGGATTAGCGACTCCGAGGACGTCCCGCAGGTAATACAAAGCGAACTGCTGGATGGTGGTAAAAGCCATATAGACAAGCAGGCGGGACACGAGAAACCAGACAAGGTCGCGGTTTGAAGTTATCTCGCGGGCGGTCTGGAGTAATGCTGACCAAACCGAAGTCCGCCGTTGGTCAGCACTTGCCGGTGTTTCTTTGACGGTTACCAGCGTGGCGATGAGTGTTCCAAGCAAAGCGACAGATAACATGCCCAGCACCCACCACAACCAGCCGCTGCCTTTGCCGGCGGCGTAACGGTCGATGAAGATGCTGGAAATATATACCAGGATTGCCCCGCCGACAATTTCCATCAGGGCTTTAACACCGGAAGCCAACCCACGCTTATCCGGCGGAACGAGGTCGGGAATCAAGGCCTGGAAGGGTCCCTGCGCCGTGTTGCCGGCGACCTGCAGCAGACAATAAATGATAAACAGGATAGCAAAGCTGCTGCCGTAGCCGACACCGGGGAGAATCAGCAGCATCAAAATACCGCCAATTAAAATGTATGGTCGCCGGCGACCCCATTTAGACGTGGAACGATCGCTAAAAGCGCCGACGATAGGCTGGACGAACACCGCCAGCAGCAACCCGATAAGCGTCATCAAGCCGAGGTACGTATTTTTCTGCGTTTCCGGGACGAAGTCCAGCACGCGCTGAGGAAGGATAATGCTGTGCAGGCTCTGTGAGAGGGCGGTAAGGGCAAAGCCGAAGACGGTTATCTTGAGATAATCACGGCGGCGGAAAGTGTTAGTCTTAGCGTTCTGCATGTTTGCTTTTTAGAAGCATACCAGAGAGGGATAAAAGAGGCAAGAGTGAAGGTTATTTTATAAACACGACAAAATCAGTATATAATTCAGTTGAGTATGAATTATCCCATCATCGAAGAAATATTCATGGCGCCGGACGCCGCCTGGTGCTTTGAAGCTTTCGCCCCGCGCCCCTTCAGCTTTTGGCTCGATAGCGGCATGGACCCACAGAAGCTGGGGCGCTATTCCTTTATGGGCAGCAACCCGTTCCTGGTGATGAGAAGCCGGGGCGATGAGATAACGCTTATCAGAGACGGGGTGGAGGAAAAAAGGAGGGGCAACCCTTTTGATATTTTAGGAGAACTGCTGAAGGAATATACTCTCGAGAGTAACGAGGCAGGCATACCTTTTACGGGAGGGGCGGTGGGTTATTTCAGCTACGATTTGTGCCACTTTGTAGAGCGATTACCGACTAAAGCGGTAGATGATTTGAATCTCCCCGAATGCTACCTTGGTTTCTACGATGCGGTTATCGCTTTCGACCATCAAGAAAACAGGACGTACCTGGTATCTACCGGCTTTCCGGAGCTGGAAGAAAAGAAAAGAAAACAAAGGGCGGAATTAAGACTAAACGAGCTAAGGAATCTGATAGCTTTAGCGCCACCTCCCGCCCCGGAAAAACAAACCGGGTCAGGGAAAAAACTGGTGCTGAAAGCCAACTTCTCACACGAGGGCTACCTGGAGGCGGTGGCTAAAGCTCGCGAGTATATCTGTGCCGGAGACATCTTCCAGGTTAATCTTTCGCAGCGACTGGAGGTAGAGCTGAATACCACGCCTTATGAGCTTTACCGTCGGCTGCGGGCAATTAACCCGGCGCCTTTTGCCAGCTTTTTCAACTTCGATGGCGTGAGCATCGTGGGCGCTTCTCCGGAGAGATTCCTTAAAGTACGGGGGGATCGGGTGGAAACACGCCCCATCAAAGGCACCAAGCCGCGCGGAAAAACACCGGCAGAGGACAAAGCGCTGGCAGAAAGCCTGCTGGCGAGCAAGAAAGACCGCGCCGAAAACATCATGATTGTCGACCTTGAACGGAACGATATCGGGCGGGTGTGCCGCTATGGCACCGTGAAAGTCACGGAATTGGCGATACTGGAAACTTACCCCACCGTTTTTCACCTCACCTCCACGGTGGTGGGGCAGTTAAGGGAGGGAAAAAACCTCATCGACCTGCTTAAGGCCACCTTCCCCGGCGGCTCGATTACCGGCGCGCCCAAGGTGCGGGCGATGGAGATAATCGATGAACTGGAACCGACCCGCCGCAGCGTCTATACCGGGTCGCTGGGCTACATCGGCTTCAGCGGGGATATGGACTTAAACATCGTGATAAGGACGATAATCGTCAAAGACGGGAAAGCTTATTTCCAGGTGGGGGGCGCCATCGTTTACGACTCTGTGCCGGAGTCGGAATACATCGAGACGCTGGATAAAGGCAAAGCGTTGATACAGACACTCAACCTTTCGCCAGATGGCAAGGTGGAGATAACATCGTGATACTGGTAATAGATAACTACGACTCTTTTACCTATAACCTGGTGCAGTACCTCGGGGAACTGGGGCAGGAGCCGGTTGCCTACCGCAACGACACTTTAACGCTTGAGCAGATAGAGTCGATGGCGCCGAGCCACATTATCATCTCGCCGGGGCCGTGCACGCCGATGGAAGCCGGCATTTCCAACGACGGCATCCGGTATTTCCGGGGGAAGATTCCAATACTGGGGGTGTGCCTGGGGCACCAGTGCATCGGGTACGTTTACGGGGGGCTGATAAAGCGGGCAACACTACCGATGCATGGCAAAGAGTCGCTGGTCTTCCACGACGGCGAGACCGTCTTCCGGGGGCTGCCTTCGCCGTTTAAAGCGGGGCGGTATCATTCACTGGTGATAGATGCGGTGTCCATGCCGGCAGCCTTGGAAGTATCGGCCAGGACGGAGGACGGGGTGGTTATGGGGGTAAGAGACCGCCGCAACGCGGTAGAAGGCGTACAATTCCATCCGGAGTCGATTATGACACCGGAAGGGCATAATATTCTGTCCAATTTTCTTAAAATATCTGTTCTGATAAGGAGATAAAAATGTCAGAAATGGTGTATCTAAACGGGTCGCTGGTGCCGCGCTCGGAAGCCAGGATATCCGTCAGCGACCACGGTTTTCTGTACGGCTACGGCCTATTCCAGACGATGCGCGCTTATCACGGCCAGCTGTTTTTGCTCGACCGGCATCTGAAGCGATTGTATGACGCAGCGGAGGTTATCGGGATTAGGCAAAAGCTGGAAGGTATCGACCTGGAGAAAGCCTGCGTGGAGACGTTAAAAGCTAATAAACTTAAAGAGGCGCGGGTACGCCTGACGGTAACTAACGGGGATGGGCCGGCCATGCCCTGGACAGACGCCGGCGGCCCGCCGAATATCGTGGTAACGGCTGCGCCCTACACGCCTTTTACCAGAGAAACCTATGCCATCGGCTTTAAGGTGGGCATAGCGACAGTGCGGCGCATGAGGCAGTCGGTAGTATCGAGTATGAAGTCGATAAACTACCTGTTGAACGTTATGGCGCGGATGGAAGCTGCCGAAAAGGGACTGGACGAGACGATACTTCTCAACGACGACGGCTATATTGCGGAGGGGGGTGGCAGCAATATCTTTTTCGTGAGAGATTCGAAGCTGATAACGCCTTCTCTGAAAAGCGGCATCATACCGGGCGTCACGCGCGAGGTGGTAATAGAGCTGGCCGCTGGTCTGGGGATAGCCACCACGGAAGGAACGGTGGGGCTGGGGGCAATCAGCAAGTGCGACGAGGCTTTTATGACTAACGCCATAATCGAGGTCATGCCGGTGGTATCGGTACGTGATGAAAGCGGTAAGGGAATTTCTATCGGTGGGGGTGAACCGGGCAAGATAACGCGGCAACTGATGGTGGCTTACCGGGAGAAGGTGGAGAGGGAGACGGGGTAGGGTAAAGTAACAAGTTTTTAGTTATTGGTTGTTAGTGAGGGGAAAAGGCGTGACGGATTCTTCGCTACGCTCAGAATGACAGAGGAGAGTTTACCAGAACTCTGTCCGGGAGACGTGCTCGTTCTCTTTGATGATTTTACGGATAGCGTCGCGGGTAGGTTCGTCGGCAATGGGTTCTACTTCGGAAACCTGGTAGCCGTCTTTATTTTTCCCCACCCGCCACCCGGTAACATAGCCCGGCACCAGAGCGCTGCAGAAATCGGACGCACCGCAGCACGAGGACTCGATAACGGCCTGGCTGACGGTATAAAGGACTTCCCGCCCGTTGTAGTTGAGCCGCACCTCTTTTTGCGGGGTGTAATACCCGGAGGGGGCGGGAACATCGCGGTTAAGTTCAAGGTGAGCGTAAGTGGACACTGTCATTTCTCCGTTCAGGCTACCAGTCCGGTGGCTTCTTCAACGCCGAGCACGATATTCATATTCTGGACGGCCGCGCCGGAGGCTCCTTTACCCAGATTATCATAGCGCGCGGAAAGTAAAATCCTGTCCTTATTCCCGAAGACGAATATTTCAAGGTTATTCGTGCCGTTACAATCCGTGAATGTCAGGAAGCCGTTTTTAAGGTGGCCGTCCGCCGGATAGGGCATTACTTTAACAAACTGTTCCCCGGCATAGTATTCCGCCAGCGTTTCCCTGATGTCCGAGGCGGAAAATTGCTTTTCCAGGTATGCGGGGACAAGCGGTATTGAGATGATTTCGCCATTATATACGTTAACCACGGTAGGAGCGAAAATGGGCGGCCGCGCTAACCCGGCAATTTTGGTCATTTCCGGGACATGTTTATGACTCAAGGCGAGTGCATACGGCCGGGGGTTTTTGATATCCTCGGAAGCATTCTTATTCTCATAGTCGGCAATCAAGGCTTTGCCGCCGCCGCTATACCCCGCCACCGCATGGCAGGAAACCGGGTAGTCCTTGGCAACGATACCCTGGGCCACCAGCGGATAAAGCATCAGGACAAAACCGGTGGCATGGCAGCCGGGTACGGTAATCCTCCTGGATTTTTTTATCAGCGCCCGCTGTTCTTTCTTGAGTTCGGGGAGGCCGTAAACCCATCCCTCCGCCACGCGGTGGGCGGTTGACCCGTCAATGACACAAACCGAGCTGTTTTTTAAAAGGCTGACAGATTCGCGCGCGGCGTCGTCCGGCAGGCAAAGGAAAACAATATCCGCCTCGTTGATGAGCTTTTTCCTGGTTTCAGGGTCTTTGCGTTTTGCTTCGGGTATCTCAACAACTTCGATGTCCTGTCTGCCGCTCAACCGCTCCCGTATTTTCAGGCCAGTGGTGCCGTGCTGGCCATCAACAAACACCGTCTTTTTCATACTGCTGTCCTTTTTTCAGCCTAGCTGAATTACATATAAAATTATAGCATAGGACAGTCTGAATTGACAGAGGTGACATAAAGTTATCCAGGTACCCCATTAGATGGGACGATAGTCTTGTCCGAACGTAACTTAGATATAAAAATTGCCATTTTGTGCCTAAAAAAATATTGTTTGAGCGTGGAACGCACTTGACATGAGCGTGCCAATGGTTTATTGTTTAATACAAATAGCTTCAAGGAAGGAGGAATCATGCAAGCATATTGTGTGAAGTGCCGAGCCAAGAAAGAAATGAGCAATGCTAAATCCATCACCATGAAAAATGGCAAGCCGGCGACACAGGGTGTATGCCCGAGCTGCGGCACCAAGATGTTCAGAATCGGCAAGAAATAAAGCCGATAACGACAAACGGATTTATAGATATTAAAAAGGCTGGATATTTTCCGACGAGGAATATCCAGCCTTTCATTTTACGGGATGTTATTTACTGTTATTTAGCGGTGGGTGGGCTGCTGACATACTTGCGGATAAGCTTATCGGTATTGATGACGTTAAGCTTGTGGAAGATTAGAGAGAAGCGGTTTTCCATGTCCCTAGTAATTGCCTGGAGAATAGGCTCCGGCAAATCCCAGAGCTCTTTCTTAAATTCCCCGAAGGCTTTCTTACGCGTATTATAATAGAATTGTTCCTGCGTCTCACCCGTTTTTTTCTCATTAGCGCAATTCGCGTCGAGGTAGCGGTGTATCGTTTCCAGCAGGTTTTTAGGGAAGTAAGGGCTATCGTAAACCATATTCTGGAATCCTGTAGCCAGGTGCACTTCTATCGTCTCTACCTTGGGGAACATGTCAAAAGCTTCGTCAGGCAGGGTAGAAGCGCCGTGCTGCACCGCCCCGCCCAGGCCGAATTCATCGCGGGCGATTTTAGATAAATCTTTAAGAGTATTAAAGTCCAGTTTGACTTTAGCGATGGAGCCATCCGGCAGGGCGACGCCGCCATGAGTAGTGCCGGTCTGCACGCTGATTTTAGAAATTCCCTTGGTGCCCGTGGACAGCAACTTGAGGTAGCCGCTCATGAAAGCCCGAAGGTCTTCCACGGTGCTGTTACCTTTTCCGATTTCCCCGATTTCCCCGCCGACAGAGACGGTAACGCCCGGCGGCTCGATGCCGCGGATATAGCGGGTCATTTCCGCCGTAACCTGTGAGTTTTTCGCCTGTTGTTCTATCAGGTCTTCTTTGGAAATATCGACCAGCGTTGAAGCATCGATGTCGATGTTGTAGAAACCGGCTTCTATCGAGTCCTTGATGAGCTGTTTAATATCGTTCAACTCGCCCTCGGAATTATCGCGGTACATCGCCCGCCTGACCTGGTAATGGTCGCCCTGGATGAAGACGGGGCCTTTATAGCCTGTTTTAATAGCAGCGGCAAGGATGCAGGCGGAATATTCCGCGGGGGGCTGTTTCGTATAACCTATCTCGGAGCGGGCTATCTCAAAGCTGAAGGGACCTACCTTGTTCTTCTTAGCAGCCCGGAAAAGTGCCTGAGCGACGTCATAGGTAATCATCCGGATATTGACGGCGGGCACGGTGATGCCGTGGAAAAGCCATTTGCCGGAAGCCCGGTAAAGACTATCGATGCTGGCAGGGAAAGCGCCGAGGCGGAGAGCAGCTTCCCGGATGGCGCGATAGTTTTCTGCTTTTTGATTAACATCAGCGCCGAAGACAGTCTGTTTTATCAGTGAATCGATGCTGTTTTTATCTATTTTACTGTTCATTGGTTGGGCACTCATTTTCCTTCTCGTTATTCAGGATACTGCGGCGTCCATTGTATCTATCGGTATCATATTGTGTATTCGGGTCGACCAGATTAAGGCGGCCATAGATATTTGCCAGCGGGACGGAGCTGATATCACCGTTTTTAACACAGACCATTTTACCGTAGCGCTGACATACGATTAAATCAACAGCGGCGATACCGAAATAGCGTCCCATGCGGCGGTCATAAGCGCAGGGGGCGCCACCGCGCTGTAAGTGACTGAGCTCGACGCTGCGGGTTTCCAGCTGGGTGCGGTTTTCAATCTCCCGGGCTATAACCTCACCGATACCGCCAAGGGCTTTATGCCCGAAGCTGTCAGCCCCTTCTTTTTTAACGATCTCCGTGCCGCCAACGGGTTTAGCGCCTTCCGCGGCGATGATAATCTCGTACCTGGCGCCGGACCTTCGGCCATCCAGGACCAGCTCATTGACTTTATCAAAGGAAAAATCAAATTCCGGTATCAGGATAATATAAGCCCCGCAGGCTTCGCCGCCTTGCAGAGCCAGCCAGCCGGCCGTCCTGCCCATCGTCTCCACAACGAAGATTCTTTTATGAGAACCGGCGGTTGTCCGGAGTCGGTCGACCTCTTCAACGATAACGTTCAGCGCGGTCTCATATCCCAGGGAATAATCGGTTTCCGGGAGGTCTTTATCAATGGTTTTGGGGATGCCGATAACATTAATGCCTTCTTTGGAGAGGCGGGTGGCGATTGCCAGCGTGCCGTCC
>Ga0209777_10004360_pt1 | contig 16773 bp, 18 predicted proteins | sample FrelakmetHBP12HB_FD_187147 | JGI IMG/M metagenome (GOLD analysis project Ga0209777, IMG submission 187147) | Freshwater lake sediment microbial communities from the University of Notre Dame, USA, for methane emissions studies -HBP12 HB (SPAdes)... | ecosystem: Environmental > Aquatic >...
ATACGGAAACCTTAAAACCATGCCCTTATGATATTGTTGTGTCGGGGGATTTACATGGAGGATTTGAACCACACGAAGTTGACGGGAAATGGTTTGTCAATCCCGGTTCTATTGCCAGACGAGCCACAAACGATGCTCCTAGACACCCTCAGTTTGCGATAATAGAGATTGAAAAGAATAACATACCTATCATTGATTTTCGCAAAATAGAGTGTGCCAAAGACGGTAATGATGTTTTTGGTGAAAGTATAGCTGAAATGGTTCGCAACATAGAAGCAGTAGAAAAATTTGATGGCAATACTTTCGCAGATGCCATGCTTGAACTTGAAGCGGAATCTTCTGATGTGCATGATCTTATCCAGAAAGCAGGAACCAAGGTGGGGTTACGAAAAGAAGTGCTAGACTATCTTGCCACAAAGAAAGTTGTCCAAATCTGAAAATTTTTGCAGATATTTTGATTTTATGTGTATAGTGGGTTTGATGATTGTTTTTTCATTAATCGAGAAGGAGATAAAATGGCTAAAGATAAGGGTCAACTACCCCTACCTAAAGGAAGGGGTTTGTAGGGTAACTTACAAGGCAAGAGTTGATTAGGAGGCTAATTAGGAATAATTATGCAGAAGTTACAAGCAAAGTTAAAGAACGCACCAAGGGATACTTCTCTAGTTCCTTGCTCTGTAAGTTCTGTATTAAACAAGGATGAGAGTCCTAGTGTACAGAGCAAAATACTGACTTGTAACAACTCCGAAGAGAATCAACGGGTTTTTGCTATTCCCGTACAGAACTTGTGAGTCTCTGTAGTAAAAATAGCTTTTATTTTGGGTTAAGTTAAAGGAAAAAACATAAAAAGGAGCAGTAGGTTATCTCTTACCTAAAGGAAGGGGTATCCTTGCTGAAAACAGGATAATATTATGACACCAGAAAATGACGACAAAGAGGGACTTGATAGCAATTTTGAGGGACTTGATAGCGAATTTGATGCCTTTTTTGCAGAATTAGGTAAAGAAGAAGAACCTCTACAGGGCAATACAGTGGTTCAGGATGTGGATGATGAGAATGATGCAGATGAGCCTTCAAAACCCCACCAAGAGGCAGAGAAGACTGTTCCTGTGGCTGTAAGGGCGCAAGCATCATCCAAGAAGGCCAAGTCTAAGCCTAAATTGAAAGTAAAGGTATCTAAACCTGAAATTTCCAAGCAACAGAAGGCTATTGCGACTATACTTAGAAGGGCAGGGAAAGATAGTCTGCCTGAATTGTCAAGTCTTCTGAAAAGCAAGACAGGGGAAATGGTCGCTATTAAGGATATAGCTTTGTTTATTGGCACACCTGAAGATGAAGTTATGGCAGAAGTAGCTATTGGTTGTCCGTTGATAAATAGAGTCAACCTTAGTGCAGAAGTAAACAAGTCTAGGTTATTGCAGATAGGGGCTCAGATTATTGAAGCTGGCAGGATGTACTTGCCGATACAGGTTGTAAGGATAGAAGAAGATGGTGCTTTGGAATGCACAAGCGGACGGCACAGATTGGCATTTCTGGCTCTGGTTTATGGTCCTGATGCAAAGATTCCTATCAATATCGAATCTATGACACTAAATGAGGCTCGGGATGCTGTGGTGGTTGCTAATGATGCAAGACCCACAAAAGCATTGGAACGGGCTGAACATGCTGTAATGAAGGCTGTAGGTGGTAATCTTGATGCTGAACAGGATGAAATGTTCAAGAAGACTGCAACAAGCAGACTGGGTGCTGGCAAATACTGCATATTCAGTGTTTTGGAGCGTAAGTATCCTGCAAAACTGAACTTCAAGGTATCACAAACTGCTTCCAGAAAAGATGGTGGTCTAACTACTATTACAAATGTGGAGAACTTCTGGGGGCTGGCATTGGAGTGGACTAGGGAAACTCAAAGGAAGGAATTTGATGCTTCTCTTAAGGCATCTGTGAAATTCCTAAACGAACTGGTTACGGCAATGCAGACTATGGATGGCTTTGATCCTAAGCATCATCTGGCGTCCAAGACAATCCTCGCTATTGGCAAGTACTATAGGGAATACGGCAATATCATAGGTGGTAATGCTATTGATGTTGTGACTGATATTGCCCGTGAGATAGTTGCCATGGGTGAAACTGGTTGTCAGAAGCAGGAAAAGACCTATGCTGATTTGACGGTAGCAATGCGTAAGAAGTAGCTATCGAGTTGGACAAGGCGGAACTACCTTAAACTGGTTCCGCCTTTTCTGTTAAGGATTTTTCATGAAATACTTTGGACATGACTCATTAACCAAGCACCTTTTTTCATGGGATGGTGATTTTACATACGAAGGAAAGTCTGAGTGTGTTCCTGAAGGGGCTTTTATTGTTACCCCTGAAAATAGATCATCCTGTGAAATGATAGGTGCTTTGTTTCTGTCAGGTAATCCATCCACATCAAACATTTTAAAGTCTGATTCTGAAGGGAAGATTGTCAAGTTGCCTCCGGGAATAGCTGGGTGTTTGTATGGTTCTGTCTGTGATATTCCATCAGGGGTATCAATAGTATGCCGTCAGATACCAAGCGACAGAGTATATGTTTGCCCTCTAGTGGAAGAATTAGCATCATTTGGGGTTCTTGTTATTTGTTTGAAAGGTAAAGCTAAACCGAGGCGTGTCCCATTTTGTAAACCCAACTATGCAACGATGGAAGGAAAGGCATTTGAGTTTGATTCTAAGCTCGAAGGTGATGGCTATGGGATTATGGCGAATGCGGTAGCCAAAGGCAGACTGGCGATAAACGAAATGATGACCTCTGTGGGTATATCTCCTTTTTACGGCAGGGTATTATCGAAAAGAGTTTTGACTGATGAATCTGTGTTTATTATCAGGTGCGATGCTATGAACAAGTACTTTCCTATGGAGTGTATATCTATCAAATCCTATGCTGCTACTTCTGTTCCAGTGAGGATAAAGAATACAAATCAATTCAGGGAGGCTTCTGGATGCGATGATGAGGAAATCAATATTGTGGTTGCGACAGATTATATTCCCATGTTGCCTTCGTTTATGAATTTTTACCAATTGATGTCTGGTATGGATTTTGTGGTAGCGACTAAGAAGAATAGACCTGATTTTTCCAATTTGCCTGTTTTTAGATATGATAAAGCATACAATACGGGGACCAAATAAGTGCTTTCTGAATTTTACAAGTTAGACGGGATACCAGATAAGGATAGGATTCATTTGGAAAAGAATATCCTTTTTATTACCCCGAACAAGGAATACGATCTAAAGCCTGTTTTGACTCGGCTAGGACTTTCAAAATACGAAGTTGCTGTGACCTATCCTAAAGACAAAGTTAATTTACTGGCAGAAGTTTGTGCGGCACAGGCAGTGATAGTTATTCAGGTAGGTAAGCAATTCTCAAGGAAGTGGTATTTTCTCCCTGATGATGGTTCTTTGGATGGGGAATTTTCTCAGGTGGTAAAGGAAGTGGTAGCAGATAATTTTGTGGGAATACATCACCATGACGAATTTAGTATCAAGGATGGGTTGGGAACGGTGCATCAACTCTTGGCTCTTTTGAAGTCACAGAGGAAGTCTTTTTGTAGTATCACAAATCATGGTAGTGTCGGCGGCTGGATCAAACAGTATAATGCATGTAAGAAGGCTGGTATTAAGGCACTGTTTGGCTGTGAAATTTACACATCTAACTACCGTGGAGATGATCCTGAAGAAAAGAAGAAAAACCGTAGTGCTAACCATCTTATTCTCGTAGCAAAGACAATGGAAGGCTTTGAGAATATTATCAAGATTCACAATGATGCACAGATAGATGGCTTCTACTATTCACCACGGGCTAACAGGGAGGCATTTAAGCAGTGGGGCAAGGGAATTATAGGGTCATCAAGTTGTTTAGCTGGTGAAATTCCTCGTTTGCTTATGGCTGGTGAAAAAGATAAAGCTATCGAAACATATCAATTCTATGCAAGTGTTCTGGATAAATTTTACATTGAAATACAGATCATTGAATTAGATGAACAACGGGAAGCCAATAGGAAACTTATTGAATTTGCAAAGGAAGTTGGGGCTCCGCTTTTACTATGCTGCGATAGTCATTATTTGGAACCAGAGCATGGGGAAACACATGATGTCTTATTGTGTATTCGCCAGCACAAGACGATGTTTGATCCTAAAACGGGTGAAGAGAGTGAAGATGTATGGAATTTTGATGTAAGGAATTTGTATTACCGGAATGCTGACCAGATGCGGAGTGTATTTGAAAGCGGGTTTGTGGAAAAAGATGGTACTGTTCATCCACCGTTCAAAGATGATGTTTTTACAGAAGAGGTGTTTGTCGAAGCAATGGCAAACACAAGAAGGATAGCTGTGGAAACGGATGATATTAAGTTGGATTCCACAGTTAAGATGCCAAAGCTTTATGATGATAGTAAGGGAATTCTCAGGGCAAAAATAAATGAGGGATTCACGGCAAGGGGATTGGGTAGTCACGAAGATGTCCAGAAGTATTTGGACAGGATTAAACACGAGTTCCACATCATCACTAAACTTGGATGGGCTGACTATTTCCTTGTTGTGGAAAAGATAGTGACAGAAGCAAAGAAGGAATTTGGAGAGTGGTCTGTAGGATATGGCAGAGGATGTTTTCACCCTTCTATGAGAGTTGTTACGGGAAATGGATTGCCACAGTTTATTGGAAATATAAAGAAAGGTGATACTGTGATATCACATAATGGTAGCAAACAGAGAGTGATTAACACATTTGAATATAATGTGAATGAAGATTTGATTGAAATAGAAACTAATGACGGGCGTATAATAAGATGTACTTCTGATCATTTTATTTTTGTTAATACATGTAATGGTGTTATGGAAAAGAAAGCCAAGGACATACAAGAAGGCGATAATATTTTAGATGTTGACGGATGTTAGTCGTTTGGCTATAAACGAGGTTATGCAGGATATATTGGAAAGGAAACCCGTTTATGGCAGTAAAATATCATTTAGATGAATGGGAAGAATGGATTAGACCATACATTAAGAAATGCAGTGTAGTGGGTAGAGAAGAATTGTTTTATTATGCAGTGCAGTGTGTTCCTTTTCGTCTTATGGTTGAACATAGTATTTCAAAATATATCAAATGGAAGATAAGAGGCAGATGTACCAAATGTGGCTGTGATTTTGTTTCAGAGTGGCATAATATGTGGATCAGAAAAGCATTTAAGGGGGAAGAAGTTTGCGGACGATGTGCTAGAGGACAGCAATTTACCGAACAATGGAAGAAGAATAATTCAGAAGCACAAAGAAAAGTTCAAGGAACTCCAGAAGCAAGGGAAAGGATGTCTTTAATATTGAAAGAATCTTGGGCTAACGATCCTGATAGAAAAATCCGCATATCTCGGTCTATGAAAAGGGCATACGAAAATGATCCCACTATAAGAAAAAAAATAAGTGAAGCATCTAAGAGAAATTGGAAGAGACCAGAATATCAAGAAAAGGTAACAGGACATGGCTATTATCATGGATGGTTTTTGGGAAGATGTGGTAGAATTTTTTTTGCAAGTTCATGGGAATTGATGTTTTTAATTTGGTGTGAAGAAAATAATGATATTAAAATATTTGAGAGAAATAAAGACAGAATTCCGTATAGCAAACCTTGTGGTGGGGTAGCAAACTACCATCCTGATTTTCAAATTGAAACAGGTAGTGGTAAAACGATTATTGAAATAAAAGGGAAAAGAAGCGATCTGGATTTAGTGGAAAGAAAAAGAATTGCTGCTGAAAAATTTTATAATGGTCTTGCTGGTTATATTATTCTATATAAGGAAGATATGTGTAGGATGGGAATATATCGTGAAAACAAGATTGTTGGTCAATGGATATCACAATTGGTTCATCGGGGTAAGGTAGAATGTTTGGGTTATGGTAAATACAAAGATCATGATAGTTTTGAAAATTTCATTAAACAGGAAAATGAAAAAACAGATAAAAGAAAACAGGAAAAAGAAAATAGAACAAAAAATAATCGTTTGCACATGTGTTTTCCCAAATTACTAAGTGAATGGGATTATTCTCGAAACATATTGTTACCTACGGATGTTCCATACTGGTTTGGCAAGAAAGTTCATTGGAAATGTTCGGTATGTGGTTTTATGTGGGAAACCACAGTTAGTTCTAGGACAAAAAGTAATCCAACAGGATGTCCACAGTGTGCCAAGAAAAGAATAAGTGAAAGTATGTCAAAGAGATTAAGAGACGCATACGCAGAAAAAATAAAAAACAGAAATACTGATTCAGATAAGGAATTGTTTATTAAAGCTGTCCGCGATGCTGCTGTTGTCCTTAATAGGACACCAACAAGAGAGCTGTTTTTATGTAATTCCAATCTTTCCCATGCATATATGTATCAATTGTTTGGTTCTTATACAAATCTTTTGAAAACAGCGGGCATTCCCCTTAATCATCGTGAATCAAATTGTAAAATGTGAGTTACTTACATGGCAATAGTTAAAAAAACAAGAATCATTCCCTATGCTGGAAAAGTGTATGATTTGTGTGTTGAAAACACTCACACATATAACATAGAGGGGCTTGCTGTGCATAATTCAGCAGGCGGAAGTTTAGTATCACATGTGCTAGGTATCACTGATGTTGATCCTATTAAATACGGACTCTTATTCGAGCGTTTTTTGGATTCCTCACGCGCATCACCTCCTGATATTGATGTCGATTTTGATCCTAAAATAAGAGAATGGGTTAAACATAGAATTGTCGAATTGTTTGGTGAAGATCATGTTTGCTCTATTGGCACATATCAGACATACAAGACCAGAGCTGTTATCCTTGATGTTGCTCGGGCTCTTAATGAAAATGTCCAAGAAGCCAACGAGGTAACTAAGCTTATTGATCCATTAGAGGCTTTTGAAGATGAAGAGGGTGAAGACGTTAAGGTAGATAAGATGTCTTTTGATGAACTTTGTAAGCACTATCCTGAACTAAAGGTGTATTTTGATGCTCACCCTATTGTCCGTCACCATGCAGAAATCTTGCGGAATCAGGTCAAGAATATGGGAACGCATGCTGGTGGTGTGATTATCTCTGACATCAATTTGAAGGGCAAGATACCAGTTCTCTATGACAAGGCTGGAAGTGAAGATAGGAAGGTTATATCTGCTTGGGCTGAGGCGGGTGGTAATGAGGAATTGAGTTCGGTTGGTCTTGTCAAGTACGACATTTTAGGACTTTCCAACTTGCCTCTTATTTCAGACTGCATTAAATTTATCGAATCAAATCAGGGTAAGAAGATTAAGCGAAGTGATATACCTATTGATGATAGGATTTCAATACTTATGGGTTCTAAAAAAGACCTAGTGGGTATCTTCCAGCTTGATAATCCAGCTACCAAACCTGTGGCTGATGCGGTGGGTATGGAATCGCTCAATGATGTGGCTGCTGTTACTTCCCTGATAAGACCCGGACCAAGAGATATGGGTATGGACATGGAGTATGCCAAGCGTAAACATGGTGAACCCTATACGATGCCAGAAGTGGTCAAAAACTTATTATTGGACACTTATGGCGTTATTGTATTTCAAGAGCAAATAATGACTATTGCCCAAAATATAGGTGGTATTTCTCCCTCTGATTCTTATAAATTCTTGAAAATATGTGCCAAGAAACAAGCAGATCAGTTCCCTATTTGGCGAGACAAGTTCATTACTGGTTCACAAAAACTGATAGATGAGGGCAAGCTGACAAAGGATGATGTAGAAAGCTTAGTTGACCAGCTCTCAACTTTTGCAAATTATGGCTTCAATAAATCAGTTGACAAGAATGCTTTGGTTTTGTGTGAAAACGGAGTTAAGAAAATTGGAGATGTGATTGTTGGTGATAAGGTTTTTTCTTTTGACGGTTCATGTGTGGTTCAGACAGATGTTGTAGCGAATCATGATCATGGTGTTCTTCCCGCTTTTGAAGTTGAATTTGAAGGAAATATAAAAGTAGTTTGTAGTATTTTTCATAAGTTTGAAACACTTAATGGAAAAATGCCATTATGGAAACTTATATTAAACAAGAACAAAGTGGCACATCTAATACCAACCAAGAGTGGAAATGTATCTTGGAAAAACATTGTATCAGCAAGGTTTGTGGGTTTCAGACAAATGTGCGACTTGGAAGTATCTCACCCGTCCCATAACTTTGCTTTAGCTAATGGAATAATAACTTCCAATTCACACGCCATAGCCTATTCAGCAGTGAGTACATGTGAACTTTGGTTACGCTATCATTACCCTACTGAGTATCTGACTTCCTTGATAAACAACACGAAGTTAGGCAAGAAGAAGCATGGAGCAGATATTTTTGTAAATTATATTGCCTATGCGAGACGGAATGGGATTGATGTTGTAGGTCCAGATGTTAATAAAAGTGGTGATGATTTCCGTATCGAGAATGGTAAGATAAGGTTCTCTATTAGTCATGTTAAGAGTGTGGCAACCATGGCACCTATTATTCAATCTCACCAGCCTTTTGTGTCTCTTGCTGATTTCTACGAGAGAGCCAAACAGGAGACTGTGAATGCTAAAACGGGTAAGGTTTCATTCCGTCGTCCCAATAAGAAGGTCATTGCCAGTCTGATTGAGGCTGGTGCATTTGATTGTTTTGGTAAGAGGAATGAGGTTGTGGCAGAATACTTCAAACTCAGAAATGAAAAGGATGAAGAGCCACCACAACACACAGATGATGAATGGGTGGAGTTAGAGAAAGAAGCAATTGGTATGTGTTTGTCTGTGCCTCCTATTTGCAAGTCGTATACCAAGCAGATAGAGGACAATGGATGGAAGACATTATCGCAATTGGATTCTGGCAAGCGGATTATGGTTTTCGGAAAAATAGAATCAATAGTTCCCAAGACATCGAAGACAGGGAACCCGATGTATATTGTGAAGATGACAGATGGTATTGATGATGTTAATTTCTTTGTTTTCAAGTCGGCACAGGAGAATTTCAAGACTCATTTTAGGGTAGGAACTATTGCGGCTGTTCCACTTGATAAATTTGAAGACGGTGATGCTCGGTTCTATAATGACAGAACTAAGCCCGTGATTGTGGTAAAATAAATAAAGGAAGAAGGTTATGGATATAATTCAGATGGTTGATGATAAACTTTCAACAGAGGAAATCTCAAAACAAAAGGAGATACTGAAACAAAAGAAAGAATCGTTTCCAATTAAAGATAAAAGGAATGGAGATCAATTTGAAATAATTGATGTAAAAGAGGAGCCTGTTCCTCCAAAAGAAAATCTAGTTGTTGAGGAAATCTTAAAACAATCTTCACCGTCTGCTATTCTTGAAGAGATATATGAAGGTGTAGCTCTTTTGGTTGATGAAATGATGAGTCAGTCTGATATATCAAAAGAACAAAAACAACCTTTGATTGTGGAAATCAAACGACTACTTGAAATAGTGGAAAAGGATAGTTTATGAAAATACCAGTAATACCGATAATACCAGTTTGGATGGGCTGTAAAATCATCATAGATGCGGTGTCTAAAAAGGAACTGTATTTGGAGTTTGAACCTGATTCTATAATGACAGATGACGGAATAAAAGACATTTCAAGAGGCTTACCTATAGAGCTTTTTGAAGTTTGTGTTTATTCTGAGCATGAACATCTTTTGGATAAAAAATGGAAAAAGAAATTAGACGAAGTAAAAAATTCTTTTTTGGAGTGTGTGATGTGGTGTGATGGAAACCCAGTTGATATGGCACCAACACAGACACACGGTAAAGGAAGACATAATTTGGATTGGCAAAGGTTTCAGTTGTTTAGATGTATTGGAAGGAAAAACAATGTTTGCAATTAGTGTTTGCAAGATATTAAAAGATGGTGAAATGAGTTCGGCACACATGGTTAGGATAAAATAAAGGAGGAAGTATGCTCACAGTTGGCACATTGATAAATTTGAAGACGGTGATGCTCGGTTCTATAATGACAGAACTAAGCCCGTGATTGTGGTAAAATAAATAAAGGAAGAAGGTTATGCCAGTTATTCGCAAGACGCTAAAAGACGGTGAGATGAGTTCAGCAGAGAAAACTATGGAAAAGATCAGGGTAATATGCAATGTAGATAAGGATAATTTCAACAGACATGGGTTTGACATTGCTAATGACTTTTTGACAGGGTTGTGGGTTGGAGTACATAGTTCGGATAAAACAGAGGAGGTAGTATGTTCACAGTTGGCACATTGATAAAGGTTAAGACAAGGACGGTTAAAGACACATTTGGCGAGGTAGTATGGAAGATTGTAGAGGTTGGTCTTCCTGCGCCAGAACCTAATCGAAAAGGTATGATGGATGGGATTATGTGCGTGATGCTGGGCGGTACTGGTCCATCAGCAAGAAGTGGATATACTGTTATGGATTCAGAAGCCACGGTACAGAGAAATATGGCAGAAGGTATCACGACTATTGTTCCTCCAGAAAAACAGGAATCTACAGAGGCTTTCTACAACAACACTCCTAAACAAAGTGCTGGTGGGATAGAAATGTGAGAAACCAAGTAACAATAGTTATTTCTTACCAGACAGGAACAGGAGGGATTCTTGCTACCTGTCTGGCAAGTTTAGCTAGGCACACAATGGATGTCCCGCATGAGATTGTGGTCCTGACTCGTAAAGGTGGTATAGACAATGACCTTTTACAGTTAAAGGCTACCTATGTCATTGATGTTGTGGAAATGCCTAATATAGATCATTCAGTGTCAAGCAGAGTCCATGGTATGATGCTTGACGGATTCATACCTGCCTACATCAATACAGAATACTTGATGACATTGGACTCAGATTGTTTCCCTATAGCAGATGGTTGGCTTTCTGATTTACTTGCTATGATGAAGAATGATGCAAGGATAGTTGGTATTTTGCATCCTTGGGCACCTCCTCCAGCGGGCATGAGCAGGCAAAAGATTGAATGGCGCATAAGGTCGCAGCATTGTTGGGAGACCACGCATGTAGCCTGTCAGATGTTGAAGAAGTTAGATTTTAATATTCTGAATAAGCCCTATAATCTCGGTGATGATACGGGGCTGGCTATTCTGATTGAGGCAAAGAAACAAGGCTGGAAGATAGATGGATTCAAGCCTACTCGTTGCCCTATACCAGAAGGCAGCACTATAGACCCTGAGTTTAATAGGTATGTTGGTATTGTTTTCGGTGATAAGGTATATCATCATGGCGGGTTTACAAGAACAACTACATTTGGTGATAAGCCTGTGTTTGGGTCTGAATTTGCGTGGGTCGGTCCTAGAGTCCTGAAAGATAAAGGTGCAGAATTTCTTTTGGATGATGAGTTTTCCTATCGGTTTAAGTTTGATCGTGAAGAAGAAATAGCCAAAGAAAAAATGCAGAGATTGTTTGGTTTGGATAGTCAGAAATTAAAATAGAGGTTAAAAGAAAAAAAACATATAAGGAGCAGCAATTCATCCCCTACTTAAATGAAGGGGTATCTTTGCTGAAAACAAATGAAAAAAGAAACAAAAGTTGAAACAATAGGATACTGGAATGTTCCTTTCAAGAAGCATAATGATAATGACATTGATTTGTCTTGTCTTGTCGGTAAGAAGATTGTGGCGGTAGGTAGGGTGGATTTGTCGGGACTTCCTCGTTACATGCAAAATGAAGCAGATTTGGCTATTGACTATCAGGATGGCAAAATCACTAAGCGTATTGTGGTAGGTGCGAACGATTGTGGCACTTGGATAGAATGGGCTGGTCAAAAAGGAGTGGCAAGTCCAGTTGATGAAATTAAAACAAGTTTGAAAATTGTATGGGATGACTTGCCTGAGTTAAAAATAGTACATAAACCACACTTATACAAATATTCCTTTGTTGATCCAAAAGGAAAAGAAGTATTTTCCTTGGACATATCTCAATTGAAAGTTCTGCCTAAAAACATAAGAGATCACTTCACATCTGGTAAACCTAAAAATGTGGAAAAAATCATCTCTGCAATAAGTGAATGGATGTATTTCTAGGATAAGAAATCATGAAAAAGAGAATATACAAAGCGTTGATTCCTTTTTGGCGGAACATTTCTATAAGCAGAATCCCAATGACTAAGTTGTGGCGCATTGAAATACCCAAGAAGAAAGGATTGAATTATCAAGAAACCAAAGCTTGTGCCTATGCTATCTTGGATGCCTTGTGTTCTGATTTTAGTATCGGATGTGTTGTGACGGTAAAATAAGGGATAGTCAAAGATTGAGGTAAGAAATTATGAAATACGATGAATTGGTTAAGATAGCTCAAAGAAATAACAGTGAGAATATGTTGGCAATTAAAAGGAATGGTCTTATTTTGAAATTTATTAAAGATCAAACGGAGATTCTTTGTTTAGCAGCAGTTGGACAAAATGGTTTTGCTTTACAGTATGTTAAAGATCAGACAGAAAAAATTTGTCTAAAAGCAGTTAAACGGAGTGGCTATGCCTTGCAGTTTGTTAAGAAGCAAACACCAGCCATTTGTTTGGCAGCGGTTGAACAAGATGGTTTTGCCTTAGAGTGTATTAAAAAGCAAACACCAGTTATTTGTTTAACAGCAGTGAGGGAAAACAGCGATGCTTTGAATTTAGTCGAAAAACAGACAGAAGTTGTTTGTTTAGCAGCAGTTAAACAAGATGGTCTTTCCTTGCAGTATGTTTGTGATCAGACAGAAGCTATTTGTTTAGCAGCAGTCAAAGAAAATGGTTTTGCCTTGCAGTTTGTCAAAAAGCAAACACCAGCTATTTGTTTAGCAGCAGTCAAAGAAAATGGTTTTGCCTTGCAGTTTGTCAAAAAGCAAACACCAGCTATTTGTTTAACAGCAGTGAGGGAAAACAGATATTCTCTGTATTATGTTGATAAAGGCGTTTTTGAGTTGAGGTAAGAAATGGTAATGACTCTAATAGCTTATGTGGCAGGAACACAGGATATGCTTGATGTGTGTTTGGCGTCATTACAAAGGCATCCAGCAGGTGTCCCCAATAAGATAAGGATCATTACAAAAGCTGATCCTATGCCCGCTCAGGTTTTCAACATGGGTAATCTGATAGCCAATTCAAGCTATCACACTGGAGAAGCCTATAACGAAGCCATGACTATTGCTTCTAAGTATGAGGGTGTCGAGGTATTCACTTACGAGATTGGTTCCACTTCAACAGGTAGCGAAATGCACGGAAAGCTTCTGGACAGGGCTATTTATGATGTTGATACCGAGTTTCTGTTGACATTGGACTCAGATTGCTTCCCTGTGGCTGATGGATGGCTTGCAACATTGGTAGGTGGTATAAGGGATGGTAGCGATGTTGAAGGCATCCTATGGCCTTGGGCACCGCCTCCTGATGATTTGGATAAAAAGACCATAGAGTATAGGGTGAGGAAGAATCATTGCTGGAATAATACTCAAGTTGTCTGTCAGCTTGTCAGGAAGTCGTTTATCCTCGAAAATGGGCTCCTGTTCAATTCTGGTGATGATACTGGGTTTGCAATCAGTGAATTTGCCCGTTCCAAAGGGTTGGGTGTTGGAGGATGGAAACCTACTAGATGCGCTATGCCTGAAGGTGATCTTGACCCAGAGATGAATCGTTATGTCTGTGTGGTTTACGGTGATGTTATTTACCATCAAGGCGGCTCTACAAGGAAGATGCAGGGGGCGTTTATTGATCCTCATGGGTATTACAATGAAGCGAGGGAACGGGTTTTTAGGGAAAAGGGTGCTGAATGGATACTGAAAGAGGGGCATGTTTTTAAGCTGGACAGGGAAGAAGAGGTAGCCCAGTTTAAGATGCGGGCTATGTTCGATGAGATGCGGAGATACCTAGAAACACACGAGGCTTTGTTTGACAGGTAACGGAAAATCAAGAAAAATTTGATATTTTTGACTATAAGTAAAGGGGCAATCTATGAAACTTCCATTTGATAGCGAAGGCGTAAGGGCTGAGTTAATTGGTCAGACACTTATTCTTTCCAAAAATGAACAATTATCGGCATATTTCCATGTGATTACGGAAACTGAACTATCTGCCAGTGGTGAAGCAAGCAATATAGGCACTTGGGAGACTCAGGATGGTGCTTTGAGGTTGCTGGATAAAAATGGTGGACTTGCCTATGAGTTCAGGGCTTTGGAGACTAGGCGGGGAGTGGTTTATGCGACAGGTAGAAGTGCATTAGAAGCATCCAGAGTAATATTGCACAAAAAGCTTTCTATGTCGGATTTTGGAGTGTGTATATCTTCTCATGTCAAGTATGAGGCAATAGCGATTCCCAAACTTCTGAAGTCTTTGCAATCTGGAGGCTTTGATATGAAAAAGGTCATGGTTGTGGTCGGCGGGGAGAAAAGGGCTGACATATCTAATGACCCTGTGTTTGATGTCAGAACTATTAGGTGTAAGAACAATTCACTGGGATTTACAGCATTGGCAGGTATGAATAATGAACTCGCAGGACATCCTTATTGGCTTCTCTTGCATGATACCTGTGACACGACATCTGGTTTTATAGATAAGATGTCTGTACTTGATGTTGGTTTGAATCCTGATGCTATTCTTTTCGGACCTTCTTCTGGACTAGGTGAGATAGGCGTGTATTCAAGTGGATTTATTCAGAACTGCGGAGAGATGAATACAACTGTTAAACCGTATGATGCTTTTAAGGAATTGATGGGGAAGGCACAGCTCGTTCAAATTATGCCTATACTTGCTAAAAAGGATGCAGCAAAGGATATTTACGGAACGGGTATTAAGCGAGAGACACTTTCATTTCAGCAGTTGGGTATTAGGAAGTTTAAGAGTAAGATGGGAGCAGGAAGACCGTGATTGCTTTGAAGTTAGAAATTCTTGATCCGAAAGCTATGAAACCGATGGGAAATCCATTTGGTGTTAAGTGTATAGAGATTGTTAGTCGTTCATATCTTACACATATTACAGTGGTTGAAACTGGTATAAGTATTGAACTTCCAAAAGACATGGAATTGACGGCCATATCGTGTCAGGAAGGGCTTAGTGTGCTTGGGTGGACAATAGACAAACGGGGACTGAAGCTGACAGTCATACGGGAAAGTGGGTATATTAAATTTGAAGAGCCTTTTGCAAAAATCTATCTTGTGAAGCGGGAAGTAGTGCCTGTCAGATTCATAGAATTTACACCCGAAGGCAAAAGAATGATTTGCGGTGAACCAATCATAACACAAGAAATTCCTAAAGGCTAGAAATGTCAGACCTTCCAGTTGTTTGTATCTTTGGTGCTACTGGTGTGCAATTGAAATCGGCAGGACCAATTCCAGACTTTGAAACTGATGATATGGATTGCCGATGCTACCTTACAGACAACAACCTTTATGAAACAATTGCCAAAGACCAGCCTGTTGCCATTATATCTTTTGGTAATGTAGATAAATTTCCTAATCTACTACAAGCACCCTATAGCGTTCGGAAAAAGTGGATCAACTACACTGATATGGACAATATGCACGAAAAAGGTTCTGGGGCATTTAACTGTTTTCTAGGTAACGCTCTTGCTAAACGAAAAGGTATCCCTCTTGTTACCGTCTTTACCCCGTCATTTAGAACAGGCGACAAGATTATGAAGCCCTATCATTCCCTCCTTTCCCAGACATATAAGGATTTTGAATGGGTAATTGTAGACGACTCAGATGACGGAGATAAGACTTTCAATATGATTTCCGAGTTGGCTAAAAGGGATTTCAGAATACGACTTTACAAGAGTGATAGACGGTCTGGTTTGATAGGGAATGTAAAGAAAACCGCTTGTGGATTGGCAAGAGGTGAATTTCTTGTTGAACTTGACCATGACGATGAACTGACACCCAAAGCTCTGGAATATGTTGTGGATGCTTACGAGAAACATCCTGAAGTGGGATTTGTTTATACTGACTTTGCTGAGTGTTACGAAGACGGAAATTCTCACATGTATGGTCCGGGATGGGGATTGGGATATGGCAGCTATAGAGAAGAAATTCATAATGGCATAAAATATCAGGTCGTAAACTCCCCTCGAATCAATGCAAAAACGATTCGTCATATAGTTGCAGCCCCTAATCATATCAGGTCTTGGAGGAAGAGTGTGTATGATGCTATTGGCGGGCATAACGAAAATCTTGGTGTTGTGGATGACTATGAACTTTTAGTAAGAACCTTTTTATCTACTCGAATGGGGTTAGTATCCAAAATGTGCTATGTCCAATTTCGCAATGAAGGTGGCAATACTACTTTTACCAGAAATAAAGACATACAGAGAATGGTCAGGTATGTGTCGCGGTGGTATGATAAGGCAATACATGAACGGCTTTTAGAACTTGGGGTAGATGACTTTATATGGCAAAGTGGTATTCCTAGTATCAATCTGCTTGGCATTCCTAATCCTGTCCCTGAATCACATTGCACTATAATGATCTGATTTTCTTTTGGACTCATTTCGATTTCATCCGATACAGGGTTAGGAGGATTAAGATTATGAGGGTGAGCGGGAAGACCCACGGAGCGAGCGACAGCGAGCGTTTTTAACCGTGGGATGAAAGCGAATAGTAAACAAAAAAAGAAACCTGTAAATAAGTAGTTGACAAGTTTAACATCTTTTTGATAATCTTCTGACATGAATAGGAGATGGAAAAAATCAAACAAAGCAGTTTTCAATGTTGGATACCATTTAGTGTGGTGTCCAAAATATAGACGAAGAGTTTTAACAGGAAAGATCGCAGACAGGTTTTCTGAAATACTAAAAACAA
>Ga0209777_10004362_pt1 | contig 16772 bp, 11 predicted proteins | sample FrelakmetHBP12HB_FD_187147 | JGI IMG/M metagenome (GOLD analysis project Ga0209777, IMG submission 187147) | Freshwater lake sediment microbial communities from the University of Notre Dame, USA, for methane emissions studies -HBP12 HB (SPAdes)... | ecosystem: Environmental > Aquatic >...
GCCGTCCGAGTGCCGCCGGCGCCGTACCAGTCGTTGACAAAGCACGTGAGAGGACGCAAACCCCGGAACCACAACCCATAGGGGGTTGTGGAGTCAAGGGGATACCCCTCATCCGAAATCCAAAACCCAAATCAAACACCAAATCCGAAATCCGAAGGGGGATCACGGCGAAACAACAGCGCGCCGTAGCCGTCATTCGGATTTCGGATTTGCCTTTCTGATTCGGGTTTCGGATTTCGAGTTTCAGATTTCTCTGCGCGAGAAAGGCGCGGCCATGCTTTCGCAACGGCGCGAAAGCATGCCACCCCGTTCCCCGGCTTAGGCATTTCAGGCCAAGATATCCATCGACGTAAGCGGGTGCCATCCGTCGGCGTCGACCGCTTTGATGGCCAGGCGGACGACGGGCTTGTTCGCGTCGTTGACGATGGCGCACGAGACGCGCGCCTCGCCGGGAGGAATGTCCGGGGGCATCGCGACCTGCTCGCGGAAATAGGTGAGGTCCGGGAGCCAGCGGCGGATGTCCTCGCGCATCGGCAGGACGAAGTGCCGGTCGCCCAGCGAGAGCCGCAGGGCGAAGCGGTACGGCCGGTAAATCGGCGCCACGCCGCGGTTGTCGATCGTGACCTGCACGTCGATCGCCTGGAGCGGATGCGCTTCCAGGGGCAGGATCATCTGGCAAAGATGGAACCGATACCCGATCCGGTTGTTGAAGGCGGCGAAGGCCGCGCCGATCTCGTCGGGGATGTAGACGCTCTTCGGCATGAAGACGGACATGTGATACTTATAGCCATGCTCGAAGATGCGGTCGATGTTCCAGCCCTGCTCGAACCAGTGGGGGACGGTCCAGCACGTCTCGAGCGTGACGGGCGCGGTCTTCCAGGCGTCCTTGACGCCGCACTCCTCGACCTCTTGCGGGTAGGCGTCGGCCATGTGGTTCCAGTTGAGCCCGTCCGGGACGACGCCCCGGCCCTCGCGGTGGCAGTCGCCGTAGCAGTCGGCCCGCCAACTGATGGGCCGGCCGGAGCGCGCCGCATGCTTGCAGCCGTCGGTGCCGAGCATGGAGACGAGCTGTGTCCTGCGGAAGGCGTCCAGGTACACGTCGGTCAGGCGCTCGGCCGTGCCGGGCGTGCAGTTGCCGCCGGTTTCGCCGCACGGGCCGCCGTAGGCGATGTCGAAGCTCTCGAGGACGGGGTGCCCGTCGTAGCGCCCGGCGAGGGCGCGGATGTGGTCGCCCCAGTGCCGCAGGTAGAGCGGATCGTTATGGTCGGGCGCGCGGCGGCCTTCGCGGCGGAACGTTTCGGCGTCGAAGCGGGCGCCGGTGTCCCAGTACCAGGCCGGGACGTCGCCCGCGATGAACGGCTGCGTGCGGATCTGGAGCGTCTGGCCGCGCGCGTGGGCGGCCTGGAGCGCCCGGTCGATGAGGTCCCAGCGGAGCTTGCCCTTCTCGGGCTCGAGGACCGACCAGAGCCACCGGCAATAGGACATCGTGGTCCGCGGGTAGCGGCCGTTCGAGAGGTCCGCATAGCGGGGCGGCGGGAACTCAATTGGCCCCTCGGCGTCGCTCCACCGCGTGCCGGGATAGATCGGGTCGCCGTTGAACCGCTGGAACGTCGTGGTGCCCCGATGCGGGTTCAGGATCTCGCCGTCGGTTGACTCCGGGCGGACGCGCTGGAGCCATTCGCCGGGTCCGAAGACGCTGCGCCAGCGGGCGATGGGTTGGTCGGGCATGGGCTTGCCTTTGTTGTTCGGATGCACCGGGTGCCATGCTTTCGCGCCGTTGCGAAAGCATGATTGCGCCCCGCAAATCGCGCGGCGGGCAAGCCCGCCGGCTAAATGACGATGAGGGTCAGTCTTTGAACCAGTCCTTCGGCAGCCACTTTCGGGTCGCCGCCAGCATGTCCTCCAGCAGCGGCTCGATGTCGTACATATCTCCGATGTGCGGATCGAGGAACAGCGCCTGGCGCGCGGCATCGCGGTCGCGGTTCATCGCCGCCTGGAACGAAAGCTCGTGGATCGTCGTCCATGTCGTCACAAGGGCGTGGACGGCGGGCGGCAGCGCGATCGGCGCCCCGGTGACCTTGCGCCCGGCCACGGTGACGAGGGCCTCGACGCAGGCGGTCTTCGGCAGGCCGCGGATGAACTCGTCCGTGTTGAGCACGTTCAGGACCCGCGCGAAAGGCTGTCCGGTCAGGTACGCCCACATGAGCTCGTGGGAGTGCTCGCTCGTCAGGAGGTGGAGGTCGCCGACGCCTTCCGGCCCGTAGGCCCACTCTTTGAGGATCGGGTTGGGCTCGCGGCGGCCGAAGGGCTCGCGGCCGGGGCGGAGCTGTTTCACGTGGTCGCCGAAGCGGCCGATGCGGCGCGGCGTAAAGAAGAAGCGGTAGAACTCCGCCAGGTGCGTGTCGCCGCACGACGGCCACGCCTTGAGGATGCGGAAGACGTCCTGCTGGAGGCTCGTGTCCTCCTCGTGGACCGTTAGGAGCGGGTCCTTGAACGTGGCCGAGGACTTCCGGGCGGCCTCGAGGATCTGGGCGGTCTTTTCCTCGCCCTTGACCCAGAGGCGCGTGACGAACGCCTGGTGATTGACGCCGCCCACTTCCATCCGCACGTCGGGCTTCTTCACGCCGAACACGTCGGCGAAGTACTGGAACAGGGAGTCGGCCGAGTGGCACAGGCCCCACGCGGGGACCGACGACGTGCGGGCGATCGCCCCGGTGACCACCGACATCGGATTCGTGAAGTTGAGCATCACGGCCTTCGGGCAGAGGCGGTCCATGTCGCGGGCGATCTGGACGACGACGGGCACCACGCGCAGGATCCGCGAAAGGGCCGTGGGGCCGAGCGTGTCGCCGACGCCGACAGGAATGCCGTGTTTCGCGCAGACCTCGAACGAGCGGAAATCGGCTTCCTGGCCGCCGGTGGTGATCGAGAGAATGACGACGTCGGCGCCCTTCAGGGCCTCCTCGCGGCTCAGGGTCCGCGACAGCGTGATCGTTGACTTCGTCTGCGTGATGATCCGTTGGAGGAGGTCGCCGACGAGTTTCAGCGGCACCTCGTCGATGTCGTGCAGGCAGAGGTGCGTCTCCTGGAACCCGCCCACCAGGAGCATGTCGCGCAGGACCTTGTGGACGAAGAGGTACGAAGCGCCGATGAAGGTGATCTTGCGCTTGCCGACGGAGCCCTCGTTCTTCGTGTACTCTTCCGGCGGTCCCCAATAGCCCCCGGACTTGCCGACGATCGGTTGGTCTGCCATGGCGAGCTTTCTCCTTGATTGTCCGGGCGGGCATGATACGAGAAGAGGAAGGGCGTGTCATTAGCATTGTTGCAGAACGGCGGGACTGGGGACTCGGGACTGGGGACTGGGAAGGAAACGGAAAAGGCGGGACTAGGGACCAGGCACTAGGCACTAGGGGCGGTCAACGGCACACGGGATGACGGCACAACATTTGGCCGGCCCGCCGCGGCGGGCCGCTCGCCTTGGAGCCCGCGGGATTTGCCGCTATCGGGCGGCACTTCGCGGGTTCAATGGATGGCGGCGCCGTGCACGTCCGCGCCGGGATCACAACACCGAAGGGAGGAACCGTGAGAGGGCTAACGCGAAGGCAGTTCATGGCAAGGTCCGTGGCGGTCGGGGCGGCCGCATTCCTGATGCCGCATGCCCGGGTTCTCGGGGCCAACGAGGACATCCGCCTGGCCATCGTCGGCTTCAACAGCCAGGGCATGGCCCACATGAAGTCGTTCTCGAAAATGGCGGGCGTCCGGATCGTCGCCTTGTGCGACTGCGACCAGAAGGTGATCAAGAAGGGCCTGAAGTTCCTCGACGAGCAGGGCCTTCCGGTCCCCACCACCACGCAGGACCTCCGCCGCATCCTCGACGACAGGAACGTCGACGCCGTGACCACCGCGACGCCAAACCACTGGCACTCGCTCTTCACCGTGTGGGCGTGCCAGGCGGGCAAGGACGTGTACGTCGAGAAGCCGATCTCGCACGAGATCTGGGAGGGCCGCAAGTCCGTCGAGGCCGCCCGCAAGTACCAGAAGGTCGTCCAGTGCGGGATGCACAACCGGTCCGACCCGGGCCTCCAGGAAGCCCTCGAGTGGCTCAAGGCGGGGAACCTGGGGAAGATTACGCTGGCGCGCGGCTTCTGTTACAAGCGGCGCGAGAGCATCGGGAAGAGCACCGAACCTCTGAAGATCCCCGAGGGCGTCGACTTCGACCTGTGGTGCGGGCCGGCGCCGAAGAAGGCGCCCGTTCGGAAGCGCCTGCATTACGACTGGCACTGGTTCTGGGACACCGGCAACGCCGACATCGGGAACCAGGGCATCCACGAGGTGGACCAGTGCCGCTGGGCGCTCGGACAGACGGGAATCGCGCCGCGGGCGATGAGCATCGGCGGCCGCTTCGGATACGAGGACGACGCCGAGACGCCCAACACGCAGATCGCGTTCATCGACTACAAGCCCGCCCCGATGATCTTCGAGGTCCGCGGCCTTCCGCGCGGTAAGGAAGGCGACCAGAAGGCCATGGACAACTATAAGGGCATCAGCATCGGTATCTGCATTGAATGTGAAGGTGGCTACTTCGCGGGCGGTTGGGCCTACGACAAGGACGGCAAGAAAGTGCGGCAGTTCAAGCGCGACAACGGCGCGTCGCACCACGCCAATTTCATCAAGGCCCTCCGCAGCCGCAAGCCTGCCGACAACCCCGCGGACATCCTCGAAGGGCACCTGTCGGCCGGAGTGTTCCACATGGCCAACATCTCGTACCGCCTCGGCAAAGAGTTGCCCGCGGGCGAAGTAGCCGAGAAGGTCAAGGCCGACCCACAGAACGCCGAGGCCTTCGAGCGGTTCAAGGCGCACCTCGCGGCCAACGGCGTCGACGTCGACAAGGCCAAGCCGGTGCTCGGCCCGTGGCTGGATTTCGACGCCGAGAAGGAGCGGTTCACGGGGGCGATGGCGGACGAGGCCAACAAGTACGTGAGGCGCGAGTACCGGGCGCCGTTCGTGGTGCCGGAGACGGTGTAGCGGCGCGGCCTCGTTAGCCGCCTCGCTTGCGGGGCGCGTGTTCGGGGCACACACGCAAGGCGCAAGATCGTCGCCGTACCGGCGACGGCTAAACAACGGCGCAATGGCACGGTGTGTGGAGGGCCATGCCGATGAACCGTCGCGAATTCCTGGCCGCCGCGGGCGGCGCCGCCATCGGGGCGTGGGCGATGGCGACCGGCCCCATCCTGGCCGAGGAGGCCAAGGGGCAGGGGATCCGGTTCGGCTTCTGCGGCGACCCGGCCCAGGGAGCCGTCTACAAGGAGGCCGGCTGCGACTACGTCGAGGGCGGCGTCCAGAGCTTCCTCAAGCCGATGGCCGAGACGTGGGTGCCGGCGGTCGCACGCGACGCCCTGGCGCTGCCGCTGGAGTCCTACAACACGTTCCTGCCGCCGACCCTCAAGATCACGGGCCCCGACGTGGACCTTGAGATGCTCAAGGCCTACGCCACCCGCGCGTGCGAGCGGGCGAAGGCGATGGGCTCGTCGGTCATCGTCTGGGGAAGCGGCCCCGCCCGCAAGATTCCCGACGGGTGGCCGCGCGACAAGGCCGAGGAGCAGTATGTAGCGGCGCTGCGCGTGGCCGGGCCAATCGCCAGGAAGAACGGACTCGTGCTCGCGCTGGAGCCGCTGCCTTCGAGCGAGACGAACATCGCCAACACGACGGTCGAGACGTTCGGCCACATCCGGAAGGCCGGGGCCGAGGGCATCGCGCTCATGGTGGACCTGCGGCACTTCGCGACCATGAAAGAGCCGCTGGAGAACCTGGACACGCTCAAAGGCCAGTTCGTCCACGCCCACGTCGGCAACCCGCAGGCCGACCCCGCGACGCTAAGGAGCCAAATGGCCCGCCTGAAGGCCGGCGGCTTCAGCGCCCGCATGAGCATCGAGGGCGGAATCAAGGATGCGAAGAAGGAGCTGAAGCCGGCGATTGAGGCGCTGCGGAGAATGTGGGCTGAGGCGTAGGAAAGGCAGGGACGGAGGGACGAAGGGACGGAGGGACGGAGGCAACGTCAACGTCGGAAGCCACGGCCACGGTAGGGCAGCAGCCCTCGCCGTGGCCTTAATTGTTTCGCCTCCGTCCCTTCGTCGCTTTGTCCCTACGTCCCTGGGGTGTCAAAAAAAGGAGGCGGGGGTGAGGGACCCCGCCTCCAGGACGGCAAAGGGGATTTGGTGTCACCCTTGCCGGGACTCCTCCGGTCGTGCATCGAGGAAGCCTTCGAGCTTGCGGCTGCGCACCGGATGCTGAAGCTTCCGGATGGCCTTGGCCTCAATCTGCCGCACGCGCTCCCGCGTGACGCGGAAGATGCGGCCGACTTCCTCGAGCGTGAACGTCTGCCCGTCGCCGATGCCGTACCGCAGCTTGATGATCTCGCGCTCGCGGTAGGTGAGCGTCTTCAGGACGTGGTCGATCTTGTTCTTGAGCATCTCCTGGGTGGCGGCCGTGACGGGCGACTCGGCGGTCTCGTCCTCGATGAAATCGCCGAAGTACGAATCTTCGCTTTCGCCGACGGGCCGGTCGAGGCTGATGGGGTGGCGGCTGATCTTCATGACCCGCCGCACCTCGGCCACCGGGAGCTTCGCCTCGTCGGAGAGTTCCTCGATGGTCGGCTCGCGGCCGGTCTCCTGGAGGAACCGCTTGGAGATATTCCGCAACTTCGACATCGTCTCGATCATGTGGACCGGGATGCGGATGGTCCGGGCCTGGTCGGCGATGGCCCGCGTGATGGCCTGCCGGATCCACCACGTGGCGTAGGTCGAGAACTTGTAGCCGCGCCGGTACTCGTACTTGTCCACGGCGCGCATCAGGCCGGTGTTCCCCTCCTGGATGAGGTCGAGGAACGAGAGGCCGCGGTTGCGGTACTTCTTGGCGATCGAGACCACGAGGCGCAGGTTGCCGCCCGAGAGCTTCCGCTTGGCGTCCTCGTACTCCGAAAAGCACTTCTGGATGCGGGAGACGCGGTCGGAAAGGTCGGCGGCGCTTTCGCCGACGAGTCGCTGGAGGCCTTCGGACTCCTCGCGCAGGGCCGAGGCTTCGGCGGCGTCCTCGGGGCTGTCGGCGATCTCGTCGACGTGGCGGCTGATCTCCGCCAGCTTGAGGTGGATGCCGACGAGCTTCTTCATGATCGCCTGGATCTTCGACGTCCGCAGGCTCAGCTCTTCGAGGAGTTGGACGCACTTCTGGCGTCGGCTGCGCATGCGGCGGCGAAGGGCCTCGCGGTCGTCCTCGCTGAGGCGCCTTTCTTCGGTCTGCTCGTAGTCGCGCTGGTTGGCGTCGAGGAGCTTCTCGGCGGTGTTGAGGTTCTCTGGGGCGCGCTTGATGATCGTGTTCTTCGCGAGGTTCTCGGAGATGCAGATCTTCATCGTCCGGTCGAACGGAAGCTCGCCCGATTCCACCTGCCGCAGGATGTCGATGGCGTTGGAGATCGCGAAGTCGCTCGTGAGGACCTTGCGCCGAAACTGCTTGCGCGTGAGCTCGATGCGCTTCGCGAGGAAGATCTCCTGGTCCCGCGTGAGGAGCGGAATCTCGCCCATCTGCGTCAGGTACATCCGCACGGGGTCGTCGATCCGGCGCTGCGTCTCGGCCTCGGTGGGGGCGCTGACGGCCGCGGCGCGGTCCTTCAGGCCCTCGGCCTCCCAGTCGGCCTCGGCGGAGCCGTCACCGGCCTGGGCGGCCATCTGGCGCGCCAGGACCTCGGTCTCGTCGATCAGGTCCACGCCCAGCTCGTCGAGCGCCATCAGGATGCGGTCCAGCCGCTCCGGGCTGACGAGGTCCTCGGGCAGACTATCGTTCATCTCTTCGTAGGTCAGGTACCCGCGTTCCTTGCCCCGATCGATGAGCGTCTGGATCTGCTGTTCGGCCGACAGTTTGGGTTTGGATTGTCGTTTCGCCTCAGGCATCGTTTCCTCTATGACCCTCGTTGCCTCGGTCGCCCCGGCGTGACGGTTTGCCCCCCTCCTGGCCACCCGTCGCGGCGACGCACGTCTAATGTCAAACCTCGTGTTCCGGAAAACAGACCGCGAATCTCAAATTTCAAATCTCAGATACCAGATTTCAGATACCAGATTCCAGATCACTCTTCCGGCGTCGGCCGCTGCCTGGCGCCGGGGGGCAGAAATCCGTGACGCTTCTTACTCGCCTCCGCGAAATCGTGCAGCGCCTGCGTGTCCTCCGTGCCACCGGCGCTCGCGGCCCGGCTTCGAGCCGCCAGGTCGTCTTCCTTGTCAATCTCCTGCAAGGCCGCCAGGGCGTCGTCCATCATGTGGCCGAGGGGACCCGGGCCCGTGTCCGACTCGCTGCGCGAGGCCTGGATCGCGTCGCCTCGCTCAAAGAGCTCCACGGCCAGGCTGGCCATCGCATCGTCCTGAAGCGCCAGGACGACGCTCTCGATGTCCCCGTCCCGGCGGGCCGTGTTCGCGAGGAGCGCCTCGTACAACTGCCGCAGGGCCGCGTCTTCGATCCGGTCGGGCGGCCAGCCTTGCACCGCCTCGTCGAGACGCGATGGCCGGCACACCAAGGCCGTCAGCAGTTCCCGCTCGGCTGCCCATCGCCGGCCCTTCACGGCCGTCGGCGGCAGGTCGACCTTCGGGTCCGCCCCGGCGGCCGACCGGGTGGCGGTCCGGCGAATCCGCGCCAGGTCCGCCCGCAGGGCCTGCTCCGACACGCCCAGCGTGTGGCTGATGTGGGCGATCAGGAGGTCCCGCCGCACACTCGGGTCGCGGCTCACCAGCGTGTCGACCTTCGCGAGGCTCCCGAGCATCTCGTCGAGGGCTCGCCGCTGGGCCGCCGGGTTCTGGGCCGCGCCGAACTGCTCGCGCACCACGTCCCACTTGTAGGCCAGGGCGTCCTTCGCCGAGGCCAGGCACGCGCGGAACGCGTCGGCCCCCTGGTCGTGGCACAGGTCGCACGGGTCCTTCCCGCCGGTGACGCTGGCCACATAGATTCTGACGTCCTCGCCGAGGAAAAGTTCTATGCCTCGGTCGGCGGCCCGGCGTCCGGCCAAGTCGGAATCGAAGACGAGGATGACCTCATCGGCGAATCGCCTGAGGGCCCGCACGTGCTCGCTCGTCAGGGCCGTGCCGAGCGTGGCCACCACGTGCTTGACGCCCACCTGGTGCGGCATGACGACGTCGAAGTACCCTTCGACGACGACGACGCGCCGCTCGGCTTCGATGGCCGGCCTGGCCTGCGGCAGGCCGTACAAAGCTTCTCCCTTGTGAAAGAGCGCTGTTTCCGGCGAGTTCAGGTACTTGGGCTCGTCGGAGCCCATCGCCCGTCCGCCGAACGCCACGGGCCGGTTCAGCGGGTCCAGGATCGGGAACATCACCCGTCCGCGGAACCGGTCGTAATACCCGCCCGTCTCCCTCGCCGCGACCAAGCCGCCGGCTTCCAGGAGGCCCGGCGGGATGTTCTCCCGCGTGGCCGCCTTGAGGAGGCCGTCCCAGCCTTCCGGCGCGAAACCGATGCGGAAGGCGTCGATCGTGGCCTGCGTAATGCCACGGGCCTCGAGGTACTGCCGTCCCTTCGTCCCGAGGGCCGGATGCCGTAGCGTCCTCTCGAAAAACTGGGTCGCCCAGTCCAGGACTTCGCGTAGCTGCCGCCTGGCGCCCGCCTGTTCGGTGGCGCCGGCCCGGTCTTTCAGTTCGATCCCCGCTCGCTCGGCGAGGAACCGGATGGCCTCGGGGAACGTCAGGTTCTCCTTGGCCATGACAAAGTTGAAGACGCTCCCGCCTTTTCCACAGCCAAAACACTTGAAAATCTGTTTGTTGGGACTCACCGTAAAGGAGGGGGTCTTCTCGGGATGGAACGGACAGAGAGCCTTGTAGTCCTTGCCCGCGCGTTTCAAGGGGAAGTAGGAGGAGATCACTTCCACGATATCGTTTGCGCGCGCAACCTCGCTCAGAATGTCGTCCGAATAGAGTCCCGACAAAGCGCCGATCCCGTCCCCTCACTTCGACTGCGCTTGTTTATCCAAGGGCCGTCAGGCCCTTGCCTCGTGGGTACTATACAGCATAAGTGCGCGAAAGTCAAGGAAGCGGCCCTTCGTTCACAGCGTCTACCCCCAACCCATTGTGGACAACCGGCAACAACTTGCGATTTTAGGTCTTCGGGACGCCGGAAAGGAAGGGGAAGGCGGGATTCAGACAACTTTTTCACTTCGGCGTCATCGCGTGGCATTTCATTGACCCCGCCCCGCGCCGCCACTATGATGCCCGCGCGAGGTCATAACCAACGAAGGGACTGTCGCAATGGCCAACCAACCGCTTCGACAAGCTCAGGGTGGACCGATGGACCGGATGGAGCAGATCGTCTCCCTGTGCAAGCGCCGGGGCTTCATCTTCCCGTCGAGCGAGATCTACGGTGGCATCAACGGCTTCTGGGACTACGGGCCCCTGGGCGTCGAGCTGAAGCGGAACATCAAGGAGGCCTGGTGGCACGACATCGTCCGGTGCCCGCCGGTGGGGCCCGACGGCCGCCGGATCGAGATGGTCGGCCTCGACTGCTCGATCATTATGAATCCGAAGGTGTGGGAGGCGTCGGGGCACGTAACGGGATTCTCCGACCCGCTCGTCGACTGCAAGCAGTGCAAGGCAAGATTCCGAGCGGATCAAGTCTACGTCGTACGTTTCTCCAAGGCTGCTGGATGGGATACGCCGGGCACTAAGAATGCAGCGTCCGAATCGGGGCCTGTTGCCGTTGGCCCTTCGGCCGACGAGCCTTCTCTAACGGTCTGTGTTGCCGCCTCAAGTCCAGAGGAGGCAGAGAAGCTTGCCAGCCCCTCGAACACCGCTCTCAAGGCCGCAGGAATCGGCAAGACGTTTTTCTCGAAGACATGGGAGTTCCGCTTGTACATGAAAGAGGCTTTGCAGGATTCGAGACTGCGCGCCCCATCATGTCCTTCATGCGGTGCCCCAGCGAGTCTCACGGAGCCCCGCCAATTCAACCTGATGTTCAAGACGTTCATCGGCGCGATGGAGGACTCCTCGGCCCTGGCGTACCTCCGTCCTGAGACGGCCCAGGGCATCTTCGCCAACTACAAGAATGTCCTCGATACGAGCCGCGTGAAGACCCCCTTCGGCATCGCCCAGGTCGGCAAGTCGTTCCGCAACGAGATCAACCCGCGGAACTTCACCTTCCGCTCCCGCGAGTTCGAGCAGATGGAGATCGAGTTCTTCTGCCATCCGAAGGACGCCGACAAGTGGTACGAGTACTGGCGCGACGCCCGGTACAAGTGGTACGTCGACCACGGCCTGAAGTCGTCGAAGCTGCGGCTGAGGAACCACGAGAAGGAGGAACTGGCCCACTACGCCCGCGCGTGCGCCGACATCGAGTACGAGTTCCCGTTCGGCACCAGCGAACTCGAGGGCGTCGCGAACCGGACCGACTTCGACCTCTCGCAGCACCAGAAGTTCGCGGGCCGCGACATGACCTACTTCGACGACGAGACGAAAGAGCGATACATCCCGTACGTGATCGAGCCATCCGGCGGCGTCGACCGCGCCACGCTCGCGTTCATCTGCGAGGCCTACGACGAGGACGAGGCCCCGGACGATTCCGGCAAGCCGCAGAAGCGCACCGTCATGCGGTTCCACCCGCGCCTGGCGCCGATGAAGGTAGCGGTGTTCCCGCTCGTGAAGAAGGACGGGATGCCCGAAAAGGCCACGGCGATCTGGGACGCGTGCCGCAAGCAGTTCGCCGCGTTCTACGATGAGAAGGGGGCCGTCGGTCGCCGCTATCGTCGCCAGGACGAGGCGGGGACGCCTTTCTGCATCACGGTCGACGGTCAGACCGCTCAGGACGGGACGGTCACCGTCCGCGATCGCGACACGATGGTCCAGAGCCGCATTGCGGCGGAGGGCGTGGTGCAGTACGTCAGGGAACGGCTGAAAATCTGAACGGCGGGGCCTCGTTAGCCGCCCTGCTTGCAGGGCGCGTGTGCTGCCTGCGACAACACGCGCCCCGCAAGCGGGGCGGCTAACTGTTACGTCCGATAATCGGCCGCGCACCCGCATTTTGCCTCAAGGGCCTTCCGTGGCGAGGCCGATGTTAACCGAAGGCGCGGGCCGACCGGCCCTCGGGCGGATGACCGCCCTTCGTGTCTGCCGATACTCCAGAAGGAGCGTGCCCGGTGCGCCGCCGGCTGGCCTTTGTGACACTGCTCTTGGTCGGCCTTGCCGCGGGATGCAATGCCCCCGTGAACTCGCGGGGGACCTGCACCGACTTCGACGACGGCTACGCCTCCTTTGAGGCGGGTAAGTGGGCGGCCGCGCGTGACGGCTTCACCCGGTATCTCGGCACCAACCCGCCGGCCCCGCGCCGCGCCGAGGTCTGCTACTATCGCGGCTTGGCGGAAGTGCATCTCCAGCAGCGAGCCGAGGCCAAGGCCGACTTCCTCAAGGCGCTCTCGTTGGACCCGAGAGAACCGATCCGTCACTTCGCCCAGGTGGCGCTCGGCAACATCTACTTCGAAGAGGGCGACGACCCGAACGCCGTGGCGACCTATAGTCCGGTGGTCCGGTCGGCGCCGACGGACGTGCCGATCGACCGCGTGATCCTGCGGATGTCGATTAGCCTTCAGCGGATCGGGAAGTGGTCGGCGGCTGCCGCATACCTGGCGTACCTCGTGCACAACTATCCGGGCACGCCGGCATCGGAAGAAGGGCAGCGCCGGATGAACGCGACGGCCTTCGCGGTGCAGGTCGGCGCGTTCGGCACGATGTCGGCGGCCAATACGGAAGCGGGGCGGCTGCGGCGGGCGGGCTTCTCGCCGCGCGTCGTCCCGATGACGGCCAAGGGCTCGCAGCCGCTCCAGGCCGTCCAGGTCGGCTCATGCCAGACGTATGCCGAAGCGGCAGCCTTGGCGGCCCGGGTGCATAAGGCGGGATTCGCGACGGTCATCGTGCCGTAAAGGCGGTTCAAGGTTCAAAGTTCAAGGTTCAAGGTGAACGGCCAAAGGCGGTTCAAGGTTCAAAGTTCAAGGTTCAAGGTGAACGGCGAAAGGCGGTTCAAGGTTCAAAGTTCAAGGTTCAAGGTTAACGTCACAACTACGGCCCGACTCGCGGGGGCCCTCTTAGCCGCGAGCCATCGGCGAGCGTGGCTTGTGACTTTGAACTTTGAACCTTGAACCTGCGTTGAGGGAGGGTTGCCATGCAGCGTCACGACTACGAAGCCGAAGGCGCCTATCGCGATCGCGCGCGGTCCAACCCCGGCGCGGCCAAGGTTCACGGAGAACTGGCCGCCTGGCTCATGCGGGCCGGGCGGATGGCCCAGGCCCGAGAGGCCCTTCAGAGCGGCCTGACCCAGGCGTCGCGGACCGCCGGCCTGTACCACATCCTCGGCCTAATCTTCGCGGGGGCCGGCGAGCATGCCGCCGCCGAGCGCCACCTGAAGCGGGCGGTCGCCCAGGATCCTTCGCGTTTCGAGTACGCCCGCGACCTCGCCTTCATCCAAGGCGCCGCCGGCAGCGTGTCGGCGTCGGTGGCGTCCCTGCGGCACGCGGCCTTCCTGGGCGGCGGCGCCGAGGCGTCGGGCCTCGACTGGCTCCTCCGCGTGGGCGAGCAGGCGGCGGCCGATGCCAAGGAGCGTCCGGCCCGCAAGCCCCCCCAGGTCTCGCGCCGCGCGGCCATCATCGAACAACTTGTCCTGCGCGATCCGGAAGCCGCCGAGGCGTTGACCGCGAAGCGCGGCGATGCGACGGCCGAGGACCGGGAGACCCTTCGCGCGGTCCGGCGGGCGCTCGTCCGGCTGACATCCGAGAACCCATCCTATCCCGATCTCTACTTCGGCATCAGCCTGGTGGCCGAGCAGTTGGACGAGGTCGAGCGGGCGATTGAGGCCGCCGAGAAGGCCCTGTCGCTCAATCCGCGCTACGCCGAGGCGGCCCTGCTGGCCGTGCGGCTCTACGAGAAATCCGGCCGGCCCGAGCAGGCGGCCGCGCGGTGCCGCCAGGTCACCGAGATCAAGCCGCAGTGGCTCGACGCCCACCTGAGGCTCGGCAAACTGCTGCGGGAGCAGGGATGTCCCCGCGAGGCCGCCGACGCCTACCGCAAGGCGGTCGAGATCGACGGCCGGTGCGAGGAGGCCCGCAAGGGTCTGGAACTGCTGGAGGCGTCGCTCCCGGGCGGAGGCGGCCAATGAGCTACCTGCTGCGGATGCTGGGCAAGGGCCTCGCGGGCGAATTCTCGGGATATCTGAGTAAGTTCCTCAAGTCGCCGAGCCGCCTGTCGCTGGAGGCCCTCCAGGAAGAGGCCGTGGAGCACCCGAGGCGGCCCGATCTGCAATTGGCGATCGGCCTGAAACAGATGGAGCTCGGGCGGCTGGCGGCGGCGCGGCAGGCACTGGAGACGGCCGTCCGGCTCGATGCGGATTCCGACGATGCGCGCGTGGCCCTGGCTGCCGTTCTGAGCGACCTGGGCGACGCCGCCGGCGCGATCGCGCTCCTGGGGCCTATTGCGGAGCGGACGACGCAGGTGGCCACGGTCCGCTTCGTGCTGGGCCAGCTTCAGGAACGCAAGGGCGACATGGAATCCGCCGCCGCGAGCTACCGCGACGTCCTGGCGGCCGATCCGGCCCACACGGCCGCGCGCCAGCGGCTGGCGGCGCTGGAACTCGTCCAGGGGAACCTCGACGAAGCCGCAGACCAGTACCGGACGCTCCGACGGCAGGAACCGGGCGACTTCGAGACGCGGATGAACCTGGCGTCGCTGCACATCCGGCGCGGCGATATGGCTGCCGCCATCGCCGAGTACCAGGACGCCATCCTGATCGAGCCCGACAACTGGGAGGCCCGCTGCCAACTGGCCGACTGCCTCGAAGGCGAGGGCTTGCCGGAGCAGGCGCTCGACGAGGTCCGCCAGATCCTCGACGTGCATCCGGACTACCCCGACATGCACTTCCGGGCCGCCAAGCTGCTCGTGAAGCTGGGCGACGTCGAGGCGGCCGACTACCATCTCCAGCAGGCCGTGGCGATCAACCCGCGGTACCTGGATGCCCTCGTCCTGAGGGGTCAGGTGCTGGTGGAGCGCGGGCAACCGGACGAGGCGATTCGCGTCTACGAGCGGGCGACGCGCGTCAATGACAGCTATCTTGAGGCCTACGTCGGCTTGGCCGTAGCGTACCGGCAGGCGGGCCAGCAGGCGCAGGCCGACGAGGCCGTCAAGATGGCCACGGAGCTGGCGCCGAGCTCGGCCAAGCTGTACCAGGAGATGTCGCGGCTGATGCTGCGGTCGGCGCTCTCGGCGGCCCTGGGCCGCGAGTTGAACGTGCCCGGCGCCGCGATGGTGCCGGCGGTCGACGAGATCGACCCGGCCGAGCTCCTTCAGACGGAGCTTCGCGAGCACCAGGGGGCGGTGGCGGCCCACCCGGACTTCGCCGATTTCCGCTACAAGTACGGCCTGCTGCTGCGCAGCGCCGGCCGCATCGAGGAATCGCTGGAGCAGTTCCGCGCGGCCGTGCGGATCAACCCGACGTACGTCCGGGCGATGGTCAAGCTCGGCCTCTCGGCTTGGGAAGCGGGCCGGCTCGAAGAGGCCACCGACGCCCTGGGCAAGGCGATCAACCTTCAGCCGCAGTACGTCGACCTCCACTACCGCCTGGGCCTCGTCTACGCGGACCGTGGCCTCTGGCCGATGGCGGTCGAGCAGTACCGCCGGGCCCTGGAGCGGAAGCCCGGGGCCGAGTCCGTCGAGGCGAGCCTGGCCCTGGCCCTGGAGAACATGGGGCTGGGCGCCGAAGAGGAGTCACTCTTTGAGAGCACGACTCCCGCCCAGGTTACTACGGCGGACGATGCGCAAGACGAGGCGGAAGCCGTGTAGTCCCGACGGTCACTTCTTCGCGGGCGTCTTGAGCGGCCTGCACGGCACGGGCACGGTATCGGCGGTCCCCGGCTTGGCCAGGTAACGCTCGGCCTGCATCACCTTCTCGACGCGCCGGGCGTGCCGGCCGGCCTCAAAGGGCGTGACGAGCCAGACCTCAACCATGCGGCGAATGAGGTCGTCGCTCAGGAGGTCGGCGGCGAGGCAGAGGATATTGGCGTCATTGTGGCGGCGGCTCATCTCGGCGGTCAGCTCGTCGTGGCAGAGGGCGGCCCGGATGCCGGCCACCTTGTTGGCGACCATCGTCATGCCGATGCCCGAGCCGCACATGAGGATGGAGCGGTCGGCTTCCTGGCAGGCGACCTTCAGGCAGGCCGGAATGGCGAAGTCCGGGTAATCGCTCGACGCGTCGGAATCGGCGCCGCAGTCAATGACCTCATGGCCCAGGCCGGCCAGAAAGGCCTTGAGCCGTTCCTTGACGTGATAGCCCCGGTGGTCGCTGCCCAGCGCAATCCTCATCACAGCATCTCCGCCATGCGTTCGGCCAAGGCACGCTCAAGTTGCCGCGCACAGGACCGGTACTCCTCGAGAGTTCCGCCGATCGGGTCCGGAATGTCGTACCCCGCCGGGTCCAAGAGCGCCACCCGACCGCCGACCTCCGGCGCCAGGCGCACGACGGACGCTTGGTGGGCCCGAGTCATTACCCAAATATAGTCAGCGGTCAGAAGCGCGTCAACGGTCATTGGCCGACTTCTGTGGTCGCGAATGTCCACGCTACGCTCTTCCATCGCGGCCAGCGCGTCGGGGCTGGCCCTTTCGCCCTCAAACGCCCCGGTGCCGACGCTGGCGATCTGGATGCCGCGGTCCTCGATTTCCGCCGGGTCGCAGCCGAGCCGATCGGCGACCATCTTCTTC
>Ga0209777_10004363_pt1 | contig 16766 bp, 14 predicted proteins | sample FrelakmetHBP12HB_FD_187147 | JGI IMG/M metagenome (GOLD analysis project Ga0209777, IMG submission 187147) | Freshwater lake sediment microbial communities from the University of Notre Dame, USA, for methane emissions studies -HBP12 HB (SPAdes)... | ecosystem: Environmental > Aquatic >...
CACCCAATTCTTCCATCGTAAAGTTCCTTAGCGTTCGTCCCAGAGTGCCGAATGCGGTGCGCACTCCGTCAACAAATACAACTTCTCTGTTACTCATATACCACCTCACTATTTATTATTTTTTCCATAAAAACATTGTCAACTTTACCGGAATACAGGCGATTTCTATTTTTGCCCAGAACGAAGAAAGCTCTTCTTGCCATCCTCATTCTGAAGTATTTAAAATACCTTTGTTGCTGTTACTTAATAGAAAATATTTATCCGCCTATTTCTTTTCCGGTTTTTTATATTCATACCAGCCTTTGCCGGTTTTTTCTCCGTATTCACCTTTGACATAATGCGCTACAACACTGGGAGACGGGAAATCGGCCCAATCGCCTGATTTTCTAAAGCCCTCCATACTCATGATGTAGGTAAGATCGATACCGGTTAAATCCATTAGCCGGAAGGGACCCATTGGATGACCTGCTCCGAAAACACAGGCCTTATCGATATCTTCCGCCGAGGCAACACCCATATCCAGCATCCACTGGGCTTCTCTGGAAATTACACGAAAAATCCTATTGAGCAGGAAGCCATCTACTTCCTTTTTAATGAAGACCGGGACCTTTTCCAATTTCTTGCTCAATTCCATGGTAATATTGGCGCTTTCTTCAGAAACATGAGGACCTTTAACTACTTCCACCAGCTTCATTACCAGCGCCGGATTAAAAAAGTGCATGTTCAGAACTTTGTCCGGCCGCTTGGTAACATCGGCAATGCGGGAGCTCACGATAAATGAGCTGTTCGTCGCCAGAATGGCATGAGCGGGCGCGAATTTGTCGAGATCGGCAAATATCTTCTTTTTAAGGTCGAGAACTTCCGTCGCTGCTTCGATTACAAAATCAGCATCTTTAGCCGCTTCTTTCATATCGGAAGTAAAAGAAATATTTTTGCGCGCTGCCTCAGCCTGCTCCTTTGTCAATTTTCCTTTCTCCACTCGTCCCGGGAGATAGGTATTCACAAAATTATCGGCCTTCTTGAGCATTTCCGGAACAACATCCGAACACTTTGTTTTGTAACCGTAAATAGCGCAAAGAAGAGAAATCTGGTGGCCCATGTTTCCGGCCCCAACCACACATACATTTTTTACATCTTCGATTTTCATTTTTTCCATCCTTTCTATGAATTTTGTTTTATAGTCATTTCTGTCCAAAATAATCCTTGAAAAAGGCAATCCATCACCGGACAGTAGCTATTTTCGCAAGAAAATAATCTCACAGGGAGGATACCATCATCGGGAATATTCAGGAACAGTTTTTATTAAAACATACAAATATTCTCGAAGCGCGGGTCAAGCAATCATTCGTCCCCAATGTTTTTCACCCTACCAAAAATATTTTTCTAATTCAAACTATTTTGACCAGCAGTTAGCTTTTTTTATTGCCCAGAGACAAATCACGCTGCTACTTGGCTTAGGTACTTGAATATAAAGTGCTTTTCATAACAATCGGTCACCGCCGGCAATAAGATATTCATTGGACAAAATGGTTAATTTAGAATATTAATTTTTCATTAGTCTGAAAAACATAGAATCCTGAAGGAGGGTGTATGAAATATAAGTTTATTGAACTGGAAATCAAAAATCATGTTGCGGACGTAACTCTCGCCAGAGTGGAAAGCCTGAACGCATTGAGTCTGGAATTTGCCTCCGAAATTGCCAACGTTTTCAGAAAACTGGGAATGATGGATGAAGTAAGGGCAATTATTCTCACCAGCAAAGCCAGAATATTTTGTGCCGGGCTGGATTTGAAAGAAGCCGCTGGTGGTTTCCATGGAACGGCCAAAGGCGTCATCGAATCCGTGGAAAGATCACAGCCTTTATTTGATTGCTGTAACGCCATCGAAGAATGCCCCAAACCGGTAATCGCGGCCGTGCACAGCCGCTGTATCGGCGGCGGGCTGGATATAATCTCCGCCTGCGATATCCGCTTTTGCTCTGAAGATGCCAGCTTCTGCCTGAAAGAAGCGGCGATCGGTTTTGTCGCCGATATGGGCGTGCTTCAGAGATTGCCATTAATTGTCGGGCAGGGTTTTGCCCGGCAGATGGCCTATACCGCCGCGGAATATCCCGCGCGAGAAGTGGAAAAAATGGGCTTGGTCAATGCCGTTTACAAGGATAAAGACGCGCTGATGGCGGCTGCAAAAAAATTAGCGGCAGAGATTGCCCAAAATGCGCCGCTGGCCATTCGCTGTACAAAAGAAGTTTTAAACTACAGCCGTTATGCCAATGTTAAGGACGGCATGGCTGCGGCAATACAAAAGAACATGGTGCTCATGACTTCAGATGATCTCAAAGAAGCCGTTACTGCCTTTATCGAAAAGAGGCCGCCAGATTTTAAAGGGAAATGAAGAATTTATTCTTCGGCTTGAATAAGAAAATTTACTGCGCTATATTGTTATTAAAATAATAGAGGTAATAGAAGGATGATAATTTTTATGCAGAAAAGATTACAACAAATCATGAAATTGGAATCTGCCAAACGAGAAACAGAATTAAGAAAATATGCGCAAGAATTAGGTTGTAGTCTTTCATCTAGTTACACACCTAACGCTAAACATCTTGAAGAAGAGATTGTTAGAAGAATACAAGAAGCAATAAGGAGTATTCGCGAATCACGTATGTGGTGGATTGCTTTTATTTCAGCCATTGCCTCTGCTTTCAGTGCATTAGCTGCATGGTTTTCTGTATGGACAAATTAAATCTTCATAACTTATCTGATGAAGAACACCTGAACAATGTTAAAAAACAAATAAAGCTGATGGCTTCTGGATTCAATTTCCTTCTCTGGCCTGTATCACTTATCATGACCATAGCGACTAAATTTTTTAATAATGACTTACTTTTTATAGCAACACTTATTATTTTATGTTTGATGATATTTAGAATTCTAAAATTAGCAAAGCTTGTTAAAATAATTTACTACATTTATTATTTAGACGGCCCATATCCACCACAAAAAAAGTATGCTTTCATAACAAATTACATTTTAAATATTCCGCTTATTATATTTTGCATTTATTCTTTAATTTCAGGAAAATATTTTTGGATAATTATTCCATCAATTGTGGTATCGTTTCTATTATTTCTAATTATGGCTGTATTACATGCAAGCTCGATAGAGAACCATTAAGCGGGGGAAAATCATCACCAATAAATTCGGCTCCTGGTGTTGTCGCCACGCTACACATTACATACTAAAGAATTGATTATGACAAAAAAATTAACATGGCTTATTCTGCTAATCTTGAGCATTGGGCTTTTTGCCTGCTCACCTGTTTGGACAGAAAAATATATTACTGCGTTTCCAGTCGCCCAATGTTTGCCCAGTTTTCCGGATAAAGACGGCTGGTATGGCGGCGATGGCGCGTATTCCATCAAGCTGGATCAAGAGCGCACCTTGTGGCTTTTCGGCGATACGTTTGTTGCCAATGAAAAAGGCAGGAAAGACCGCATTGGTATGGATGTGGTAATGGGAACAACACTGGCCATCTCCACCTGTTCGGAAAATAACCAATTCCATATTCACTATTATTTGAAAAAGAAAAATGGGAAATTTGTGTCGTTCTTCGGTGAAAACGAATGGCTCTGGCCGCAGGACCCATTTATTATTAATAATGTATTGTACGTTCCTCTGTTAGTTGTAAAAGCTATGCTGGATTTAAAAGCACCTTTTAACTTCAAGATAGTCAGACACAAAATTGCCCGAATCAAAAATTATACACTGGCGGATCCCCTGCAATGGAATGTCGATTATATTGACTTAAAAGACGCAATTCTTCCGGGAATTGAAGCTTTTGCCCCGACCTCCGTCGTTTTTCAGAATTATGTCTATTTTTATCCGCTTTATATCTCTGTAAAGAAAACAGCGAAAGTTTCCGGCAATATCCTGTCGCGCATTCCCATCGACAAATTGGATGATCCTGCCGATTCCATGGAATACTTAAACAAAGACGGAAAATGGGAAAAGGGGCTTGTGCCCGACAAGGCTAAGATCGTTCTTGCCGCCAGTGTCTCCGAGTTGAGCGTCAGGTACCATGATGATGATAAAAAATGGATCGCTGTTTACCTATCGCCGCAAAACAATGGCAATCAACTCTTGTATCAAACCGCAGATACACTGGAAGGCCCGTGGACAAAGCCCAAAGCTCTAGTAGAAAAGATTCCCGAAGTTGACCCCAAAAGCCCCCGGTATGACGATCAAAATTTTTGTTATGCCGGCAAAGAACACATTGAATTTGCGCGCGCGAGGAATCTTGTTGTAACGTATGTTTGCAATTCATCCGAAAATTTCCAACAACAAAACAATTTCATCCGCAAAAATCTTTTTCTTTACCGCCCCGTCGTAAGAGACATCAGCTATTGATTTACCCTTTTTGCCATCTTTGCAAAGGCGTCCACTTATGATAAAAATCAGCATCATGCCGGATGAAGGTATAAGCGTATTTTTTTATGTGGTGCTTTTCGCGATCTACTCCTTCCTGGGATGGATCATCGAGGTTATTTACCGTTCCGTAACCCAAAAGAAATTCGTCAATGCGGGATTTTTGTACGGGCCTTTCATTCCCCTCTACGGCATAGGCGCGGCTTTTACCATAATTCTTCAATATTTTTTCCATACCTGGCATATTGTGCCCCGGTTTATTATATTCGGACTGGCGCTCACCGCCATTGAATATACCATTGGGTTTTTATCCGAAAAGATATTTAAGTTAACCCTATGGGATTATTCCGAATACAAGTTTAATCTGCATGGAAAGGTATGTTTGCTCTTTTCAACATTATGGACTATTCTTGCCTTTATCTTTGTAATATTTATCCATCCTTTGGTTTCAAACAACGTGTTTACGTTGAATGTCTTTTACATCAAAATAGCGGCCGTCATATTCCTGATCTATTACTCGATTGATTCTATACTATCTTTAATCTTTTTGACGGAATTCCAAAAGAAAATTGCCTATCTGTATACTGAATACTTTAACCTAAGCAATGTTGAAATCGAAAGGATTCTAGATTCTTTTCAGCGCCTGCGCAACGCATTCCCAGATTTAAACAGGTATATCAATAACAATATCAACAATAAAATTAAAAACAGAATCAATACTTTTTTAAAATCCATCCAGGATAAGATCATCTTGGAGATGAATGGCCGCAAGCCTTTTGAACATGAATATTACGAAATAATTCAAGACATAGACGGACACGAAGAATTCATGAAACTCAAAGATTACTTTCATCACAATTCTTCAATCTATGCACACGTGCAGGACGTTGCTTATTTATCTTACCGGATATGCAAATTTTTAAAACTGGACTACCGGTCGGCGGCGCGCGGCGCTCTCCTCCATGATTATTTTCTGTATGACTGGCGCAATCACGATGTGCCGGACCTCCCCCGGAAAAAATTTCATGGCATCGAACATCCTACAATTGCTCTTGCCAATGCCAAAAAACACTTTTCTCTAAATGAAATTGAAGAGGACATTATCAAAAAGCATATGTGGCCGCTCACCCTTTTTGTGCCCAAATATAAAGAATCTTTCATCGTTTCATTTGCCGATAAATATCTTTCCTCAAAAGAATTTATCGGTGAATTTAAAAGAAGAAGAAGCCATAGGAAAGCACAAAAGGCACACAGAAGGCATAATAAACCTAGCGCTCGCTAATTATACGGGGCTTACATCTTCAATTTTTCTTGTGAAATGACGAAGGAGTGCAACAACTGTTGGGTTTATATTTCTTAGCCTCTATATTCCCAGCCATCTGACAAAACTATAAGCCGCAATCCCGCCAAGATAGGAAACAATCAGCGTCATAACGATAGTGGAGTAAAACCATTTATTGCTATCCATTTCTTTTCGCAAGACTGCTACTGTTCCGGCACAGGGAATAAAAAGCATCATCACCACGAGGAAGGCGGCGGCAGAGGCGTGGCTCATCACTGTCGGCAGAACATTAACCAAACCTTCTGCGCCTACAGAATAAAGAACCCCCAGTGTAGCCACAACATTCTCTTTGGCTACAAGACCGGTTAGAAGAGCGGTGATCATCTTCCAATCCAGCCCCAGCGGCACTCCCAGCGGCTGTAGAAATTTCCCTAATGAAGCCAGATAACTTTCTTCCACAACGCCTGAAGGGAAATAAGATAAAAGCCAGATCAGCAAGGCAACGGCAAGAATAATTGTTCCCGCTTTACGGATGAAGGAAATTGTTCTAGACCAAACCACCATCATAATTGTTTTAGGGTCGGGACTATGGTAAATCGGCAACTCCATAATAAAAGGCGCGTCCTGCTGCCAGAGTGTCTTATTCACCAAAGCTCCCGCCAATCCCAGAACGATTATGTTCAGAGACAGAATGCTCCAGGATACATAGGCAGCGTTGGTTCCAAAGATAGCGGCAGAAACAAGTGTCAATACCGCCAACCGCGCCGTGCAGGGAACAAAGGGGATTAAAAGCAATGTAATCATTCTGGCTTTGCGCGTCTCAATAATCCGCGCGCCCAGAACAGCAGGCACATTGCACCCGAATCCCAGGCACATCGGAATAAAACTTTTTCCATGCAAGCCCACAAGGTGCATAATTCTATCCATAACAAAGGCAGCGCGCGCCATGTAACCGACGTCTTCCAAAAGCGCCATGATCGCAAAAAAGATGAGCAGAATCGGCAGAAAAGTGAGCACTGATCCTGCTCCCCCGATGACACCGTTGAGTAATAGTCCCTGAAGCCAGGCAGGCAGAACAGTTGTATATGGTTCACAAAATTGAATGAATTGGTGAATCAGGACGTCCATCCATTTCTGCATGGGAACACCGACAGAATAAGTAAGGGAAAAAACTGCGGCCATTACTGCCAGCAAAACCGGAATGCCGAAGATTGGACGAGTCAGAATATGATCGATTCTATCGGTTAACACTACCTGCCCCATTTTAAAACGGGAAATGGCCGCCCTGGTCATTTTCTCAATCCAGTCATAGCGTCCGTTGACAACGGCGTGCAGTGCGTCTTCATGCTTGATGAGAAGATTCCGTATCTCATCCCATGCGGATTTCTGCGCCTTGCTTTCCACCATTTTCGATACTTCGGGATCGCCTTCCATTAATTTTATCGCAATCCATTCGGGTGTGTAAGGCTCCTGAATATAAGGCCGCACTGCTTCCAATATTTTCTGGTAGATTTGCTGATGGTCGAAAGAGACCTCCGGTAACTGCGGATGAAATTGGGTGTCGCATAAGGCGAGCGATGATATTTGCGCCACAAGTTCTTTAATACCGCTGTTTCGTTTAGCCACCATGGGAATTACCGGTATTCCCAGCGAATCCTGCAATGCCTTTGTATCAATCTGGATACCTTGATTAGAAGCGACATCGAGCATATTTAAAGCCACAATTACCGGGCGGTTGAGCAGAAGAACCTCGGATAAAAGATAAAGGTTTCTTTCCAGGGCCGCAGCATTGAGCACCAGCACAACAAGGTCGGGCTTTTCTTTGATGATAAAATCGCGGGCAACTCTTTCTTCTTCGGAAAACGCGGTCAGGCTGTAAGTTCCGGGTAAATCCACAATACGAATTAAAACATTATCGGCGCGATGTATTCCCTCTTTCTTCTCCACTGTTTTTCCCGGCCAGTTGCCGACATGTTGGGACAAACCGGTAAGAATATTAAACACTGTCGATTTTCCTACATTGGGCTGACCGGCAAGGGCGACAAAGATTTCCTTTTCGATGGGCGGCAGGCAGATTTCTTCGGCGAAATCAATTTTATAAACCATTATTTTTGACGCTTCGCCGCGGCCTAAAGCAATCCGTGTATCTGCTACTTGAATTACGATAAGGCCACCGCTGACCTGGGCGATGCGGAATCTGGCGTTTACGACTATGCCCATACCGGCCAGACGGCTGGTCAGGGCTGAACCTCCCTCAATGGAGTGAATAACCCCCTGATCGCCTTCACGCAAATCTGTAATAACAATTGGACTGTTCATTGATCAATATTCCCTATATTATTTGAGGCAGATGCAGTATTTTTTCAAAAGCATCTCCGGACCATAAGAGCTTTTCGCCCGGCGCAGATTTTTATTACCCATATCTTCTTCGAGATTGAGATATTTATATTGAGACTGTAATTTTTTGGCTGTGTCGTTAAACATAAATTCATAAATACCGTGATATTTTTTGGACGCCTTGGCAAAGTGTAAACAAAATGTATCAGTGTTTAGCGCCTCACCGATTATAAATCCGGCGGGTTCTTTATCAATGTAATAAATCGTCCCCCATAAAGCAAGCTCGGAAAACTTTTGCAGCGCTTCGCTGCACTGTTCAAAGTCCGTTTTATCCAGCGCCAATTTAGAATCGTTTTGCCACTGATGTAAAATATTCATACTATCCGGCAAATTATTTGTGGATATGGTTTCGCCTTGAGGATCGTACAAAGAAAAAAACTGATTTAAGTGATTGCGATGACGCGTATATTGTTTTCCCTTGAAGGAAGCCATGTTTTCGGTCAGATAAATATAGTCGGATTCGCTGTCGTTGCTGGTTATGACAAATTTATCAGTGGGGAAAAAAGAGAGCCATTCCTGAGGCATGGGGAAGAAAAAACCCTGATTAATCAAAACGTCCTTGAATATCTGCATATCGCAACTGCGCAGATCGTTTAAAGGCATTACGTAGCGCTGCCCCTGTTTATTATTGCCGCAAATAAATAAGCCGCAATCCGTTGTCAGAAATTCATAATGACTGACTTTGCGGAACAAATAAATATTGGCGAAAGTGTAATCGGAAATCGGCAAATTCAATTGCTTAAAACTGTCTTGGAGAAGTTCGCGATGCTGAAAATCGATTGTTTCTAATTTTTCCATAAATAATTTTATTAAATCCTTTCTGGTGGAGCCCCCTCCGGCTGAAGCCGCAGGCTTCCTAAAATAATGAGACCCAAGCTTCAGAAACAGAGTGCACTGAAGCTTGCAGGTCGAATTATCCCGCAAAGCAGAGGACAACGCGACCTCCCGCGAATCACAGCTTTCTTCCTCCGGCCGGCCGGAATCGGGGATTTCAATTCGCGGGATAACCGCGGATCAAAGAATAAATTTAGAGATCTCTTCATTCAGCCAATGCCTGTGTATTTTATATTCCGGCATAACCGCCTCTATTAATTTCCAAAATTTTGACGAATGACTTTTTTCTCTGATATGCATCAGCTCATGCACAACGACATAATCAATCACCGCCGGCGGCGCCATTATCAGCCGGAAGCCGAATGATAAATTGTTATCTTCCGAGCATGACCCCCAGCGTTTGCCCGCTGAAGTTATTTTTACCTGCCGCGGCTGAAGGGATAGTTCCCGGCTGAAAAAATCAACTCTTTGGCTTAAATGTTCCCTGGCTTTTGTCTTATACCAGGAAACAAAGAAAGACATCCCGTCAACTGCCGCATCAGGAGAATTAAGATAAAACCGGTCACGCCAAAAAACAAGTCCTTTACGGGCACTTTCTTCAAAGAATACTTCCAAAGGAAAAGATTCACCTAAATAATAAAATAATTCGCCGGTAGTATATTCTTTTTCTTTAGTGCGAAGCGAGGTTTGCTTTTGAATTGCTCTTTGAATCCAGTTTTGCTTTTCCCGGACAAAACGGTTGATTTCACCGGCGGGTGTAAAGTATGGCGCACAAATAGTAACTTCCGAGTTATTGCTGATTTGCAGAGAAATCGTTTTTCTTCTTTTTCTGCTTCTTTTAACTGTATAGCTGATATTCATGAATATTTTTCCTGCAAGATTTTAGTGACAGGATTTCCATTGGAAGATAAATCCAATTGTGGGTGTTTTCCATCCTATTTTTCTGTTACCCACTTGATAGAGAGCTGATTGAGGTAGCAACCAACTACTGCTAGGATAGCACCACCTATTATTGCATACCAACAATCAAATTTGGAAGATATGACGGAACCAATAAATATTAGAAATAGTGAAAAAGATAATAACGGACGACTAATATTTTTACCTATGGTCATAGTTTTTAAGGACATACTTGTTTCTCCACATTAAGGATTTGGTTTCCATTTAGCGTACTACTAAATTCTATAACGCTTTCTGTCTAGAGCGCAAATGTAATTATCATAGATTGACAGTTAAGGCGAGTCCATAAAAATATTAAAGATATCTTTATATTCACTTAATTTTGTGCTACGAAAAATAAAAAAAGAGTTGACCGAATGGAAGCAAATAATAAACGGCCTTGGGGATATTTTGAAGTTTTGTCCGATGCTCCGGATCATAAAGTGAAAAGAATCGTTGTTGCGCCTGGCGGCGTTTTGAGCTTGCAGCGTCACAAGTTGCGCTCGGAACACTGGTTTGTTGTCTCGGGTAAAGGGAAAGCAACTTTAAACGATAAAAATATATCTTTGCGCACCGGCAGTATGTTGGATATTCCTAAAAAAGCCAAGCACCGCGTAGAGAATTCATCTCACGAAAATCTGGTAATCATTGAAGTGCAGACAGGAGAGTATTTCGGCGAAGATGATATCGAGAGACTGGAAGACAAATACGGCCGAACTTAACCAAGTGTTATCATCACCAATCGTTATTATTCCTTGACAAAAATGTATATTTATTGTTTATGCCGGCAATTACTATCCATCGCTGGCATTGAGGAGTTTTGATGGGAAATAACAAAAGCTCCACTACTATCTTACTTGCCGTTCTGTTTGTGCTTTTCATCATGACCGGCCTTTCCGGGACATCAATGTCTACTGCTGAAGCTGCCGATAAAAAAGAAGGCAAACAACAAAAGAACCCCTACACCAACGCCCAAATATCCATCAAGATAATACCTGCGGCCAATAAAACCTTCGGGTATGACATTCTCTTATCGGGGCGGCCGTTAGTGCATCAGCCTAATATCCCGGCATTGGCGGGGAATGATGGTTTTACCACCAGGGAAAGGGCGCAAAAAGTTGCCGAATTTGTGGTGAAGAAGATTCGCAGTAACGAGATGCCGCCTACGGTGACCATCGAGGACTTGAACAAGATGCGTGTATTAAAATGAGAGTAAATTCCAGAAACAATAGGAAGAATATCAAAAAAGGAGGAGGAATACTTATGAAAAAATGTATCATGATTATTATTGCACTTATCTACACTTTTCTGGGCGTCCAGATGCTTTTTGCGACTGATACGACCCCCAACCAATTCAAATTTACCGCTAAGACAAAGGCAGACCTAAACACGGTGTACACTTCGAATACCATAACGGTATCCGGGATCGATACAGCGGCACCCATCTCTATTGTCGGCGGCACCTACTCTATCAAAGGCGGGCCGTACACAAGTGCCCCCGGCACAGTAATGAACGGCAATACCGTAAATGTGCGGCAGACTTCAGCGGGGAGTTGCTCTACAAAAACAGACGCAACGCTGACCATTGGCGGTGTATCCGCCACATTCAGCGTGACCACTGCACCTCCGGATACGGAACCCAAAAAATTCGCCCTTACCGGTCAGAAGAATGTGGAATTGAGCACGTTACTCACCTCAAATACCATAACAGTATTAGGGATCAATATAGCGTCACCCATCTCTATTGTCGGCGGCGAATACTCCATCAACGGCGGATCGTACACAGGTGCTTACGGCACGGTGATGAACAACGATACCGTAACGGTGCAGCAGACTTCATCGGCTAGTTTCTCCACGATAACGACGGCGACGCTGACCATTGGCGGGGTATCCGGCACCTTCAGTGTGAAGACACTGGCTGCGGATCCGAAGCCCGACAAATTCGTCTTTAGCCCACAGACGGATGTGGAATTGAACACGGTGATTACGTCCAATACCATAACGGTATCCGGGATCAATACAGTGACGAACATCTCTATTGCCGGCGGCACCTACTCCATCAACGGCGGGCCGTACACCAGTACTCCCGGCATAGGCACGGTGAACGACGGCGATAACGTAACGGTTCAGGTGCTTTCCGCGGGGAGTTACAACAAGAAGACGACGGCGACGCTGACCATTGGCGGGGTAAAAGGCGCCTTCAGCGTGACCACACTCACCTTTACTCAGGCCGATCTTACGGGAATATGGCGCCTGAATCTGCTGAAGACAGGCAGCGGTTGGTGGCGCGGCATCGCCACGGTCGATTCCTCCGGGAACGCGACCCTTTCGTCTTGTCTGCGCAGTGACAGTGACAATACTTGCGGAGGTACGGTACACCTTAGCATTAATGCCAGCGGCGTAGTAACTGTAACCGGTAACGGTGACACCAAGAATCATTTTACGATGGCATCGAATAAGAAATTAATTGTCGGTACGTCAACGAGTGACAGCAATTACAACATCATGATCATGCAGAAAGATACGGGGGCTTCCTACAGCGCCGGCGACGTAGAGGGCCAGTCGTTTGTTACCCATGAATTGGGCGTTGGCTCGGAAAACGAATGGAGATATGGGTCGGGAACTATCGACGGGTCCGGTCAAATAATCACTATCAGTGATATCGGCCCATCCGATAGTGGAACGCCGGGACCTACCGGGCAGATAGCGTCGGTGGATGCCAATGGTGTCGTCACGGTAAGTGGAACAAACATGGCAACTTATCAGGGATTCCTTTCGGACGATAAGAAAACTATCGTGGGGACATGGACATATGCTGGAGGCAAATATATATTGATGATTATCCAGATTACCGGGCAGACTTACACTAGCGACGCCTTGGCCGAAACATGGTTCGCTCATATGCTGGACACCATGCCTTCATGGATTCATTTCACCGCCGCAGTAGCCAGCGACGGCGTAATTAGCTTTAGCCAATGGGTGTCCAGTTATTCCGGGAGTTCTGGACCTAAAACGACCACAACCTTCAAAATCAACTCGTCGGGCACCATAACCCTGGCCGAAGATGCTTCGCTTCACGGGCAGATGTCGGACGATGGAAAGTTCATGGTGATTACACAGACGCTGAACGGCCCCAGCGAGTATGGGCTCACTGTATACACTAGGTAGAAAGACCGGATAGGTTGATGCCCTGCCCCCGCGCGGGCGGGGCCTTAATACACGGCATAACGATATTTTTTTTAAGTTTCCCGGATCATTTTTTACACCCAAGGTCTCCATGCGGGTGTATTGAAATCATGGTAAATTAAAAAACCAAAGAGAATATCAAAAAAAAGAAGGAGGAGTACTGATGAAGAAATTTATCATAGTCATCATGGTCATGTTTTTTAGTTTTATTAGCGCTACTACACTTTTTGCGGCCGCCAATATCTGGACACAGAAGGCCGATTTCGGGGGTTTAGGGCGATATGGTGCCGTCGGCTTCTCCATCGAGAGCAAGGGCTACATCGGGACGGGAAGTTCTTATGATCCCATTATCGATAATACCTACTATTCCCAAGACTTCTGGGAATACGACCCTGTGGCCAATACCTGGACGCAGAAGGCCGATTTCGGGGGTTCAGGGCGATATGAGGCCGTCGGCTTCTCCATCGGGGACAAGGGTTATATTGGGACGGGAAGTAGTGATAGCGGTGCAACGAAAGACTTCTGGGAATACGATTCTGTGGCCAATACCTGGACGCAAAAGAAGGATTTCGGGGGGACAGAACGATATGCTGCCGTCGGCTTCTCCATCGGGGACAAGGGCTATATTGGGACGGGACACGGTGAAGTTTTTTCATCATTGTACAAAGACTTCTGGGAATACGATTCTGTGGCCAATACCTGGACGCAGAAGAAGGATTTCGGGGGAACAGCACGAGCTCTAGCCGTTGGCTTCTCCATCGGGGACAAGGGCTACATCGGGACGGTAGGGTATCTTAAAAAAGACTTCTGGGAATACGACCCTGTGGCCAATACCTGGACACAGAAGGCCGATTTCGGGGGTTTAGTGCGATATGGCGCCGTCGGCTTCTCCATCGGGGACAAGGGTTTCATGGGGACGGGATATTGTTATAATGCCGATACCGATGACAGCTACGATTCCAAAGACTTCTGGGAATACGACCCGGCCGTCGATACCTGGACGCGGAAGAAGGATTTCGGGGGAAAAGTACGAGAGGGCGCCGTCGGTTTCTCCATCGGGGACAAGGGTTATATTGGGACGGGAATTGATTTTGATTTTGAGCTTGATGCCAATCAAGCCTACCGCAAAGACTTCTGGAAATACGATCTTACCGATACGACCCCCAACAAATTCAAATTTACCGCTAAGAAGAAGGCCGCCCTGAACACGCTGTACACGTCCAATACCATCAAGGTAGCCGGGATTGATACAGCAACAGATATCTCTATTGTCGGCGGCACCTACTCCATCAACGGTGGGCCGTACACCAGCGCTGACGGCACAGTGATCAAAGGCAATACTGTAAATGTGCAGCAGACTTCCGCGGGAAGTTGCTCTACCCAAACAGATGTAACGCTGACCATTGGCGATGTATCCGGCACCTTCAGCGTGATCACTGCACCTCCGGATACGACCCCCAACCATTTCAAATTTATCGCTCAGACGAAGGTGCCCGTAAGCACGCTCATCACTTCGAATACCATCACGGTCTCCGGAATCAATGTAGCGGCGCCCATTTCTATCACTGTCGGCGGCACCTACTCTATCAACGGCGGGCCGTACACAGATGCCATCGGCACAGTAGAGAACGGCGATACCGTAACTCTGCAGCAGACTTCATCGGCTAGTTACCACACGAAGACAACGGTGACGCTGACCATTGGCACTGTAAAAGGCGTCTTCAGCGTGACCACACTCTCCCATTAACCCAGGCCGATCTTGGAATGGATTCGGGGGACATAACACTTAATTAAAGTCACCTGTAATTGTGGAAAAACAGAGAATAAGAGATTGCCACCCCCCTAGTCAGGGGGTGGCAATGGCACGCAACAATCTCTCCATTACTTGAACGTTTTTCCCACAACAATATTTTTCTGCCGCTGTTTTTTCGCCATATTCTTTTCTACAAAAATTTTCCTGCCGGTTGCGGGATCAATTCCGGTAAAATACATAAGAGCAGAATAAGTGGAAGGAAGCGGCGTAAATATTTGGACCTGCTGAGGATTGATTTTTAACTCTCGGGTGGCGAAAGATTTCAGCTCACGCATATTTTCTTCGGTGCACCCCGGATGGGCGGCGATAAAATAATAGGTAAGAAATTGCCGGCGTCTCGAAGCTTTGGAATATTTTGCAAAAAGCCGCTGGAAATTTATAAGTGACTGCGCCTGTGGCTTGCCCATTAACTTTAAGACGCCGGGAGAAATGTGTTCCGGCGCCACTTTTAACTGGCCAGAAATATGATGAGAAACCAGTTCCTTCATATAGCTCGCGCAATGTTTTTTATCGGCTTCCAGTAAATCATAGCGAATGCCGGAAGCAACAAATACTTTTTTTATGCCCTTGATCTGACGCAAACTCGCAAGCAAGTTAAGCTGACGGCTGTGATCCGGCTTCAGGGACGCGCATACCTGCGGGTAAAGGCATCGTTTATCCTGGCAGGCGCCTTGAGTCTGCTTGCGCGGGCAGTCGATGCCGTACATATTGGCCGTGGAACCGCCAACGTCCAAAATGTAGCCTCCAAAATCAGGCAGGGCGGCAATTTGGCGCGCTTCATTAATTATCGATCTCTCACTGCGGCTGATTACTGTTCTTCCTTCCTGCAGGCCGATGGAACAAAAATTACATTCGCCATAACAGCCGCGATGCGTTGTCAGCGAAAACTTAATCGTATCCATAGCCCTGACTTTGCCCTGTGCCCTGTAATAGGGGTGAACGTTGCGCGTGAAATCCAAAGTGTAGATTTTATCCAATTCTTCAGCCGTCAGGTGAGGTTGAGGCGGATTGTGGATCAGACAGCGAGGGCCGTGCGGCTGAAACAAACCGCGTGCAGTTAAGGGATCATTGTTGCGGTAAAATGTGTTAAACATTTGGATGAAAGTTTTTTTGTCGGCGGCAACTTTTTCATAGGAGGGCAATTCAACGTATCCGGACACAGGAGTGGAATCAATATAACAAGTGCCGCGGATATTCTTTGTGTCTTCTCCGCTCGTCAGTTTTTGTGCCATCTCCAGTACGGCCTTTTCGGCCATGCCGTAAACAAGAATATCGGCGCGGGCATCAAATAAAATCGAGCGGCGGATGGCATCCGACCAGTAATCGTAATGAGCAACACGGCGCAGACTCGCCTCGACGCCACCCAAAACCAGTGGCCGAGTATTTTTAAAATACTGCCGAATCAAATTGGCATAGACGACAACGGCGCGGTCCGGACGGCAATTATTTCTCCCTCCGGCGGTCAAATCATCGCCGAGTCTTTTCTTTTTGGTGGCCGTGTAATTGGCGACCATGGAATCCATACAGCCGCCGGTGATTCCCCAGAATAATGCCGGCTCTCCCAGACGGCGAATATCGACAGCGCTTTTAACATCAGGCTGGGCGATAATTCCTACGCGATACCCGGCATGCGACAGAACCCGGCCGATAACGGTAACTCCTATATTGGGACTGTCAATATAGGCATCGCCAGTGACAAGAATTATGTCGGGTTTATCCCATTTTAATTTTTTTAATTCGGAAGCAGTAGTCGGCAGGAACATATTTTTGACCGTAAAAGAAATCCGGATTTATTAAGAACGATTATTTCTTTAAATTATCGCGGAAGGTTTTTCTAAATTTTTCCAATTTAGGATTGATGATAACGCGGCAATAACCCTGCTCTCTATTT
>Ga0209777_10004364_pt1 | contig 16765 bp, 15 predicted proteins | sample FrelakmetHBP12HB_FD_187147 | JGI IMG/M metagenome (GOLD analysis project Ga0209777, IMG submission 187147) | Freshwater lake sediment microbial communities from the University of Notre Dame, USA, for methane emissions studies -HBP12 HB (SPAdes)... | ecosystem: Environmental > Aquatic >...
AGCCATTGGATATAAGGCACCAAAAAGCTGAAATATCCCAGTATGGGGGTTCCAAAGGCCTGCCAGGTTTCTTGCTTGGGAAGGATCTCTTTTTGGACTGAGAAACCCAAGCGGTCAAAAAAATTAAGGACCTCGGCGGAATGGGCCTGAAGTTCCTTCATATCGGTCCGGTCCGTTAGGATAAGCCGTTGTCGCCATTTCCTCATTTCAGATGACTGGTAGTAAAATTCCAGGTGACCTAATTCCAAGACCGACATCGTTTTCCTAAGTCCTCTTATTCGCCTTAAAATTACCCATAGAAAAATGAAAAAGATAAAGAAGGCCAGGAAAAATCCGGCTTCCGGGACCAAAACCGCATCCAGAATCATACCTATATCATTCATATCAATATCAATCCCTTGGAGAAAAATAAGAAGACGATTAGATTCTTCCCGAAACTAATAAATTTTACGACTATATTAATCTTTTATGGAAGCTTCGTCAAAAGGAAAATGATTCCCTTCTGCCGGGTTCTTTGGCCTTCCTTTGCCAACACCTGATCTAACGCTATTCTTCTTTCTCCTTGACCCCTGTTCCTCTCCTATTTTATACTACCTTCATTTTAAATAATATTTTCAAATAGCAATAAGTTTAAGGGGAAACATGAATACTACCTCTTCTAATGACGGGCAGATCCCCTCTGAGCGAGACTTAAGTCACAAACAAACAGTGGAACAACAACTGGCAGAACTTAAAGAAGAAAATCGGACTCTTTCTGACCTGTTTGAGGAGGCCATTGCCCGAGCCAACTCTTTGACCATGGAGGCTGAAATCGCCCACCTGGAATTTGAACAGGTCTTTAACTCGGTCGGCGATGCCACTTGGGTCATTAACACCGAACATACTGTTATCCGTATCAACCGGGCGTTTTTAAACCTTCTCGGCCTGAAGGATAAAGAATCTGCGGTTGCAAAAAAGTGTTATGATTTGTTGCCTTCTAAGTCATGCCAAACATCCAAATGTCCCCTGGAACAGATACGAAAGAAAAAGCAACGGATTGAAATGGATGTGGAAAGGGAGATCAATAGAAGCAAAACCGTTCCCTTTTTGCTAACCGCCATGCCATTATTCGGTTTGACCGGTGAACTCGTCGGCATTGTGGAACAATTCAAAGATATTACTGAACGAAAACGTTATCAAGAGGCGCTGGAGAAGGCCAATAGGGATTTAGAGCAACTGGCAGCTATTGATGGACTGACACAGCTTGCCAATCGCCGCATTTTCGATGAAAGGCTTGAAGAGGAATGGTTGCGGATGAAACGTGAAAAGCAACCCTTTTCTTTGATCCTCTGTGATATCGACTTTTTTAAACACTATAATGATTATTACGGCCACCAGTTAGGAGATGAATGCCTGAAAGCAGTTGCGGCCTGCATCAAAAATTGTGTTCATAGACCGGCTGATATAGCAGCCAGATACGGCGGCGAGGAATTTGGTATCCTTTTGCCGAATACACCTTTCGAGGGGGCGTACCATTTAGCCGAGGCCATTCGTCGGGCGGTTTGGGAGATGAAACGGGAACATATACGCTCAAAGATAAGCGATTCGGTTACCATTAGCCTTGGGGTTGCTACGGTTATTCCTTCTGCAAAAGATGGCAGCGCTGTTAACCTTTTGAAATCAGCGGACAAGGCATTATATGCCTCTAAAGAGGCTGGCCGTAATCGTGTAACTGCGGCCAAGAACTAGCTCCATCCCGAAGAGGTGAGAGCTTTGAAAAACATCCTCTTTTGCCCAATCTCGGCGTCAGACTCAAATTTTAATCCTCGAAATATTCCATATATTCCTGTGGTTAAAATTTTCGTCTTCCTTGACCTTGAACAAAATTGAACATTTTTCAAAGCTCTCGAGGCAAATCGGAAATTTCCCTTAAATGCGACCATAAAGGGGAAAATCCGCTTTTTGGCGAAAAATTAGGGGGGGATTAAAGATTAAATTTAAATACCAAAAAAGTGTTCCGCCTTCGATGACATCAATTTCCATGCATCCTGGTGCACATCGCGGGCGGTTTGAAAGTTATTTCATTTGACACCGAGTGCTAAAAAACATAAAATAAAGCAGGATAAAATGTTAACCGGGTTTATATTATTGTTTGATTCGATCAATATCCTAAAATAAAACCAAGGAGAACAACCGATGATATCCATTATTGCCAAGATCCCGATCAAAGAAGAAAAAATGAATGAGGCGATTGAAGCCTTTAAACAATTAATGAAAGACGTAGCTAAAGAGGAAGGGACCCTTTCTTATACCTTGAATGTTTCCCAAAAGGACCCTACAACCTTAGTCGTCATGGAGCGTTATAAAGACAAAGAGGGCCTAAGTGCCCATTCTTCCACACCTCATTTTAAGGCCTTTTCGGCCAAGGTAGGTGACCTTGTCGCCGGAAAAATGGAGATCATGAGGATGGATGAACTGGCCTCTATTTAATTCAAGGGAAGAAACAAGTTGAGCAGTTGAAGGTATGGGGAGAATAATCGGGCCTTAACTTACCCTATCAAAGGATTACCTTTGAGGATGGTATCAAAATGATAAAGAAGTCGATTAAAACAGATATGAGGTTTAAACCGGGCCATGGAGAAATTTGAAAATCTGATCTCATCAGCCATAGATTTGGGTGTTTCCGATGTCCATATTACCGGAGGCCATCCGGTCGTTTACCGTATCAACGGGATCTTAAAATTTCAAACGACGGTTAAATGGAATTACAAGGAAGTCGACGCCTTACTTGAAACCCTCCTGACCCCCAGACAATTAAATGAGCTTAGAGAACGTTATTCCATTGATTGTGCTATGAGGTTCTCGCGAGGATGGTTAAGAATCAATGTTTTTTATACCACTCGGGGATTGAGCCTGGCCATCCGTATCCTTCCCGGGATCGTCCCCACCATCGAGCAGTTGAATCTCCATCCTTCCCTTAAGGAGATCTGCAAGCTCAAATCCGGATTGGTTTTGATATGCGGGGCTACCGGAGTTGGGAAAACTACTACTATTGCATCCCTCCTCGAAGAAATAAATCGCAATTTTGCGCAACACATTATTACCCTGGAAGACCCCATTGAATTTCGGTTTATTTCCAAGAAGTCGTTTGTCGAACAGCGAGAATTGGGGACCCACATGCCGACTTTTGAGCGTGGTCTATTGGATGTCTTACGAGAAGATCCCGATGTGATCGTTATTGGGGAAGTTAGGGATCAGGAAACTATCAAACTAATGTTAAATATTGCCGAAGCGGGTCACCTGATCATCGCCACCATGCATGCCAGTAATTCCGAGGAGGCCCTTCATCGTATTTTAAACGCCTTCCCTATGGAATCGCAAGACGATATCCGTAACCGCCTGGCTTCAACCTTGGCCTGGCTGGTCATTCAAGACATGGTTTTCCTCGACAAATTCGGATTTCGTGTCCCGCTTCTTTCGATCCTCCGGAGTAGCCAATCGTTGAAAGGTACGATTCGGGAAGACAAACTGCACCAGATTGAAAACATTATTCAACTCGGGAAAAATGAAGGCATGTTTAGCTTTGATCGCTACTTAAACGAATATTTGATGTCTCAGAATTTCCTGACCCCGCCGTTAAAACTTTTTCAGCCTTCCCCGGAAAAGACCGAAGGAGTCGACTATCGCTCGCCTATTATGGACTCTTCCAGGGAACCCCTGAAACGATATCCAAAGGATAAAAAACGGATTACCGAACCTGCCTCTCCGTCACCGGAGAGTGATCAAGTGCCGACTTTCAGCAACGACGGCCGATCGTTGAAAGATCTTATCGAAGAATTAGATAAAGAGTATAAATAACTTTTGGATCATCTCCAGAAGAGTCGGCGCTGCTCCTTATTTTTCGGGTTCTTCTTCGTTGTCTTCTTCCCTTTTCTTCCTTCCGGTCAATTTGACGATCAGGATACTGCTTTCAAAAAGGAGATACAATGGAACAGCCAGCAGGATCTGTGAGACGACGTCGGGAGGGGTAATGATAGCGGCGATGATGACAATGAGTAAGATGGCGATGCGTCTATTTTTAGCCATCATGCGGGAATTGATGATGCCGACCCGACCTAAAAAATAGGCCAGGACCGGTAATTCAAAGACCAGACCGAAACCCAGGAGTAGTTTCAGGCAAAAGGAAAGATACAATTGTAGGGAGGGCAGAGCGCGAATGTTTTCGGTGGAAAAACCGACTAAAAACCGAAACCCGATGGGAAAGACCACATAATAGCCGAACAAAGCACCGCCGACAAATAAAAGGGAGGAGGTGATAACAAAGGGCAAGACAATTTTTTTCTCTTTTTGATATAATCCCGGAGCAATAAACATCCACAACTCATAAAAAATAACCGGAGAAACCAGGACAGTCCCGGCAATCAGGCTGGCCTTCAAATAAATAAAAAAAGCTTCGGGAAGGGCAGTAAAGACCAGTTTGTCTCCCGGGGGTAGAACCCCGATCAAGGGTTTAACCAGCCATTCGAAAATCTCGCCCGAGAAAGCATAGGCTACTGCAAAGCCGACACCAATGGCCACGAAGCAGATGATCAACCGCTTCCGAAGCTCTGCCAGGTGAGCGGTAAAAGGCATCTTGACATCAGGCATCGGGGGCTTTCGGGACTGGAGTCGATGAAGGTTCAGAGGAGGGATTGGTTTGAACCTTTTCTTCCTCGGTATCTGAAGCAGGACTCAATTTGGTTGTTTCTAAATAATGAGCAGGATCCACCATGTCCTTCAAGTCCTCTCGGACTTCTTTTAAATCTTCTCCAAGATTTAAATTCTCTTTCAACTCTTCAGCCGATTTTTTAAATTCCGCTAATCCCTTTCCGATGGACCGGGCCAGTTCCGGTAATTTTTTTGGACCCAGGACCACCAGGGCGACAACCAGGATTAATAAAAATTCCGGAAACCCGATTCCGAACATGCAAAAAACCTCCTAAAGATGACCGATAAAGGATAATTTTAGTTTTTATCTAACAAGCTGTCAACATTGAAAGTCGAGTTAAAGAGAAGCTGGGGGGCTTTTTGTTTCTGGGGGCGGATTTCTTTTTGCCTGAGCTTGTGATGGTAGGCCAGGGCAAATCGATGGGCCTCATCCCGGACCCTTTCCAGAAAATGTAAAAGGGGTGAATCCGTTGCTAATCGAACCGGGTTTTTCCGGTTGGGCAGATAGATACCGTCTTTCCCTCCCTGGGGCCGAAAGGTCTTTTTAGCCAAAGCCAGAATATCCGGTCTCTGTTCGCCGGGGATTTCTTCAATGATGTTCTTCAAGATATTTAACTGCCCTTTACCCCCGTCCACCAGAATCAAGTCAGGCAATTTCAGATTATGGCCGACCAACCGATTGATCATTTCGGCCATCATGGCATAATCATTGGGCTGGTCGATGGTCTTGATCCGGAAACGGCGGTAGTTGTTTTTATCCGGTTGCCCTTGGTTGAAAACAACAAAGGACCCCACGGCCAGGTCTCCCTGGATATTGGATATGTCCAAAGCCCCAACCATAAGGGGGAGGGTCTTCAAACCCAGCTTTTCCTGAAGGACTTGAGCTGTGTTCTCCTGGTATTCCTGGGCAGGCTCTTTTTTCTCCAGGAAACTTTTGCAATTTTCTTCAGCCAGGTTCATCCAGGACCGTCCTTCTCCCCGGCTGGGGACCCGCAGCACAACTTTTTGCCCCTTGTTTTCGGAAAGGACCTCTTTTATCAACGGGCCGTCTTCCGGAGGGAAAGGGATCAGGATGGTTTGAGGAATATATTTTCCGCCTTGGTAATATTGTTGGATCAAATCGGCCAGACATTCCTCGGAAGACTGGGCTGGATTTTTAAATCGGAAGCGGGTCATGCCGGTCACCGAACCCAGCCGGACGAAAAGGATAACGGCTGCTACGGCCTGATCTTGTTCGACCAGGGCAACGACATCGGCGTCGATAAAGCGGGTGGAGACGACCTTTTGTTCTTTCAGGGTTTCCGAAATGGCCTGAATGCGATCCCTTAAAACAGCCGCTTCTTCAAAACGCAATTCCTCCGAGGCCTGGTGCATCTGTTTTTTAAGATCTCTCAATAAATCCCGGTTTCTTCCTTCCAGGAAAAAAACGACCTCCCTGACCCGATGCGCATAATCCTCCTGACTAATTTTATTATGACAGGGGCCGGGACACTTCCCGGTTTGGAAATAAAGGCAGGGGCGCGACCGCCGGGGAAGTTCCTTTTGGCGGCATTGACGAAGGGGGAAGACCCGTTGCAGATATTCGACCGTAGCCCGCATCTTTCCAGCAGAAGAAAACGGGCCGAAATAAACGGCTCTGTCCTTCTTGATTCGGCGGACGACCTGCAGACGGGGATAGGGCTCCTCAAGACCGAGCCTCAAACAAGGGTATTGTTTGTCGTCACGAAGGTCCACATTGTAGCGGGGGCGATGTTTTTTAATCAGATTGCTCTCTAAGATCAAGGCCTCTTTTTCATTGGCGGTGATTATATATTCCAGTCCTTCCACCCGTTCGAGCAGAGAGGCGGTTTTTACATTTTCGATTTTTAAATAAGAGGTCACCCGCTTCTTTAAGTCCTTGGCCTTGCCCACGTAAAGGATCCGACCTTCCTGGTCTTTCATCAGATAGACCCCGGCCTGATGGGGGAAGGAGGACATAAGAAGCTTTATTTTTTGAAGATCCATGAAATTGAATGACAGGTGGAAGGATTAGGAGTTTATTGATTCAGAAACCGGCTTAGGTCGAAGAGTTCCTTTTGAATATCTTTCAGTAGAGGTTCCAAACCGTCGGTCTTGGGTAGGGTTTTCTCTCCTTTTTTTTCTAAAGTTTTCTTTTCTTTTTCTTCTTTGGAATTTTGGAGCAGTTTTTTTCGCGCCCCGGCTATGGTAAAGCCTTCCTCGTATAATAATTTTTTGATTTCCAGGATGATCTCAACATCTTTGCGGCGATACATGCGCTGATTAGAACCGAACCGGACCGGGCGGATCATTTTGAATTCGGTTTCCCAATAGCGGAGGACATAGGGTTCCAAGTGGGTCAGGTCACTCACTTCACCGATTTTAAAGTATTGTTTGTCGGGAATTCCCTCAGTTTCCATTGAGTCCCCCCGTTGGATTATGATCAAACCCTCATTTTCATATTATTATGAACCGATTGCCCTATGAATACAATAAAAATTATTTCGGATCGTTAGGAAATCGATTGACCCCGACCATCTTTCCCGGAGGAAAAGATCCCCAACCGTCTTTCCCGGAGGAAAAGATCCCGATCATTTTTCCCGCAAAGTGGCCCCAAATTTTTCCAGTACCTTTTTCAACAGGTTTTCATGGATTGCATTGACCAATTCATCCGACAATGTTTTTTCCGGAGAACGATAATGGATTCGAACCCCCAGATTCTTTTTCCCTGCAGGAATCGGTTTTCCGGAATAGAGGTCAAAGAGCTCGATCTCCTCAATCAAGGGTTCTTTCAAGGAAAGGATTTCGTCTTGTATCTCTTTCCAGAGAATAGGCTCGTTAAGGATCAGGGCCATATCCCGAGTGATCTCAGGGAACTTTGGCCAGGATTTGAACTGCGGAATATCCTGGATTTTTTGGATGAGCAGATCCACATCCAAATCAAAAATAAAGGCCATTTCTTTTAAGTCGAACAGGGACCGGACCTGGGGCGATATTTCTCCTATCTCTCCGATCTGATCTTTCTGAGAGTGTATCTGTATATACTTGTCCGGAGCAAAATAGGAAGGTGGAGTTGCGGCCTGGAGGGAAACATTTTCGACTCTCAAGGTTTCCAACAGGGTTTCTAAGACCCCTTTTAAATCATAAAAATCTGCCTGTTCAGGTTTAAAATAATGAGATCGGGGATTTCGTTTTCCTGTCCACAAGACACACAAACGATGGGTCTCGGCGGGTAAGGTGTTCAAATCGGGAGAAGCAGAAAAGACCTTCCCTAATTCAAAGATACGGAGGTCCAGATTTCTCTGGGTCCAATTCTTCGTTACCGTGGTCAGCATACCCGGAATCAGACTGATTCGCATAACCGACTGGTCCTCGGAAATCGGGTTGCTGATCCGGACAAACGGTGAGTGCCTAGAAGAGTTTGGATCCAGAAAAGGGGAACTGAGCGCCTCGGAAACAAAACTATAGGTAACGATCTCATCAAACCCCAGGCCGGTCAATATTTCTTTGATCTGCCTGCGAACTGAAATGGTCTTGGGTTCCTTTCGACTTTTGGAGGAAGCCGTGGGGATGGTCACCGGAATCCGATCAAAGCCGATGATACGGGCCACTTCTTCCATCAGATCCACCGGTCGGGTCAGGTCCCTGCGGAAGGAGGGAGGTATGACTTCAACCAGATCCTTTCCTTTGACGGTCGCTATCAAGCCCAAAGACCGACTGATTTCTGCTGCCTTTTCCGCCGATACCTCAACGCCTAAAAACCGGCTTGTCTTTTGGGTGTTCAGGGTAATAGGTGAAATGGCCAGGGGCTGAGGATATTGGTCGATCCAGCCGGGCACGATCTCACCTCCAGCCAATTCACGAATTAACAAGGCTGCCCGGTCATTAGCCTTAAGGACCCCTTCGATATCCACCCCCCGTTCGAATCGCATGGAAGCTTCGGAGGACAAAGCAAGCTTTTTGGCCGTCCGACGGATACATCGGGGCTCAAAATAGGCGCTTTCCAGAAGGATATTTTTAGTTGTATCCTGGATCTCTGTATTCAATCCCCCCATGATTCCAGCCAAGGCCACCCCTTTTTCTCCATCGGCGATGACCAGCATTTCCGGGGTCAGATCCCTTTCTTGCCCATCCAGCGTGGTCATTTTTTCATTGGGATCAGCCTTGCGAACCACAATCCGCCTCTCGGCCAGGGTGTCAAAATCAAAGGAATGAAGGGGCTGTCCATACTCCATCAAGACAAAATTGGTGACGTCAACCACATTATTGATGCTCCGAATGCCTACAGAAAGAAGCCGGTTGCACAGCCAGGCCGGGGACGGACCTATGGTAACGCCGCGGACCAATCGGGCGGAGTACCGCGGGCACAAATTCGGCGCCAAGATTGTTACAGCGGCCACTTCTTGAATTGTATGCCCAGACGGTGCTGCGGAAAGGTCCGGAAGGATCAAAGGACGTCTGAAAATGGCCGAGATTTCCCGGGCAATTCCGATATGACTCAGGCAATCCCCTCTATTGGGGGTTACATTGACTTCCAATAAGGTATCTTCCAAACCCAGGGCCTTGCTTATGGGCAGGCCCAACTGAATCCCTTCCGAAAGAATCATAACCCCTGTATGATCTTCCGATAATCCCATTTCTCGTTCCGAGCAAATGGTGCCGGGCGAAACGATGCCCCGTATAGCGGCCACCTGGACTTCCATCCCTGAAGGAAGCCGGGATCCTGGCAGGGCCACCGGCACCAGGACCTCAGGCCGCACATTGGGTGCTCCACAAACCAAATCGATGGTTTCCAAACCGGTAGCGACTTTACAGATGGTAAGACGATCCGCCTGGGGATGTTTTCGGACTTCCAGTATCTTCCCCACGACGAGAGATTCCAATTCCCGGCCGATGGGAAGAACCGCTTCCACCTCCAGACCGGCCATAGTCAAGCCCTGGGCCAAGTCATCCACGGAAAGGCCGGTTAAATCCACATATTCTTTTAGCCAGTTTATGGTTACTTTCATAATAAATTCCGGTTCAAGGTACACGGTACAAGGTTCATGGTAAAACCACTTAAAAATACCTTAAACCTTACACCTTGAACCTTGGACCTTTTTCTTAGAATTGTTTTAAAAATCTCTGGTCGTTTTCATAAAACATCCGGATGTCATCGATCCCATACCTGAGCATGGCGATCCGTTCCACCCCCATGCCAAAAGCAAAACCGGTTACCTGATCAGGATCATAACCGACCATCCGATAAACCTCCGGATCGATCATCCCGGACCCCAGGATCTCCATCCAGCCAGTCTGGGAACAAACCCGGCATCCCGATCCCTTGCAAATGACACAGCCGATGTCGACTTCGGCGCTGGGTTCGGTAAAGGGGAAAAAGCTGGGGCGGAAACGAAGCGGTGTCTCTTCCCCGAACATTTGATGAACGAAAAGGGTCAGAATTCCTTTCAGGTCTCCAAGGCTGATATCCTCGCCGACCATAAAACCCTCCACCTGTTGAAACATGGGGGTATGAGAGATGTCCGAATCTCGGCGATAAACCTTACCCGGGGCGATGACCCGCAGAGGAGGAGGATTTTTTTCCATGACCCTGACCTGGAGGGGGGAAGTATGGGTTCGAAGCAGAATGGTATCTGAAACATAGAAGGTGTCCTGCATGTCCCGGGCCGGATGATCCGGAGGGATATTCAGGGCTTCAAAGTTATAGTAATCCAATTCGACTTCCGGCCCTTCAACCAATTCAAAATTCAGGCGGGAAAAGATAGTACAGATATCATCCATGGTCTGGCTGATAGGATGTCTTCGTCCCCGGATGGTTTTTCTTCCTGGAAGACTCCAGTCAAACCTGGATAAAACAGCTTCCCCTTCCCCGGAGAAGGCCTCTTTTTTTTGTTTGAAAAGGCCTTCCAGTATCCCTTTTAGACGATTGGCTTCCTGTCCGACCAAGGGTCTTTCCTCAGGCGAAATGGTCCCCAGTTCCCGTAAGCACTGGGTCAATTCCCCTTTTCGCCCCAGAAACCGGATCTGCAAGGCCTCCAGATCTGCTATGGAGGTCACCCGGCCCAATTCTTCCCTGACTTGGGTTTCCAATGTTTTTAATTTGGATAACATGGCAATTATCTTACTTGGGTAGAAGTTAGGATTAGATCCGACGGGGGATCAAACCTTACGATTGGGAAACCTTCTGAACCAGAGAGGCAAACCTTTCCGGATCTCGAGCTGCCATTTCGGATAATACCTTACGGTCCAAACCGATTCCGGCTTTTTTCAAGGCCCCCATAAAACGACTGTAGGAAAGGCCGTTATTCTTGGCGGCTGCACTGATCCTTACAATCCATAACCCTCGAAACTCCCTTTTGCGAACCCGCCGATCCCGATAGGCATATTTCAGAGACCGGTCCACGGCCTCAGTGGCTGTTTTAAATAAACGGCTTCGTGCACCGCGGTATCCTTTGGCCAATTTTAAGACCTTATTTCTTCTCCGCCTAGCCTTGAAGCCCCTTTTTACTCTGGGCATGATGAATTACCTCTTTTTTCAAATATTCTTAACTGTAGGGCAGCATCCTTTTGATGGCCTTGACATTGGCTGATTCCACCACAGCCGATTTTCTAAGACGCCGTTTTCTCTTGGTTGTTTTACTGGTTAAAATATGACTGCCAAAGGCCTTGGAACGGACAATCTTCCCGTTCCCGGTGGTTTTAAACCGCTTGGCAGCTCCCCGTTTGGATTTCATTTTCGGCATACTGATACACTCCTGGTTGCTTTTACATAAATTCGGATTTTTATAAGTCCCTGCTCCTGTTTTTCGATTTATATGGATTGAAAAAAGACTACAGACTCTGAGCTATAGGCTTTAGGAATACCATTTCTTTACCCGTCTTCACCTGTCGCCTATGGCCTCGCGCCTCTCGCCTATTTTTTTACTTCGGTCCCAGGATCATGGTCATGTTCCGGCCTTCCAATCTGGCTTCCTGTTCCACTGTGGCCAGGTCTTTGGTCTCTTCAGTGATCCGGGTCAAAATATTCCTGGCTGCATCTTGATATTGAATCTCTCGGCCCCGGAACATGAGGGAGATTTTGGTCTTATTTTTTTTCTCCAAAAATTTTCGAATGTTCTTCAGCTTGAACTGGAAATCGTGCTCCTCGGTTTTGGGTCGAAGTTTAACTTCTTTGACCTGGATGATCGTCCGTCGCTTTTTGGCTTCATGGACCTTTTTGGTCTGCTGGTATCTGAACTTACCATAATCCATGACCCGGCATACAGGAGGATCCAGTTGCGGGGCAACTTCAACCAGATCTAATCCTTGTTCTCTGGCCAGATTCAAGGCCTGATTTATGGGCAGGATGCCCAGCTGTACACCCCCATCCCCGATAACCCGTACGTTGGCGGCCCTGATCTCTTCGTTTACGTTAACCGACTTGGCTATAACCATCACCTCCTAATTCGATTTTGGATTGCGGATTTCGAATTGCAGAATAAGAAATTAGACTGTTTAGATTTTCTTTGATATTTAATTCCGAAATCCACAATCCGCAATCGGAACTCTCATTGAGTTTTTCCTGGAACAGACTCTTCTTTAATCCTTTCAATAAACTGGGGGACGGTCCATTTCCCCAGATTTTCTCCTCTGCGCGTTCTTGGACTGACGGAATTCTGTTCTTCTTCTTTGTCTCCAATAACGATCATGTAAGGAATTTTTTGCAGTTGGGCTTCACGGACCTTGAGTCCCAATTTTTCATTCCGAATATCCAATTCAACCCGAATGCCGGCTTGGAGCAAATCCTCAAACACCTTTTGACAATATGGGCCGTTGCGATCGGTAACCGAAAGGACAACAGCCTGAACCGGCGCCAGCCAGGTGGGGAAGGCCCCGGCATAATGTTCGATCAAGACACCGATAAATCGTTCCATGGCCCCTAGGATAACCCGATGAACCATAACCGGCCGGTGACGTTCTCCGTCCGCTCCAATATATTGCAGGTCAAATCTTTCCGGCAGGGTAAAATCGCATTGAATGGTGGCACATTGCCAGCGCCGATCCAGGGCATCTTTCAGTTTGATGTCTATTTTCGGTCCGTAAAAGGCCCCTTCCCCTTCACAGATGGCATAAGGCAATCCATTGGTCTTCAGGGCGAATATCAAGGCTTCGGTGGCTCGTTCCCAATCCTGATCGCTGCCGATGGACTTTTCCGGACGGGTGCTGATCTCGATTTCAAAGGCGAAATCAAAGATCTTCATGACATCGGCCACAAAATTGAGTACCCCTCGAATTTCATCCTGAAGCTGGTCCGGAGTGCAGATGATATGGGCGTCGTCTTGAGTGAATTGACGGACCCGCATCAGACCATGCAAGACCCCGGACTTCTCGTGGCGATGAACCGTTCCCAGTTCAAAATAGCGTTTGGGGAGATCCCGGTAACTCCGGACTTTCGATTTATAAATCATCATGTGGGCCAGACAATTCATAGGCTTTATGCCGTACCCCTGCCCATCGATCTCGGTAAAATACATCATCTCCCGGTAATTCTCAAAATGACCGGACTTTTTCCACAGGTCGGACTTGAGTATCTGGGGACCGATGACGATTTCATACCCCCGCTTCAAATGCTCTCTTTTTTCAAAATCTTCCAGGATGGTCCGGAGCATGGCCCCTTTGGGATGATAAATAACCAGTCCTGGCCCCACTTCATCATGAATACTGAAAAGGTCCAGTTCCCGGCCTAATCGGCGGTGATCGCGACGCCGGGCCTCTTCCAGACGAAACAAATGATCTTCCAATTCTTTTTTTTCAAAAAAGGCCGTCCCATAAATCCGCTGGAGCATAGGGTTTCTTTCATCTCCCCGCCAATAAGCCCCGGCAACATGAGTTAATTTATAAAAACGGCTCCCGTCGGTCGAGGTCAGATGAGGACCGCGGCACATATCCACAAAATTCCCCTGACGATAGAGGGAAACCATAGGATCTTCCAGTTGTTCCAGCATCTCAACCTTGAAGGATTCCCCTTGAGATGAAAAAAGCTTAATGGCCTCTTCCCGGCGTAGTTCCTCTCGGGCGATGGGGATTTTTTGCCGGCTTAAAGTCTGCATCCGTTCCTCAATGCGGGGAAGGTCTTCGGGAGTAAAGGGGTCTTTTTTGAAAAAATCATAATAAAATCCCTGTTCAATGGCCGGACCGATGGCCAGTTTTACTTCCGGGAACAATTCCTTTACGGCCTGGGCCATCAAATGGGAGGTGGAATGGCGTAAAATATCCAATCCTTCCGGTTCATTATCGTAAACCGGCTCTATTTTTCCTTCCTGAGACAACTTCCTCGTCAGGTCGATTAATTCCCCATCCAGACGGGCAGCAACAACCCTTTTCAAAGACCCTTTAATCCCTTTTTTCAGGGCTTCCTGGGCCTCGGTTCCTTTGGGAAAATTCAAGGTAGTCCCATCTGGAAAATTGATTTTAATTTCTTCAGGTTGCATGTCCTTGGATTCTAATTTTATCTAATTTTAATTAAATACTTAAGAATAAACTTTTTATATACTAAGATTTTCCAATTATGTCAAATAAATATTTGAAATTTGGATAGAACTAATTATAGCGGATCTGGAACGAATCGAATGCCCCGCTATAGGGTCCATGGGTGACTTCAACCCGTTCAACCCAGGAAGAAGGGGACCCGCGCCGACACCAGGCAACCATTTGATCAACTTTTTCTTTGTCTCCTTCAAAATAAGCCTCTACGCCCCCATCCCGAAGATTCCTAACCCAGCCGGTCAGCCCCAAAGAACGTGCTTCATCTCTGGTAACAGCCCGGAAATAAACCCCTTGTACCCGGCCATATATAATCACCTGGGCTGAAATTTTTTCCATAACGGACTCCTAACCAAAAATCGAACCTGACAAAGGATTCAGGGGGTCAAGGATTCAATCCCGGCACAGACAGAACTCTAATCCTGGTATCCTGTTTCTGTATTAATTTTATAGTCCCTGTTTTAACATCCGCACAAATTCTTTTTCTGTCAAGACAGGCACCTTTAACTCCCTGGCCTTGTCCAGCTTGGACCCCGGATCTTCCCCGGCGACCAAAAAATCCACCTTGCCGCTAATCTGACTGGCTGTTCTTCCTCCCAAGGCCTCTATCCTTTCTTTGGCCTGTCCCCGAGTCATCTCCTCCAGCCTGCCGGTAAGGACAAAGGTTTTACCGGCCAAGGACCGGTTTCCAGATGGTTTTTTCTCTTCGATATCCACCCCGGCAGTAAGGATCTTTTCTATCACTTCTTTGTTTCGGGGATTATCAAAATAAGTTCGGATACTGCGGGCCACCTGCGGGCCGACTTCCCGAATGGCCGTCAGTTCATCTTCGCTGACTTCCATGAATGCCTTCAATGAGCCGAAATGGCCGGCCAGGAGGTTGGATAGATGCTCACCGACATGACGGATCCCCAAGGCATAAATAAATCGGTTTAATTGGGTCCGTTTGCTATTTTCCAGTGCCTGGATCAGGTTATTTGTAGATTTTTCGGCCAGTCGCTCCAAGGATATCACAGTGTCTTTAGAGAGATAATAGAGATCCCCGTAGTCCCGGATCAGGCCTTTTTCCACCAACTGGTCGACCATTTTTTCCCCCAGACCATCGATATCCATGGCCCCTTTGGAGGCAAAATGTTGGATGGATTCCTTGATCTGGGCCGGGCAATTCGGGTTCGAACAGCGGTGAGCTGATTCACCAGGCAGGCGTACCACCGGGGATTCACAGATTGGACACTTTTCCGGCATGGTGAAGGGTTTCTCTTGTCCTTGACGCATCGATGTTACCACTTTGACCACTTCCGGGATGACCTCTCCGGCCCTTTGGATGACTACTGTATCTCCAATCCGTATATCCTTACGCTCGACTTCATCCTGGTTATGGAGGGTAGCCCGGCTGACTTCCACCCCGCCGACAATGACCGGTTTAAGATGGGCCACAGGGGTCAAGGTCCCGGTCCTGCCTACCTGGACCTCAATGTTTAATATCTGGGTTGTTTCCTGAGAGGGCTGAAACTTAAAGGCCAAGGCCCATCGAGGGCTCCTGGATTTGATCCCTAATTGCTCTTGCAGGGCAAAAGGATTGACTTTAAGAACCACCCCATCAATCTCATAGGGCAAGGTATGACGAAGGGTTTCCATCTCTTCACAAAAAGCAAGGCACTCAGTAATTCCCGAACAACGCCGTATTTGAGAATTAACCGGCAGGCCCCAGTTTGGCAGGGTTTGGAGGACCTCCCATTGGCTTGAAAAGGTCTGCCCATTCACCAGTCCCAGGCCATAGGCAAAAAAATGTAACGGCCTCTGTGCTGTGATTTTAGGGTCCAACTGGCGCAAAGAACCGGCAGCGGCATTCCTTGGATTGGCAAAGGGAGCCTCACCAGCTTCTTCTCTTTTGCGGTTGTACTCCCTAAAATCCTTAATCTTAATATAGACCTCTCCCCGGACTTCCAGTCGGGCCGGCGGTGGGACCTTGGTGTCAAGGAGTCTCAAGGGTATGGCGTGAATAGTCCGCACATTCTGGGTAATCTCTTCGCCCGTCATCCCGTCTCCGCGGGTGGATGATTGAATCAGAATGCCTTTCTCGTAAATCAATTCAATGGCCAGGCCGTCCATTTTCGGTTCGGCTGTATATTCAATCTTCTGATCGTTTTTTAAAAATCGTTTTATGCGCCGGTCAAATTCCAGGACTTCATCATGATTAAACCCGTTTTCCAGACTGAGCATGGGGATGGAATGAACTAAGGTTTGAAATTTATCGGCCGGTTTGGCCCCAACCCGCTGGGTAGGCGAATCCGGTGTGATGAATTCTGGATGCCGGGTTTCCAGGTCTTCCAGTTCCCGAAGCAGACGGTCGTATTGGGCATCGGAGATCTCGGGGTCATCCAGGGCATAATAACGGTAGTTGTTATAGTGAAGTTTGGTGCGGAGTTCCTGGATTCGTTTTTCTAAGGGATGATCCATGGGCCTGTAATGATAACTGATAGTTTAAAAGTGTATCACATTATCCAGGATTTGAAAAGCGATAGGCCCGCAGCAATCCAAAGCATCCGCTGAGCATCAT
>Ga0209777_10004365_pt1 | contig 16762 bp, 12 predicted proteins | sample FrelakmetHBP12HB_FD_187147 | JGI IMG/M metagenome (GOLD analysis project Ga0209777, IMG submission 187147) | Freshwater lake sediment microbial communities from the University of Notre Dame, USA, for methane emissions studies -HBP12 HB (SPAdes)... | ecosystem: Environmental > Aquatic >...
GATCGTCCGGCAGGCCGTCGCCGCCTCGTTCCGCAAGCTGGATCCCCGGGACGAGATCCACAACCCGGTCATGTTCGTGGTCTACATAGGGAGCATACTGACGACGCTCCTGGGCGTCCATGCCCTGGTGGCCCGGGGCGAGGCGCCGGCCCCGTTCATCTTTGCGGTGTCCCTGTGGCTGTGGTTCACCGTCCTTTTCGCCAACTTCGCCGAGGCCGTCGCCGAGGGGCGGGCCAAGGCCCACGCCGACAGCCTCCGCCGCGGACGCCAGGACGTGACCGCCCGCAAACTCATCGGCCCGGGGCGCGACGCATCATGTAGGCCGGGGCAAGCCCCGGCTTTCTCGTCATTGATGCCCCGCCGCGGCGGGGCCTACATCGAGGTCCAGGCCTCCAGCCTCCGCAAGGGCGACGTCTTCCTCGTGAAGGCCCCCGAGGTCATCCCGGCCGACGGCGAAGTGATCGAGGGCGTCGCCTCCGTCGACGAGAGCGCCATCACGGGCGAGAGCGCCCCGGTCATCCGCGAGAGCGGCGGCGACCGAAGCTCCGTCACGGGCGGCACGCGGGTCCTGTCGGACTGGCTGGTCATTCGCGTCGGCGCGGACCCCGGCGAATCGTTCCTCGACCGGATGATCGCCCTCGTGGAGGGCGCGAAGCGCCAGCGGACCCCCAATGAGATCGCCCTTAACATCCTGCTGGCGAAGCTCACGATCATCTTCCTCGTCGTCTGCGCGACCCTCCTGCCCTACTCGATTTTCAGCGTCGAATCCGCCGGCCAGGGCCGGCCGGTGACGGTCACGGTGCTCGTGGCACTGCTCGTGTGCCTCGCGCCGACGACGATCGGGGCGCTCCTCTCGGCCATCGGCATCGCGGGGATGAACCGCCTGAGCGACGCCAACGTCGTCGCCATGTCCGGCCGCGCGGTCGAGGCCGCCGGGGACGTCGACGTCCTTCTGCTCGACAAGACCGGCACGATCACCCTCGGGAACCGCCAGGCCACGGAGTTCGTCCCGGCCGCCGGCATCACGATGGAACAACTGGCCGACGCGGCCCAACTCGCCTCGCTGGCCGACGAGACGCCCGAGGGCCGCAGCATCGTCGTCCTCGCCAAGCAGCAGTACGGCCTGCGCGGCCGCGCGATCGAAGAGCTCGGCGCGAAGTTCGTCCCCTTCTCCGCCGAGACGCGGATGAGCGGCGTCGACCTCGCCGGCCGCCAGATCCGCAAAGGCGCCGCCGACGCCATCGAGGCATTCGTAACGCACCAGGGTGGCCGGTTCCCGGAGCCGGTCCGCGCGGCCGTCGAGACGATCGCCAAGTCGGGCGGCACGCCGCTCGTGGTGGCCGACGGGCCGCACGTCCTCGGCGTCATTCACCTCAAGGACATCGTCAAGGGCGGCATCCGCGAGCGGTTCCACGAACTGCGCCGCATCGGCATCCGGACGGTCATGATCACGGGCGACAACCCGATGACCGCGGCCGCCATCGCCGCCGAGGCCGGCGTCGACGACTTCCTCGCCCAGGCCACGCCCGACCGCAAGCTCGCCCTGATCCGCGAGTGCCAGGAGGGCGGGCACCTGGTGGCCATGACCGGCGACGGCACCAACGACGCCCCGGCCCTCGCCCAGGCCGACGTGGCCGTCGCCATGAACTCCGGCACCCAGGCCGCCAAGGAAGCCGGCAACATGGTCGACCTCGACTCCAACCCGACGAAGCTCCTCGACGTGGTCCTCGCCGGCAAGCAGATGCTGATGACCCGAGGGTCGCTCACGACCTTCAGCATCGCCAACGACGTTGCGAAATATTTCGCCATCATCCCGGCCGCCTTCGGCAGCACGTACCCGGTGCTGTGGAAGCTCAACGTGATGGGCCTGGCGACCGCCGAAAGCGCGATCCTGTCGGCAGTGATCTTCAACGCGATTATCATCGTGTTTCTCATTCCCCTGGCACTGCGGGGAGTGAAGTATCGCCCGATGCCGGCCGCGCAGATCCTGCGGCGAAACCTGCTCATCTACGGCGTCGGCGGCCTCATCGTTCCGTTCATTGGGATCAAGCTCATCGACCTGGCCCTCGCGGGAATGGGGTTGGCATAGGCCGTTATCTGGTATCTGGTATTTGGTATCTGCCGTTGCCTGGTGAGAGTTGAGATTTCAGATTCGAGATTCAAGATACCAAATGAACAATGAGGTACATGACCCATGATTCGCTTGACCATCCAATCGATCCGTTGCCTCCTGGTGCTTGCTCTCCTCACGGGCCTCCTGTATCCGCTGGCCATGACCGGCATCGCCGCGCTCGCCTTCCCGCACAAGGCCCACGGCAGCCTGGTCCTCTGCGACGGGAAGCCCGTCGGCTCGGAGCTGATCGGCCAGGCCTTTCAGTCGCCTCGCTACTTCTGGAGCCGCCCGTCGGCCACGACCCCCGTTCCGTACAACGGGGAATCGTCCAGCGGGTCCAACCTCGGGCCGACGAACCCGGACCTCAAGAAGCAAGTGACCGACCGCGTGGCGGCCCTTCGCGCGGCCAACCCGGGCCACGCCGGCCCCGTGCCGGTCGACCTCGTCACGGCCTCCGCCAGCGGCCTCGACCCGGACATCAGCCCGGCCGCCGCCGAGTACCAGGTGCCGCGCGTCGCCCGCGAAAGGGGCCTGCCCGAATCGACCGTCCGCGGGCTCGTCGCGATGCACACGAAGGGGCGGACGTTGGGCGTCCTCGGCGAACCGCGCGTGAACGTTCTCGCGCTCAATCTAGCCTTGGATGGACTGGGGAAGTGACATGATTCGCATAACATTTCAATCGCTGCTGGTTCTGGTGGTGCTCACCGTGCTCACGGGCTGGCTGTACCCGCTTCTGGTCACGGGCACTGCCGAGAGGGCCTTCCCGCGCCAGGCGGATGGAAGCCTGATCGAGCGCGACGGCCGCGCGGTCGGCTCCGAGGTCATCGGACCGCCGTTTGTGAACCCCCGCCACATCTTCGGCCGGCCCTCGGCCACGACGCCCATGCTGTACAACGATGTGGCGTCCACGGAGCACCAGGCGCCGCGCGTCGCCAAGACCTGCGGCCTCTCGGAGGAGGCCCTGCGGGAACTCATCCGGGTCCAGTCGAATCCGCGGGCCCTCGGCCTTTTCGGGGAGCCGCCCGTCAACGTTGCGGATCTCTATCTGGCCCTAGACGCCTTGGCGCGGTAGCATCAGAAGGCGGCGCTTCTCGGAACCCTTGGAGGAAACCAGCGAATGGACCGCAAGACCTTCCTCGGAATGATCGCAGGCTGCCTCGTCGCCATCGGCGGCGTTTCGGGGCCGGCCCGAGCCGTCGAGCCGGTTCCGCCCGTCGCTGTCGCCGCCGCCAACCCGGCTGAAGCGCCCGCCAAGTCCGAGGAAACCGCGAAGCCGGACTCCGAAGAGACGCCGGCCCCCGCCGACGTTCCCCTCCTCATGCAGGGCTGGGACGCCGTCGGGCTCAAGAAGGCCATGGACTCCATCGGCCTCCTCACCTATGGCTACGTCGAGAGCGGTTTCACCGGTCGCCTCATCGGCGGCCAGCATCCGCTCCCCTTGCGCCTCTTCGACGGCCCGAAGCCCGATAACCTCCTCCTCGACCAGCTCAAGCTCACCGTCGAGCGTCCCATCGACCGCACCAAGGCCCTCGACTTCGGCGGCCGCTTCGACATGATCTACGGCAGCGACGCCCGTTTCATCCACTCCCTCGGCCTGACCGACACGGTCGCCCACCCCGACGAGGACAACACGCTCGATATCGAGCAGCTCTACGTCCAGGGCTTCTGGGGCAAGGGCAACAAGGAAGGCGAGGGCCTCGACATCATCTTCGGCAAGTTCGTGACCCCTTTCGGCGCCGAGGTCATCGATGCCCCCGGCAACGCCCTCTACTCCCACAGCATGCTCTTCAACTACGCCATCCCCTTCGCCCACACGGGCGTCAAGGCCAACTACACCTTTGGTCCCCAAGGCTCGGCCTACATCGCCGCCGTGCGCGGATGGGACGTGTTCAACGACAACAACGACGCCTGGAGCATCATGACCGGCGGCGTCCTCAACACCGCCGAACAGGTCGGTGGCGCGCCGCGGGCCTCTCTCGCCCTCAACGTCATCACCGGCCCCGAGCAGACGGGCAACGTCAGCAACTTCCGAACCGTCATCGACATGATCGGCACCTACCACTGGAACGACAAGTTTACCCAGATAGTCAACTGGGACTACGGCACCGAGCAGCACGGTACGCCCACGGGCGCGGCGCACTGGACCGGCATCGCCCACTACCTCACGTACGCCTTCACCGACATCGTGTCCGGAACGTGGCGGGCCGAGTGGTTCCAGGACCACGACGGCGTGCGCACCGGCATCACGGGCGACCTCTATGAAATGACGTGGGGCGTCAGCCTGACGCCCTTCCCGAAGCATCCGATCTTCAAGAACTTGATCATCCGGCCGGAGATCCGCTGGGACTTCACCGGGGCGGCCCAAGACGCCTTCGGGGGCAACGACAGCCAGTTGACCGCCGCGTTCGACATCATCTTCAAGTTCTAGTGTAGTGTCTCACTCAGATTGCACATTATCAAAGAGGCTGGGTGCCACGGCTGCGCTGTCCGCAGCCGTGTTCTGCGTCAAACGGCGGCACGGTTGCTGAACGGCGCAACCGTGGCACCCGGCATCATAATGTGCGATAATTCTGTGTCACTACACTAGTGCTCGGTGAACCCCGAGTGAGTGTTCTCGCGCTCAATCTGGCCTTGGACGCTCTGGCGCGGTAGCATCGGTACGGGAACATGGGGGGGCGTTCGTCCTGGCAGCCGCCTTGGTTGTCATTCCGAAGGCCCGCTTGCGGGCCGAGGAATCTTGCTGTGGACGTTGGGCCGTTCATGCGGCGCAAGGCAGACGTCCAAGGCGAGATTCCTCGCTTCGCTCGGAATGACAGCCAAGGCCACTGCCGGAAAAACAAATCACGCCCCGGAACATCGGTGGAATTATGCCCGACCAGCCATCCGACCTCGACGACGTCCTGGCCCGCATGCGGGCGGAGGCCCCCTCCTCAGGCCGCGGGCGCCTGAAGATCTTCTTCGGATACGCCGCCGGCGTCGGCAAGACCTACCACATGCTCCTGGCGGCCCGGGCCCAGAAGAAGGCCGGCCTGGCCGTCGTCGCCGGCTACGTCGAGCCCCATGGCCGCCCGGAAACCGAGAGCCTCCTCGAAGGGCTCGAGGTCCTCCCCATGCGGCCGATCGAGTACCGGGGCATCACGCTCCAGGAACTCGACCTCGACGCGGCCTTGAAGCGCAAGCCCGCCCTCGTCCTCGTCGATGAGTTCGCCCACACCAACGCCCCCGGCTCCCGCCACGCCAAGCGATGGCAGGACGTCGAGGAGCTGCTCGCCGCCGGCATCGATGTCTATACGACGCTGAACGTCCAGCACCTCGAGACCCTCAACGACATCATCGCCCAGATCACGGGCGTCGTGGTCCGCGAGACCGTCCCGGACGCCGTCTTCGACGGGGCCGACGAGGTCGAAATTATCGACATCCCTCCGGACGAACTCCTGGAGCGGTTCGCCGAGGGCAAGGTCTACGTGCCCGCCCAGGCCGAGCGGGCCATGACGAGCTTCTTCCAGAAGGCCAACCTGATCGCCCTGCGCGAACTCGCCCTTCGCCGCACGGCCGACCGCGTTCACGCCCAGGTCCAGACCGTCCGGCCCGCGAGCGGCATGGTGCGGCGCTGGTCCACCCGGGAACGGCTCCTCGTCTGCGTGAGCCCGAGCCCGACGTCGGCCCGCGTGATCCGGACGGCCCGGCGGATGGCGGCCGCCCTCCAGGCCCCGTGGATCGCCGCCTTCGTCGAGACGCCCAGCTCCGAAGGCATGTCCGAGGCGTCCCGCCAGTACCTCGCCCGGCACATGCGCCTGGCCGAGCAGCTCGGCGCCGAGGCGGTGACGCTGACCGGCCAGAACCCCGCCGAGGAAATCCTCAAGTACGCCCGCACGCGAAACGTCACGCGGATCGTCGTCGGCAAGAGCGGGCGCTCGCGGTGGAGCGAGTGGCTCCGGCGCTCGCTCGTCTCGGACCTCCTGTACCAGAGCGGCGACATCGACCTGCACGTCATCCGCGGCCGCGACGAAGCCGCCGAAGAGCCCGTCAAGCCGCCCCCGCGCAAGATCGACTGGCCCCTCTATGCCCGCACGGCCGGGGTCCTGGCCGCCTGCCTCCTCCTGGCCGAGTTGATCCGCCGCGCGCATCTGGCCGAGCCCACGATCGTCATGGTCTTCTTCCTGGGCGTCGTCTGGGTCGCCGTCCGCTACGGCCGCGGCCCGGGCATCGCCGCCTCGGTCGCCGCCGTGCTGCTCTACGACTTTTTCCTGGTGCCGCCGGTCTTCTCGTTTGCCGTCACCGACGCCCAGTACCTGCTGACCTTCGCCGTCATGCTCGTGGTGGCCTTGGTCATCAGCACCCTGACGGCGCGCGTGCGGCAACAGGCCGAGTCCTCGCGCCATCGCGAGCGGACGACCGAGGCCCTGTACCGCCTCGCGCGGCAACTGGCGGCCACGTCCGGCCGGTACCAGCTCGTCGTCACCGCCCAGCGCGAACTGAGCGACCTGGTGGGCGGCGACGTGGCCGTCTTCCTCCCCGCGCCGAGCGGCACCGTCAAACTTTCCCCCGGCATCGGCCTCGAGGACAGCTTCGCCGACCGCGACTCCGACGTCGCCGTCGCCCAGTGGGTCTTCGAGCACGGCAAAGTCGCCGGCGCCGGCACCGACACGCTGCCCGACACGACCGCCCTCTTCCTGCCCCTGGTCGGCCCGCAAGGACCGGTCGGCGTGCTCGGGGTCCGCCTGCCCGAAGGGCCGCAGCGCCTGCTGACGAGCGACCAGCGCCAGTTGCTGGAGGCGTGCGCGGGGCAGATCGCTCTGGCGATTCAGCGCGACGCCATGGCCGACGAGGCCCAGCGCGTCCTCGTCCAGGTCGAGGCCGAGCGGCTGCGCAGCGCCCTCCTGAGCAGCGTCTCCCACGACCTGCGCACGCCCCTGGCCGTCATCGCCGGCTCCAGCAGCGGCCTCCTCCAGTCGTCCGGCGCCGAAGACGCCGCCACCCGCCGGGAACTCCTCCAGACGATCTTCGATGAGACCGAGCGCATGACGAAGCTCGTCGACAACGTGCTCCAGATGACCCGCCTCCAGGCCGGCGCGATCACGGTCCAGCGCGAGTGGCAATCGCTCGAGGAGGTGATCGGCTCGGCCCTCGCCCGGACGGCCAAGCCCCTGGCCGGCCGCCCCGTCACGACGCGGATGCCGCCCGACCTGCCGCTCATCCGCTTCGACGGCGTCCTGGTGGAGCAGGTCCTCATCAATCTTATAGATAACGCCGCCAAGTACACGCCACCGGGCACGCCGATCGACCTCCTGGCGGCCATCGACGGGAAGCACGCCGTCGTCGAGGTCGCGGACCAGGGCCCGGGCCTCGCCGCCGGTGAGGAGAAGCGGATCTTCGACAAGTTCATCCGCGGCGCCGCCGGGACCTCCAAGCCGACCCGCGGCGCCGGCCTCGGCCTCGCGATTTGCCGCGCGATCGTCGAAGCCCACGGCGGCCGCATCTGGGCCGAGAACCGACCCGGCGGCGGCGCCCGGTTCCTCTTCACGCTGCCCGTCTCGGGGCCGCCCCCGGCCATCGAGCCGGAACCGCCGGGTGAACGTCCATGACCGAACCGACGCCCCTGATCCTGGTGATCGAGGACGACCCCGCCATGCGGAGGTTCCTCCGCGCCTCGCTGGCGGCCGCCGACTATCGCTTCGCCGAGGCCGACACGGGCGACATGGGCCTCAAGCTCGCCGCCATGCAGCCGCCCGACGTGGTGCTCCTCGACCTCGGCCTGCCGGACATGGACGGACTGGAAGTGATCCGCCGCCTCCGCGACTGGACGCCCGTGCCGATCGTCGTCCTCTCCGCGCGCGGCAGCGAGAAGGACAAGGTGGCCGCCCTCGACGCCGGCGCCGACGATTACCTCACGAAGCCGTTCAGCGTGGGCGAGCTCCTCGCGCGCCTGCGCGTGGCCCTCCGCCACGCCGCCACGGCCGCCGCCGGCGGCGCGGAAGGGGCCGTGTTCCTCGTCGGAAAGCTCAAGGTCGACCTCGGGGCGCGCCGCGTCTTCCTCGCCGACGCCGAGGTCCACCTGACGCCGATCGAGTACCGGCTTCTGGCAACCCTCGTCGGCCACGCGGGCCGCGTCCTGACGCACCGGATGATCCTGGCGGAAGTCTGGGGCCCCGACTACGTCGAGGAAATGCACTATCTCCGCGTCTTCATGGCCAACCTTCGCCGGAAGCTCGAAGCCGACCCCGCGCGGCCACGGTACCTGATCACCGAGCAGGGCGTCGGCTATCGCCTGGCGGACGAGTGATCCGCCGACAAGAGGGGTCAGGAGCCCTATGTGTAAGGCTCCTGACCCCTTCGCCTTTCGCTGCCGCGCCGAACGGCAAGGGGTCAGGAGCTTAACGGATAGAGCTCCTGACCCCCTGGCCGGCGTCGTGTAACCGTTTCTACCCGGCCGCAAACCGCCTCAGCCCCGCCGGCGGACCGCTCCGGAACCACGCCATCCCGCCGAAGATCCGCATCGCGTTGCCGCCCAGGATGGCCCGCTTGTCGGCCTCGGAAATCTCGGCGTACGCGATCGGACCCAGGCCGAAGCCGAGTTGGAACAGGCTGAAATCGCTCCCGAGCGTCAGGCGCCCCGACCCGCACTCGGCCACCAGGTCCTCGACGCTCCGGTGCCAGTTCATCGCGCACGAGTTGGCGTAGATATTCGCATACGCCTGGCCCAGCCGCGCGTGGACGACGGACCCGTGCCCGTTCACGAAGCTCACCTGCGGGTATCGCCGCGCGACCGTGATGAGGTCGTCGACCGGGCCCAGGTCGTGGTTCAGATAGACGAGCCGCCGCTCGCTCAGGAACTCGAACACGGGCGCGAGGAACGCGTCCGTCAGGCGGTACGGCGGCTGGTCGTATCGGTGCATCTTCACGCCGCATCGCAAGCCCAGGTCGTAGCACCGCCGGAGTTCGTCCAGGTTCCGCTCCGGCCGGTTCGACGAGAGGACCGCATACCCGAGCACGCGGCCCGGCAGCGCCCGGACGGCGCGGAGCACCTCGTCGTTCCCGCGGCCAAGCGATCCCGCGCCGCCGATGCTGATCGCCGAGAAGCACACCGCCGCCGCGCCGTAAGCGTCCATCTCCCGTAAGACTCTCTCCGGATCGACCAGCGTCGGCGCACCCGCCAGTGCGAACGTCCCGAAGTGGCCATGCACATCAATGACCGGCGTGAAATCGAGCGGCTTGCCCGCCCGGATCGCTTTGTAGATACGGTCTTGCCCCGCGGTCGCCATGTCAGCGCACCTCCCCGAGCAGGTTGCGCAGGTTGTCCCCCGCGATCGACTGGGCCGCGCGCTCGTCCAGGTCGGCGTACCGCACCCACGGCACGAGGATCGCGGGGTCGAAGTGGGGAAACTCGCCGGTAAAGAGGAGCCGCTCCGGCCCGAGGTCGCGGCACACCTGCTCGAGGAATCCGCCGGCCGTGCCCGTATAATCGCACCGGACGTTCGGACACGCGTGCATGAGCGGCAGCAGGCGCCGGTTCTCGAGCATCCCCGTGTGCGTAACCACGATCGGCAGGTCCGGAAACGCCGTAGCGGTCCTATGGATATGATCCCATGCGGGCACATGTCCCCACGGGTAGCTGCTCGCCGCCACGGAATAATAGCTCACGAAGAGCGGCACGCGCCGGGCCTGGAGCACCGCGAGGAGCGGCCCCAGGGCGTACGGGAGAAAGTCGAACCGGTGCCACTCCGGCCACGCCCGCACGGCCCTCACGCCCCGGGCCACGAGGCCCGCCACCCACTCCTCGGGCGGCGGCAGTTCTCCCGTCCCCGGCGGCGCCAGGGCCACGCTCGGATGCAAGCGCGGCGACGCCGCGCACAGGTCCACGATGAACCCATCGTCGCCGAACCCACCCGTCTCGACCTCCTGCATGTCGTAGACGAGCGCCTCGTCGATGCCGAACCGGTCCATCACGCCTAGCAGTTCCGCCGCCTCGGTGATCCCGCGTTTCCCCGCGAGGCCGCTCTCGCCCGCCCCCAGGAAGCAGTCAAACAGCGACACGCGCGGCGGATGTTTCCGGTTGGGGACTGCCATGTCCGCGTCCTTATGCTTATCTGGTATCTTGTATTCTGTATTCCATTTGGTATGTCTGTTCCGTTTCTGTTATCTCAAATCTGAGATTTCAGATACCAGATTCCCGGCCGCCCGAGCCACGGCGCGTAGCGAACCACCGCGCGGCGGGCAAGCCCGCCGGCTAAATATTCTTCGCCTTTCGCTCCTCTTCCCACGCCTTCTTCGCCGCCGCCAGGTTGTCGTTGACCTTCTCGACGCCCGCCACCATCCCGTCCAGGTACGCCTGATCGCCCAGCAGGTGCTGATGCGCCAGGATGAGCGCCGTCTCATTCACCGCCCGCTCCGTGTGCGCCAGCTTCAGGTCCTTGTAGTTCTGGTGCTTCTTCGGGTCGCGGAACGGCACGGGGCTCGTGCGGTCGTACAGGTTCAGGAGCGGCGCGGCATAGACCGGCCAGTACGGGTGGCCGACGCGGCACCCCTCGGCATTCAAGGCCCAGGCATAGCCTTCGCGGCTGAGCCCGCGAGCCGCCTTCGGATCGAAGTGCAGCGTCTGGCCGTAATACGCCTGCCGCGTGACGCGCGGGTCCCGCCGCGCCGCCCGTAACGGCCCGCCCAGCCGCGCCAGCCGCGCGGCCAGGTACTGAGCCGCCTCGTCGCGCAGGCGGGTCTGCTCCTCGATCCGCGTCAGGCCGCCGCGCAGGAGCACCGCCTGCATCTCGTTCATGCGATAGTTATGGCCATAATGGTTCGCCGGCACGAGTTCCGGCGTCCAGCCGACGTGCTTCAGGGCAAAGGCCTTCCGATAGACCGCCTCGTCGTTGCACGCGATCGCGCCGCCTTCGCCGCACGTGAGGACCTTGCTCTGCTGGAACGAGAAGCTCCCGGCGTCGCCCAGCGCCCCCGCCCCGCGGTTCCGCCACCGGCTCCCGTGCTGGTGGGCCACGTCCTCGACGACCTTGACCCCGTGCCGCGCGGCCACCGCCAGGATCGCGTCCATGTCGCACATGCAGCCGTAGAGATGCACGGGTACGACCGCCCTGGTGCGCGGCGAAATCGCCTTCTCGAAGGCCGCCGGGTCGAGGCACAGCGTCTCCGGGTCGATGTCGACGAAGAGGACGTCCGCCCCGACGTCGAGCGCCGCTTGGGCCGTGGCGCACCACGTCAGGCCCGGCACGATCACCTCGTGCCCCGGCTCGACGCCGACCGCCTGGAGGGCGCACTGGATCGTGACCGTCCCGTTGGCGCACCCCATGCAGAACTTCGCCCCGATGAAGGCGGCAAACTCGCGGCAGAACGCCGTCTCGTGCGGCCCGAGCCAACTCCACTGGCCGCTCCGGACCACGGCCTCCATCCACGCGACTTCCAGGTCGCCCACCACGGGCCACGCCGGCGTCGGCCGCTGCATAGCCGGCGTCCCGCCCCGCACCGCCAACTCGCCCGCCCGCCGCGCCTTCGCCATACCGCTGGCCTCCTGTGCTTTGCTTGCCGCACCCGAAGGGGTCAGGAGCCCTATGTTTAAGGCTCCTGACCCCTTGGCCGCGCCGATTGCACCACAAACCATGTCGCGACGCAAGGAAATGGCGGCCTGGAACGCATGGCCTCAGTTGCGGGCGTTGCCTCTGTTCCCTCTCCCATGTGGAAACCAAGGGGTCAGGAGCTCTATCTGTTAAGCTCCTGACCCCCTTCGGCTTCCGCACCCCACAACAACGGCAAGGGGTCAGGAGCCTTACACATAGGGCTCCAGACCCCCTGCTCTATCTGTTAAGCTCCTGACCCCTTCGGCTTCCGCACCCCACAACAACGGCAAGGGGTCAGGAGCCTTACGCATAGGGCTCCAGACCCCCTGCTCGCCTGCGGGAGAGGGTAGCCTATTCCCGGTGAGGGTGCTATAGTCTCAAAAAAGGAGTCTCTATGAAAGCCATTCATGAGTCGCACGAACGCGTGGCCCGCCCCTGCCGCCTCCGGATACTCTTGTGCATGACATGCCTGCTTGCGGCCTCCGGGGCCGCATGGCCGCCGGGCGCCGCCCGGGCGGCCGAGACCGCCGCCGCGAGGACGACGGATTTCCTCAACAGCATCGGCATAGACTCCACCTTTCCGGATCGCGGCCAGCCCCTCGATAAGACCGTCGAAATGGTCAAGTACGTGGGCTTTCGTTGGGTGAGGGGCGGCATCGAGGGCCTTACGACCCAAGGCCCTACCACCGTACAGACCTACCTGGACCTGCACGAGAAGACCGGCGTTCGGTTCAGTTGGGGCCTCGTGAGCGGCGGCACCGACCTCAAGAAACTCATCGAGAGCGCCAAGCCGCTGGCCGAGGCCGACGCCCTGCTGGCCTTTGAAGGGAACAATGAGCCGAACAACTGGGGCGTCACCTACCAGGGGGAAAAGGGCGGCGGCCGGGAGCCGTCGTGGCTCGCCGTGGCGAGGCTTCAACGCGACCTGTACGCCGCCGTCAAGAGCGACCCGCTGCTCGCGAAGTACCCGGTCTGGTCCATCACCGAGAACGGGGCCGAGAGGGACAACGTCGGGTTACAGTTCCTGACCCTCCCGGAAGGCGCCGGCGCGCTCATGCCGGCCGGCACGACATACGCCGACTATGCCAACGTGCACAATTATATCTATCATCCCAATGCGGCCCTACCGGCGGACAATAAGACGTGGAACGCCGCCGATCCCACGTCCGCCTGCAAGGTGGACGGCCTGTACGGCAACTACGGCCGGACCTGGGCGAAACACTTTCCCGGCTATTCCGAAGCCGACCTCCTGAAGCTGCCCAAGGTCACCACGGAGACCGGCTGCCAGATCGACAAGAACGTGACGGAGGAAATGCAGGCGTTGAATCTCATGAGCCTGTATCTGGATCAGTTCAAGCGCGGCTGGAGCTACACGTCCGTCTACCTCCTGCGGGACCGCACGGATGAGGGCGGCAACCAGGCGTTCGGGTTCTACAGGCCCGACTACGCGCCGCGAAAGGCCGCCGTCTATCTCCACAATCTGACGACGATCCTGGCCGACAAAGGCTCGCTGGCGGAGCCGGGCAAGCTCGACTACTCCATCCCGAACCCGCCGGCCACCGTGCATGACATGCTCCTCGCGGCGAGCGACGGGACGTTTCAACTGATTGTCTGGGGCGAACGGGTGAAGGGCGAGGACACCGTGACGGTCAACCTCGGCGGCACCCGCGCGTCGGTGAAGGTTTACGATCCGACGCGCGGCACGGAAGCCGTTCAGAGTCACAGCGGGATCGATTCGCTCAAGCTGACCTTGAGCGATCATCCCCTTATCATCGCGATTCCAGCCGCCCCCGGCCCGAAACCCAAGGGAGAGAAGTAAGAGGTCCCCGGATAACCGGTCTTTGGCGCTCGGCTTGCCCTCGTTCTCCCTCTCCCTCTGGGAGGGGAGAGGGCAGGGTGAGGGTGCTCCTTATTGCCTTGGGCTTCGTAGGGGCGAGATACATCTCGCCCGGCCTTTGACGGGCCTTCATGCCGTTATCGAGATCGTCAATTCCTTGAGAGTGCCGAAGGCACGAGGGAATGTGGCCACGGGCGGAGCCCGTGGTCCGCGAAGCATCCCCGTCCCAGGTTCTTTTCCTTTTTCTTCCGTCAGCCCCGTCGGGGCGTCTGATTGTAGCCACGCGGCGTCAGCCCGTGGTAGGCCGCCCGCGCCCGGCCCCACTCTCCGTTTTTCCGTAGCCCCATCGGGGCGTCTGAGAAGACCCATCTTTTCCCCGGAAAAACCCGAGGAGAAAATAGTATTGTGTCCCCAATGGCACCAATGGCAAGGAGCCTGCCCGGCCTTCGGCTCTGAGGCTCACGGTCCGAGCCCGTCGAGGACGGGCTCGAAGAGAGCCCGCCGAAGGGTTGACGCTTCCGTGTACCACGGGCTGTCTCAGCCCGTGATCGCGATCATGCCGTTGACCACCTGCGTTGACTTTGACTTGCGTACGGGCAGCCCCATGCCTGCCCCTAGCCTGCCGAAAGGTGGACACCAGGCCAAATCTCCGCGCCAGCCGGTGCGATAAATAGTATTGTGACCTCGATAAAGGGCATCCGCTCCAGCTACTGGTTAGGCTTCACTGAAGATGAAAGAGGACGCCCTCGACCAGATCTATATGCTCCCACAACTTCTTGCAGGATTCCGGACCCGTAAGACCCGTAATGAGCGAGCGGCGCGGATGTGCCACATTATCACGGAGTTTGACCAACGGATCAAAGGCGTCATGAAACTTACCAGCGCTCGGATATCCGAGTTGACCAAAAAGGCGCTTCTTCCCGATCACCTTGAGCAGGTCGGTGAGGTACAGGTATTCCACAAATGGCACATCGACACCGTTGGTTTTGTCCGACTCGTACTGTTTCTTAACTTCAGCATACTTCGGGTTCTCGTTCGTACCGAAGGTCATCTCTAGCAGCTCCGGCTCTTTGCAGTGGTGGTTGACCATGTTGCCAAGCTGGATCTCCAATTCGCTAAGAAGGCCAAAAAGGTAAACCTTCACCTCGCGGCAATTCAGATCGGCGATCGATATCAGGCCAACGATCCTGCGTTCACTGCCAAGATAGTAGAAGTTCCTCGACTCGAGTGCGAATCCTTGGATGACGTTCCGGAGCGGCGTCGCCAATGAAATGACGTCTCGATGCGTTACTTTCTTACGAACTACCGAGGAATAGTCGTTCCACGCCTGGGTTTGGAAATGTTCTTTCACGCTGTCATCGCTTTTGATCGGGAGGATCGGGAGGATATCAAAGCGGTCAGTTTTCATAATCTGAGCTGCCCGCTCGGGGGTTGCATCAGGGAACGGAATCGAGGTCCATTGGGTTCTGCTGATGCCGACGACCGCGGCATCAACATCAACAACGGATTGTCGGAGAAAGCGAGTGTCCTCATTCATGGGCATCTCCGTCTATGATGAAGCCTGACAATCATTGGACAGACTTTATAAACCGTTCGAGGCGGCCTGCCCACTTCCGCCTAAACCCGAGAAAATGCCGAGAAAATCGGCACAGTCACAATTAATGAAAGAGACGATCCTTCTCCGAAAAAGGTGACTGTCGCTAATGGCCCGGTATCTCACGGGTGTCGTTCTGCCTTGGTTACTGGTAGATGACGCGAGCGCATAGGGCGTCTCGTCGTTTCTACCTAAGATTTGCGCGGAGAAGATCCTCGATATCTGCCTTCATAAGGTCAGCGACGCGTTTGCTTGGCGTTTCGTTGATGGCTATCGCGAGCCGCAAAGCCTGGTCATGCCACGCCTCATCCGTGTGCGGACATACAAAGTCGTCGTGAAGGGTGAAACATTTTGCCATGGCGGATGCAAAGCCAGTAGGTCCAAAGACGTTTCGTGTTGCGCGACAGTTGCTTCCGCATACGCGGCATTGGCGTTCCTCGCCGCAGTTGGCTTTACCGATAAAATAGTCATAACCAAAGTGGGCCATGTGATTCCACCCTCCAATTAAACCTGCGCATCAGCAAGGATTGGAAAGGCCGCATAAACCGGTCGGGACGGGTTGTGCTTCCCCGCCCAAACCGGGCAGCATCCGACGGTCGTGTGCTGTTATCAGGGGACACAATACTGTTTTCCGTTCCGAGCGCGTCAACGTCAACACAACTGGTTATCAGGGGACACAATACTGTTTTCCGTTCCGAGCGCGTCAACGTCAACACAACTGGTCAACGGCACGATCACAATCACGGGCTCAAGAGCCCGGCACGTGGAAACGTCAAAATCAAACGGCCCCCCTCACCCTACCCTCTCCCGCAAGGGGCGAGGGTGACGGCACGAAGGCCAAGGCACGGCAACGGCCGGGCGAGATGTATCTCGCCCCTACCCGCGGCAACATCCAACGGCGTTCCCACCTTTGAGCGGAGGCTACGCCCCTCCTTGCTCTTCCTCCTCTACGTCCTCCTCATCTTCCATGTCCGGGTACTGCGGCGGAGAGTCCCCGTGTTTTTCGAGGACCCGCGGATAGGCGCCCGGCTCGCGCGGCGCGCCGGTCGCCTCGACCGTGATTTCGTGCCACCACGAATCGCCGAAGTCGAACAGGTAATAGAACCGCTGTTTCGCCACCAGGCCGAGGGACTTCATCTTGGCCTTGGCCGCGTCCGGGACCTTTTCGTCGCCGAAGGGACCGGGGTCCTCGGCGTTGTAGGGATGGGTGAACTCGGGGGAATCGTAGATTTTGCGGAGGCTGGTGGTCGGGCGCTCCGGGAAAAAGAACGAGTACAGGTGCTCGTCGTCCCGGTCGAAGGCCCCGTAGATGGCCTCGTGCAGATCGTCCAGCGTCTGATTGGGCAGGACGGCGATCCGCCGCCAGATGCCCTTGGCGCCGGACAAGGCCACCTTGAGGATATAGGCCGATTTGGTCATGGCTCGTCCTCTCGTCGGGGGACTCCCCACGGATTTCCGTCACGGAGTTCCGTCACCGGAACTCAAAGAGCATCGGTGCCCCGTGCGGAGCGGGGCACCCGGAATCCGGGCGTTGTGTTACGAGTCCGCAACCCGCCACGGCCTTGCTACTACAACGCAACTTGCCTCTTGGCGCGGTGGGTCTCCTGACCCACCGCGCCAGAAAGGGCGATTCCGGCCCGTTGGCGCGAGGCGGC
>Ga0209777_10004366_pt1 | contig 16761 bp, 11 predicted proteins | sample FrelakmetHBP12HB_FD_187147 | JGI IMG/M metagenome (GOLD analysis project Ga0209777, IMG submission 187147) | Freshwater lake sediment microbial communities from the University of Notre Dame, USA, for methane emissions studies -HBP12 HB (SPAdes)... | ecosystem: Environmental > Aquatic >...
GGGCCGAAAAGACCGGCCCCCAAATATTATTTTTCCATCCTTTCTTGACTTGTGTCATGGATACATTTTTAATATCAATAATACAATTAACTTCCTCGATGCCCCCTGAGCGAACGATGGAACCGCAGACCAAAGGCAAGGTGGCCGGACCTGAGGCTTCTTTAAAACACCTGCAGGACCTTATCGACAAGGGCGACTGGAAGCAGGCCCTTACCGAGATAGACGCCTTGCAGCAGTCCACTCCAAAGACCTTAGAAACGCGGGCCATCATGGCGTCGTGCCATCTTCTGAGGGCCCGCGCACTTATGCATCTAGGGGACTTCACAAAAGCGTGGGCCGAATCCGACCGGGCCCAGACCCTTGCCAAGGAGGCCCTCCGGCCTGCAATAGAGGCCGAGGCCATGTGCGTAGTCGCGAACATCCACTGGAAGAAGGGAAAGCTCCTTGAGGCCCACGCCCTCCTTGAAAAGGCCTTTGTCGTTGCCAGTTCGTCCAACGATGACAGGGTCCTGGGCATCGTGAACCTCGAGATGGCCTCGGTCCACATGAAGACACAAGAGTACAGTGAAGCAGAGCGCGAGTACCGCGAGGCCATCTTGGCCCTCGAACGTGCAGGTGATCATCGTCAGTTGGCCCGGGCCTACAACAATTTCGCCCACGTATTTCTCTATCAAGGGATGTGGCAGCGCGCCGAGGAGATGTTCCTCAAATGCAGGAAACTCTCAGAAAAGGCAGGGTTCCGATCTGCAGGCGCTTGGGCGAGCTTCAATAGGGCCGACGCCCTCCTTGAACTAGAGAAGATCAAAGAGGCCAAGGAGGAGCTCGACAGGGCCTTGCCTATCTTGGAGGAACTGGGGGATACTTACGGTCAGACCGTCACAAGGAGCATCTATTCGGTCATCTTTGCAATGGAGGGCGATTTTGCAAAGGCCGAAAAATCCTTGGAGGCGGCAAAAGAGGTCAACAAGAAGATAGACATCCCGCACATGAAGGGGCGCCTGGCGCGCGACCAAGCTATGATCTGCAAGTTCCGCGGGGACAAGACCAGGGCGATAAAGCTCCTCAAGGAAGCTCGCGATGTGTATCAGTCGCTTGGGTCGACCTCAGAGGTCGCAAGGATGGAAAAGAAGCTCAAGGAGATCTCGTAAGGTCCCCACGATCCCGTTATTGAGAATATGATGGATAATGTTTTTAACATCGACCAGATATAATCATCTTGTATGGATAAGGTCCAGACGCTCATCAAGAACGGTGAGGACCACATCCGGGAAGGTCGTTTGGAAAAGGCCACCCGGGCGCTTGCTGAGGCTATCGGCATCCTCGAAGAACGCGGCGATGGTCGTAGGGACCAGTTACTTCTTGCAGAAACGCTTCGGCTCAAGGCCTATTGCGGTTCAAGAATGGGCGATTATATCAATGCAGCTCGGGACGCAAAACGGGCCATGGACATCTCGAAGGGCCTGTCGGATGTTGAAGGAGAGGCCGATGCCCTCCGTCGGCTCGGATACTTGTATTGGCAGAAGGCCGAATATTCGATGGCGCTGGAATTCTACAACGCGGCCATCGAGAAGGCCGCGTTATGCAAAGCGGACCTTCTGATAGGTAAAATCAAGATCGAGATCGGCAATGTTTATTTGCACTTGAAGGATTTCAAGATGGCCGAGCGTGTATATCTTGATGCCCTTGAGCTGATGAAGGACGGTTCCGACCTCAAGGAGCTTGCAAGATTGTACAACAATATGGGCGCCTGTTATCTCAATTCAGAAAGGTACCTAGAGGCCGTCGATGTCCTGAAACAGTGCGCCGCTTGTGGTAAGAAGATCGGTGATCTCACCATCCAAGGGTGGGCCTACTTCAACATTGCAGAAGGGCTTATGAAGCTCGGCCGTCCCAAGGATGCGCTCAAGCAACTTGATAAAGCGATGGAACTTCTAAGACGGCAACGCGACCGCCCAGGGATCGCGGCCACGCACCTCAATTACGGATTGGCTTATGCCGCCCTTGGCGATTGGGACAAAGCAAAGGTCCACTTCAATAGGACGGTTAAACTGGAGCAGGCCTTCGGGATGCCTGCAATTGTAGGCGAGGCCTTCCGTGAGATCGGGAAGGTCTATCTGAAAAAGGGCGACACGGAGATTGCGCGCAAATACCTCGCGAAGGCCTTGAAGGTGTACGAAGAGGCAGACCTCGCAGGTGAGGCCAAAGAGATCAAGTTATTAATGAAACAATGAACGGATATCGGAAAAACCAGGGGCGTCTACGCCTCAACGCTCTCTTCTTCCTTCTCGCGCTCCTCGATCTTTTGCAGGCACAGCTTCCTGTCCTCTACGGTCTCTTTGTCCTTGGGCGAAAGCTCAAGGGCCTTGTCGTAGCAGGTCAGGGCCTCGTCCAATCTACCGACGAGCTCGAGGACCTTGCCCTTGTTGTGCCAGACCTCGGCGTTCTCCTTTTCGACCTTGAGGGCCTGGTCGTAGCAGTACTCGGCCTCGCGGTACCTCTTCAAAGCGATGCACGAGACCGCCCTGTTGTTCCAGGCCTTTGCGTAGCGCCTGTCCATGGAGACCGCGATATCGAAGGCCCGTATCGCCTTCTTGTGGTCGCCCAGCGCTGCGAGGGCCGTTGCCTTATTGTACCATGTGTGCGGGTCGTCGGGCGAAAGCACCGTCGCCCTTTCAAAGCACTTGATGGCCTGGTCCTTCCGGTCTACCGCCATCAAAGAACTGCCGAGGTTGGACCAGATGAACTCGTCCTTGTTGTCGAGCTTGAGGGCTTCCAGGAAGGCCTTCACTGCACCAAGATGGTCCCCATTCTCGTAATACGCAACGCCTTTGTCGCACCAGGCCGAGGCATTGTTGGGGTCCTTCTCGGTGGCGCGCTCATAGGACCGGAGGGCTTCTTTGGTCATGTTCAGGTCGTGCAAAGCAGAGGCGTTATCGTAATGGGCCCGCGCAAAGGTACGGTCGAGCCTGAGGGCCCGGTCGAAGTCCTTGAGGGCCTCGCCGTGCTCGCCGACCTGGACCTCCCCTTCACCTTTGCCGTCCCACGCCTCCTTTATGCCGTCGTTGCGCTTTAGGACCTCGGAAAAGGATTCAACGGCCTCGTCACCGCGCTCGAGCTCGACGAGCGTCAGCCCGCGGCGGACCCAGGCGTCCTCGATGGTCGGGTCCGACTCGATGGCCCTGTCGAAGGATTCGATGGCCTCTTCTATCTCGCCAGATTCCTTTTGCGTGATGCCCTTGGCGTGCCAGGCCGGGCCGTACTTGTCGTCGATGTTAAGGGCCTTGTCATAGCACCACAAGGCCCGCTTCTTGTTGCCCTTCTTGAGCTCGAGGAGCCCCATCTGGTACCATCCTTCCTTGTTGTCCTTGTCAAGGACGATGGCCCGCTTGTAACATTTGATGGCATCGTCGATGCGGTCGATGACGGAAAGAGCGTAGCCTTTGGAGTTCCAGGCGACCTTGGACTTGGGGTCGAGCTCGAGAACCCTGTTGAAGCACTTGATCGCCGTCTTGGGCCTGCGCCTGTTGGCGTAGGCCAGACCCTTGTTTATCCAGGCCTCAATGTATTTAGCGTCGAGCCGGAGGGCCTGGTTGAGGGCCTTAATCGCTTCCTCATACTCGGCCTTTGCGTTGTGGACCTCTCCAAGGTTGTTCCAGGCCTCTTTGAACTTCGAGTCGGACTTAAGGGCATTGTTGAAGCTCTCGAGGGCCTGGTCCCACTGCTTCTCCATCTTGTGGATCTTGCCCTTTGCGTTCCAGGCCGCCGGGTTGTCGGCGTTTAGCTTGAGGGCCTTGTCGATGGATTCAAGTGCCTCGGCCATCCGGCCCAGGTTGTATAAGGCCAGGCCACGGAAATTCCATACATCGATCTCGACGTCCGCTTCAGGCCTGCCCGCGATGACATGGTCGAAGGACGCGACGGCCTCATCGTACTTAGTGCCCTCGTACAGGACGATGCCCTTGTCGCGCCAGGCCTCGAGCATGTTGGGCTCGATTGCTAGGGCCTTCTCGAAGGATTGTAAGGATTCATCGTAGCGCTTGAGCTTCCGAAGGGCCCTGCCCTTGTTGTACCAGGCCAGTGCGTCGTCGGGCCTTTCCTTGAGCGCCTTTTCAAGCAGTTCAAGGGCCTCTTCGATGCGGCCGAGCTTGTCAAGGACGTCTATCTTCCTGGTCCATGCGTCCCTGAAGTTAGGCTCGGCGTCGAGGGCCTTGTCATAGCAGCGCAAGGCCTCCTCGTCGTCTTTGAGCTTTTCGTGGATGAGCCCACCGCGGTACCAGGCCTTGGAGTGCTTATCGTTGATCCTCGTCGCCTGCATGTGGGAAGCAAGAGCGTCCTGCCATTTCTGGAGCTCTTCGAGAGCGGTGCCCTTTAGGAACCGCAGCTCGGCGTCCTTTGGCTTGACCTTGATGAGCCGGTTATAACAGCGGATCGCGTCCTCGAACTTCTTGAGGGCGGTGTAGGATTCGGCCTTGAACTTCCAGGCCTCTTCGTCCTTGGGCGCAAGGCGCAAAAGATCGTTCCAGGTCCGGATCGAATCCGCGTGCCTTGCGAGCTGCTTGAGCGCCTTTGCCTTGTGCCTGGTGGCCATCTCGTTCTCTCTGACGATGGACAAGGACTTGTCATAGGATGCAACGGCCTTCTCCCACTCTTCGAGGTTGTAATGTGCATGGCCCTTGTTGGCCCACACCGGCGCCTCCTTTGCGACGTCTGCGTCGGTGACGGTCCGCTCGTAGACCTCGACGGCCTCGCGGGAGCGTCCGAGGTTGAGCAAGCTGTCCGCAACGTACCTCCAGGCCATCATGTTGTGATCATTGATGCGCGTGACATGCTGGAAACCTTCGAGGGCCTGCTCGAAGCGGCCCTCCTCGAAATGGATGCCAGCGAGCTCGTACCAGGCCCTCTCGAAGGTCGATACCAATCCAACGGCCCGCTCAAAAGCCTCCACTGCCTCGGCCTTCCTGCCCAGCTTCTTGAGGACCAGGCCCTTCTTGAACAAGGCCTTCTCGTCGGCGGGGTTCTTTTGCAAGGCCCGCTCGAAGCACTTCAAGGCTTCCTCTAGCCTTCCCGCACCGATGAGGGCCTCCTCTTTCCGGTCCCAGGCCTCGTCGTTCTCGGGGTTGATCGTTGTTACGCGGTCGTAGGCCTCGATGGCCTCATCGAAGCGTTCCAGCGCCTCGAGGCTGAGGGCCTTCTTGAACCAGCCCTGCTCGTGGTCGGTCTTGAGCTGGAGCAGTCTGTCGAAGGCCACGACGGCCTGTGCGTGCCGCTTGAGCTCTGCAAGGATGGTCCCTTTCTTGAACCAGAATTCCCAATCTGTGGGATCGAGTGATAAGGCTTTATCGAAAGCCTCGATGGCATCTTCCTTGTGGCCCAGCTTTTCGTGGGAAAGGGCCTTCATGCGCCAGCCATCGACGAGCCTCGGATTGAACTCGACGGCCTTTGCCAGTGCAACGATGGCCTCCGCGAACCGTTCCTGGTCGAAGAGGACATGGCCCTTGTCGGCGAAGGCCTGGGCATCGTTGGGGTTCTTGGATATTATCCAGTCCAAGGATTTCAGGGCCTCTTGATACTTCCCGAGCTCCATCTGGGCGTCAGCTTTACCGCGGTAGGCCTCGACGGTGGGCTCGAGCCCGACGAGCCGGTCGAAGACCTCCAGGGCCTCGTCGTAGTTGCCCATGTCCAGAAGGATCCCGCCGCGGCGGGCCAGGGCGTGGGTGTTATTGGATTCATGGTCTAGTAAGGCAGTGTAGGCGCGCAATGCCTCCTCGAACCTTCCAAGGTCGAAGAACAGGTCGGCCTGGTACCTCCAGGCGTCGTCGAGGGACGGGTTGATCCTGGTGGCCTTTGCGAAGCATTCCGCGGCCTCGGCGTTGCGCTGGAGCTTGCGGAGGATCTCCCCTTTCTTGAACAGGGCCTCGGAGTCATTGGGGTTCTTGCGCAAGGTATTGTCGTAGACCACGAGCGCTTCCTCGAGCCTTCCTGCGAGGACCAAGGCCTCTTCCCGCTTCTTCCACGCGACGGTGTTGTCGGGGTTGAGCTTGGTGACCTTTTCATAGGCCTCTAGCGCTTCCTGGTACATGCCGAGGGCCTCGAGGAGCTCGGCCTTGTTGAACCAGGCGGTCTCGCTGTCGGGCTTGAAGGTGAGATATTTGTCAAAGGCCTGAAGGGCCTGCTTCCTCGTCGAGTCATCTTCTTTGACCTTTCTAAGAGCAAGTCCCTTGTTGAGCCAGGCCTCTGGCATCTTGGGGTCGATGCCGAGCGCCCGTTCGTAGGCCTTCACGGCCTCTGGGAACTTGCCCTTCTTGAACAGGATGTTGCCCTTGGCGTTCCAGCCGTGCTCGTCGCCGGGCTTCATCTGCAGGCCCTTGTCCAAGGCTTCTAGCGCAGGGTCGTAGCGCTCTAGACCGTAGAGCGCGATGCCCTTTCCGATGAAGACCTCTGCGTCGGCCTTGCCTCTGTCGATGGCCTTTTCAAAGGACTCCGCAGCGTCGATGAACTTGCCCTTCTTGAGGAACAGGAGGCCTCTGGGCCCCCAGATGTCGGCATTGTTTGGGTCGAGGACAGCGACCCTGTTGAAGCAGTTGAGCGCGATGGTCTCGTTCTGGGCCTCATAGGCGAGCAGCCCAAGCTGTAACCAGGCCTTGACATTGGACTGATCGATGCCGACAGCGTTGTCGTACGCCTTCATTGCTTCGTCCTTGCGGCCGATCTTTCTCAGAGCTTCGGCCTTCAGGTACCATGCATCGGCATTAGCGTTGTCCAGTTCTAGGGATTTCGTAAAGGCCTCGATGGCCTCGGCGGGCCTGTCGATGTTGAATAGCCCGACGCCTTTTTTGAACCACGCGACCTGGTCGTTGGGATTGAACTCCAAGGCGCGCTCGAAGTGTGTGACGGATTCGCGGAACCTTCCGGCATCATGGAGCAAGTTAGCCTTGTTGTACCAGGCCTCGGGGCGCTTGGGATTGATCTTGATGGCCCTGTCGTAGGCCGCGATGGCCTCGTCGATCTTTCCTAATTTCTTGAGGGCGACGCCCTTGTTGATGCAGACCTCGTCGTCATTGGGGTTGAGGGCCAGGACCTTGTCGTAGGCACCTATGGCGTTCTCGTACTGCTCAAGGTAATGGAAGGCGACGCCCAGGTTGTTCCAGGCCTTCTCGTAGTCGGACTTGATAGCCACGGCCTCTTTGAAGCACTTGAGCGCTTCGATATGCTTTCCAAGGTGAGTGAGCGCGACGCCCTTGTTGAACCAGGCCTTCTCGTTTGCGGGGTTGAGCTCTAGTGCCTTGGTGTAGCATTCAACGGCCTCGGCGTGCCTTTCCATGTCGTCGAGGACGTTGGCCTTGTTGAACCAGGCGGAATCGAAATCGGGCTTGAGCTTTATGGCCTTGTTGTAATAATCAAGGGCTTTGTCGTGCTCGCCCCAGGAATAGGCGACGTTTCCAAGCCGCAGGTAGGTCTCCGGGTTCCCGACGAGGGTTCCGGTGGCCTCCTCGACCTCTTTGACCTTGGCCTGGATCATCTCGACGACCTTGCGGTCGCCCTTACCAAGGGAAACTCCCTCGGCGCCCTTGTCGACGTCCAGGGACACGCCCATCCTTTGCATGACGATGTTGAGCTGGTTGGCAAGGTTCTCGAGCTGGACCGCGGATAAGGTCTTGACATTGATGTTCTTGATCTGGCCGACGACATCGCCAGAGCTGACGAAAGAAACATCGTCGCCGTAGGTCGTGGGGCCAACGCCGATCGTATCGGTGCCCGTCTTTAGGTCCTTGCGCTTTAATGTCGTAGAACCCAAGATGGCCGGGCCTGCCTTCTTGAGGACCGCATTACATTTGGGGCAGTTCTTGTCGGTCGGCTTGACCGCGGTTCCGCAATTGGGGCAGTTGGCCATCTGGCGACCTTCCGATAATAGCCCAAGCTGACTAGGATGCTAGTAGGTCAGTCCATCCTTCGAAGAGATATTGCTTCTAGAATATATATATTTTAAAGAGGGGTCTATTCTTCTTCCGGGGCATCTCTCTTTTTGATCCGCGTCTCCCAATCCTTTCCGATATCATCAATGGTCATGACCTTTTTAGGTCTCTTTGACGGTTTGTCCTTATAGGCCCCCATCATCCTCTTTGCCCATCTAGTGAAGAACATCATCCTGACGTAGACGAAGTCCATGACAACGAAGGGACCCCAAAATCCGAACCAGACGAGGTAGATGCCATTCCCTTCTGCTCCGAGATCCACTGTAAGCTCGTAAACACCGACGGCAGAAAGTCCCAGGCTCAGCAGGACACAGTTGATGATGACTGCCTTGCCCGACGCGATGTTATGGCGCTTGTAATACTTTAGTCCGAGGATCACACCGACCATGGGCAGGACCATGCCAAGGATGAAGCATAGATAGACGAGCCACCACATCGGAAGGTCCATGGGATGCCCCTAAGAAAAGCATTGCGGCCCGTAAAGACTACGCGATGTAGTTCACGCTGCCCCGATCGAACCCTTCAACGAGCTCGAGCTTGAGGTTCTCGGGTTGCCAGGCCATTGACGGATAAACTAGGTTCTTGAAGAAAGGTGTTGTATTGTGGGCTATCTTGGTCGCGATATGGGCCTCACCGAAAAGCTCCTTTGAGACATCGTAGACCAACTGCCTGACGTTACCTTCGTCGAGCCAACCCAAAGTATGAAGGTACTCGTGGAGCAGCACATGGAAGATATAGGGCTTGTAAAGCTCAGGCTTGGTCTCTTTGATCCTCACGAGCGGGATCTTGTTCATCACGATGATGTTGGTGCCAACGGGAAAGAAAGCTCCAATGAAACCCTGCGGGTGGTTGCCAAGGTCCGCAAGTCCCAACATGAGGCCGCCCCTGCTCTTGTGGAGGCTTACCCTGGCCGCTTCCTTGACAAGCTCGAAGATGTCGGCCAGTCCCTTGGCCGCATCCAATCTTTTCGCGAAGTTGTTGTCCGCCATCGAGGTGCAATTTGGGGGTTGGTCCGATAATAACCTTTGTTTCGGGACCTGAGGCCCTCCCTTGGGTATGATATCGTCGAAAAAAACCTAGGCCTGAGGCCATCTAGGGCGGTAGAGTATTGGACACCAGTGGACACAGGACGATTGGACCTTTCATTCCTACTTCTTCTTTTCCATATGCTTCATGTCCTTGTCCTGGAAATAAAGCTCCTCTTCCATTAGGTCGTCCATGAGGTCCTCGAACTTCCAGCCCCTGTTCTTCTCTGTGGGCGAGCAAAAAAGTGGCCGCTTAAGCCCCTTGGCCTTTGGGAACTGGTCCATGGCCTTTTCGATCTCTTCGTCGTTGAAGTCCACGAACATGAGGATCTTAAGGTCGCGCACCTTATACTTGTCGTTGTATCCTTTCTCTATGATGTCCTGGACGGTCTCCTGCTCGTGGCCCTCGGCATTTATAAAACCTATATCGAAGCCCATGGTCTTCATGAGGCTCTCGTGTATCATCCTGGCCTTCTCTTCGCCGTAGCCGTAAAGGACTATGTGCTTGTCTGCCATGTTCGTCACCCTTGGCTGTCCCGGATATCTTCAATGTCCGCATTTAATCTTTGTGATGATAATTATTAATATGGTCCCTTCCAATATAACCTGCCGAGGTGGGGAAATGGCAAGCAAGACGATCAAGCAGACCGTGGAGATAAAGGCGGACCCCAAAGTGGTCTACGACGCTTTCATGACCTCTAAGACGCACGCGAAGTTCACGGGCGCGTCGGCCAAGGTCAGCAACAAGGTCGGCGGGAAGTTCTCCGTTTGGGACGGCTACGCCGAGGGCGAGAACCTGGAGCTGGAACCCGGCAAGAAGATCGTTCAGAGCTGGAGGGCCTCCGACTGGCCGGAAGGCCACATGTCGAGAATAACCATCAAGCTCACGAAGCAGGGCAAGGGGACAAAGCTCTCGTTCACGCACACAGGTGTCCCAAACGAGTTCTTCGACGATATTAAACAGGGCTGGATCGATTATTACTGGAATCCGATGAAGGAATTGCTTGAAAAGTAGGGATATCCAGCCATCTATTGAGCCCAATATCGCCATTTTTTTCTCCTTTTAATATGGTCCAGCTCGACGGTGGGCCTTCCAATTCTCGATAACTGTTTATATACACATAACGTAAGCTGTTCAATTATTCAAATAAGAATAAGGAGGAAAGATAATGAAACTATATTATGACCGCGTCCTGGTCCTGCTCGTGCTGTCGACACTTACACTATCCGCATTGGCCCTTTCTTCGGCCCAGGGCCCGCGAGCACAGACCTTCGAGATATCGCCAATAACCTTCGACCCGAACCCAGGGTTCACCTGCGGGGACACCAACATCAATTTCACGGTGACCAACCGGATGGCCACCGTGGTCGACTCGATCATCGTCAACGTCTCTGCAAAAAGCTCCGTCGGTTCCCAGCAATGGGGTACCAACATCACCACCTTGGCCGCCAACCAGTCCAAGGCAATGTCCTTCCTATGGAAATCACCGGCGGCCGGTACCTATGACATTGCTATCAGGGTCGTCGGCATGGGCCAGATAGTCATCACGACAACGACCTATACCGTGAGCGTTTGCGGCCCTCACATCGCCTTCGGGGCGGTCACCTTCGTGCCCGGTGCCGGGCCAGTCTGCGTCAATGGAACGGTATCCATCGATGTGATCAATGACGGCCATGCGAAGGCCAACGACACCAGCGTCTTTGTCTCGGCCTACGGTCCGTTCCCTGCCACGACCAGGATCCCTATCGGGTCCACAACGGTCCCCTCCATCGGCGTAGGCGCGTCGGTCAAGGTCGACATGCTTTGGACGCCCCTACCAGTGCCCGGGGTCTATTCCCTAGAGGTCCTCACGATAGACGCCCTCGGGCAGGTCGCCTCTTCCACAACCTATGTGACCGTTCCCGTATGCCCGGTCTACGATGTCCGATTGTCCGACATAACTTTCGATCCGTACCCCGGTCAGTGGGGGAAGGACGCAGCGATCAACATCACCGTCCTGAACGCTGGGACGCAGACGGCCACCTCGGTCACGGTCTCGCTCTCCGTCAGTGGCCCTGCGAATTATACCTTTGACAGCCAGACCATACCCGTACTGGCCCCGGGCGCAAGGGTAAAGGTGAAGTTCCCATGGCTTCACACCTTACCGTCTGGTAGATATACTGTACAATATTACGAATCATCGCTCGAGTTCCCCCAGACCAGCGCCTCAACGACGTATGACTATCTTGCACCGTCTAGCCCTGGTGGTGGTGTGACGAACCAAACACGCCCATCAAACGTCGTCTTATCCAGTTTAATGCTAGACCCAGCACCAGGCCTTGAGGGTAAGGATGTCACATGTAGTTTCACGGTCACGAACACAGGCGGGGCAACTTCAGGGAACTTGAGAATGTCCTTGTCCGCGATCGGGCCGACAGATTACATGATCGGGAATGTGAGCTCTTCGGCCTTGGCCCCGGGCAGGTCAGCGAACTTGACCCTCGTGTGGAAGGCGCCGATCATGGCCGGGCCCTACACGGTCTATGTGTTCATCACATCGTCCGACGGGACGCAATCCTCAGGCAGCACCTTCTTTATCCAACTTGGGTCCCATACGACGGGGCCGGTCCTGCAGAACGGGACCTACTACTACTACTACTATTATTACGGGCAGCCGGTCAACGGAACGATAAAGATCGAGCCCAAGACCTTGAACATCACGCTCAAGACCAATAATACGACGGGAACGAAGACCACTGACATGGCCGTCGCAGGCGCTCTGGGCGCAGGCCTTGGTGGATTGATCTCCGTGGGCGGCATCCTTGGTGTCCTTGCAATACAGAAAGGGGCAGGTCCCTCCTCGAGCAAGAGGTTTAACTCGGATCCTTACGTCGAAGATACGCAACGGGCCGCATCAAGCGGTGGTGGCGGCCGGGGAAGCATGCAAGGATCCAAGTTCGCGATAAAAGAGAACGGCCTTCCCAAGCACAAGCCCAGTAAAGACCTGGACAATCGTGGAAGCCAACAGGATTCTGACTTTGCGATCAAAGAGAATGGGGTCAAGTCCTCCTCGACCAGGGGGAGTCTCCAATCTGCCTCTGATGAGCGAGAGGATTACACGGGCAAAGCGACTGGACGACTCCGTGAGAGCCCGACCAAGGCATCTACCGGAAAGACTTCGCTGCGCGAGAGCCCGAGCCGGCCCAGGGACTCTTCAAGCGGCCAAGCGACCGGGAAACGTTCTGGTGAACCCTTGGATGACGACTCAGATGACGATGGCACGCCCGAACTCAAATCGAAGAAGGGCTACGATTATTACCAGGCCAAATCGGACATGAATGCCTCCCAAGGCCTCCGTGAGAGCCCGACCAAGGCATCTATCGGAAAGACCTCGCTGCGCGAGAGCCCGAGCAAGTCACAACTTCGTGAAAGCCCCAGCAAAGCAACGGGTATTCGCGAGAGCCCGACCGAACCTTCCCAGGGCTCAGAAGAACGATCAACATCTCCACAAGGTGACCTCGATGGTGACAGAACGGCGGACGTCAAAGTTCCGAGGGATCCTTCACATGGCCAAGCCTCAGGGCGTGAATCCTCAGCACCTTCCGTTAGCGAAATAACGACCGCTCGAGACCAGGCCACTGGCAAAGCGACTGGACGATTCCGTGAGAGCCCGACCTCGGCCTCAACAGGGCAGACCACAGTGCGTGAGAGCCCGACCAAATCGACCTTGCGCGAGAGCCCATCAAAAGCATCAACGGGAGACGCCTCGGTCCGTGAAAGCCCGACCCTGCCATCGCGCGATCAAGCCTCCGGCCAGGCCTCTGGGAAGCGGTTCGGTATCGGAAGCTCACAGCCGGATTCTCCTTTAGGAAAGGTCCAAGAAGGGCTTGACGAAAAAAGCCAGCTCAGCGACACCTTCGAGAAAGGCGACAAACCGACACAGGAACAGGGCCGCGCCTCGAACGCCACCAAACGCTCGATAAGGGCCTCGGACCAAAAGGGTTCGGACCAAGGGGATGATTGAGCACAAGCAACAGCATGCTCTAACTAGTGCCCGAAGGCCTGGCCATCCTCGATGAATTCATTGACCTATTTGGTGTCCACATACATGGAATGCTAAGAGTTCCAAGGGCAAGATGAAAAGGGAAAAAGAATTCCTGCTCGTTCAGGAGGTCATCGTGAAGTAGATGGTGGTGCCCAGGATGATGTTGACGACCCAACTGAACATCGTAAGCCGCATCAGGAACGTGGCCTTCATATTATTGAACTTGTAATCATTTCGGGCCCATCGGACCACGAGGTATCCCCCCAAGAACAGTCCAATAATGCCAAATGGAATGTGAATTATTGACGACCAGTCGAACACCGGGGTCGACGGGTTGTTAAAGGTCATATAGCTCATTAAAAGGCCGGGCAACATCACAAGAAGGAATGAGGTGAGGATCATGGCAAGGGCTATTGTCATCAGCTGAGCATGCCATTGCAACTTTCTTTTCTTGAAGGTATAAAAGCCCACGCCCGTCATGATCAGGATCCCGAACTGCAGTATCAAGTCAATGGTCTGCGACATCGTTGCGGGCACGAACTATCCTCATTTCCAAATTGAAATCAAGTTATATATCTGCATTTCAAAATCACATATAACACATTCATAAATCTGATATAAATCACTAAAACGGAAAAAATCAAGATGCTCCCGCCGGGATTTGAACCCGAGTCCGTAGCTCGAGAGGCTACAGTGCTTGACCGGACTACACTACGGGAGCATTGAGGCCCTCCGGTCATGGGCGGATATAGGTGTAGGGCGACAGTATATAAAAAGATTTAGGAGGTAACTAGGCCGGTCCTCCTCGAAGATGTGCGATCTGTCAATCATGCTCGGTCAGGACCTTGACATCGTAGGATATGTGAATCCTGCGGACCCTGGGCCTAGCATGGATGTGGTATACAAGTCTTGTATCGAAGTAGTCCTTCAACAAGGATGGCCTGGGGTTATCCAGATAATATTCTAGATTGTCGGGCACGTCCCCATGGACCTCTTGTTTGAGCTCCTGGCGGTCCTTGACCGTTTGGATTATTATGGGGGCTTGTTGGATTCCGAGCTTCCTCAGAAGATACGCTCGATGGGTCCCGTTGTTCAGAATAAGACGGTTCCCGACCTGGACCGCGGTCAGGAAGTTGCAGCCAAAACCCACAACGAGACCTAGGACACCGGCCAAAGGCCCGGGGGCGTCCTTCCAATCGAGCTGGTCCTTTTGGAGAACAACGGAATCCAGGAACCTCAGATCGGTCGAAGGCGACTCGAAGATGCACTCTCCCTGCTTTGGTTCAGAGATCTTGAACTCAGGGAGCGGATGGTCGAAGGGCATGGCAAGTCTGAAGACATCCTCGGGGCCCATCTTGGGGGCAAGGGTCGATTCAAGTCCTTTGATGAAGCTCAGGTCCATGTATCTTTGGAACACCACAAGGCGGTCGAGCTCGACCATGCCGAACCTGTGCTTGACGCCGGAATAGACCTTCTGGTATACCGGATCTGCATGGACCTGTTGTATCAGAGATTCCAGTTCCTTAGGTATGTCTGAAATAGGCGGGTCATCTGCAAGACCTGCCTCTTTGGTGGCCAGCTCATCATATCGGGACTTTGCCAAGGTCCATCGTTTCTCGAGGACCGATGGATCGCTCGTTTTATCGATGCTATGCCTTTGGATGAACTCCATAGATTCTTCCATGGTGGGGCGGCCCATCAGGTAGGCCCACTCTACACTGAGGGGTGCAAGGTGCTTGCTCGACCTTTCAACAGGCATGGTTTTTCCTTCATTGCAAGGGGGTTCCTACTAGTAGAATTGTCCCAGACATGATAAAGTTTCTCAAGGATATTGGCCCTCGAGGGAACATCATGATATCTATCTTCTCTATATATTGCGACCATCAAAGTTATTTTTTAATAGTAATGCAATATCAACCTTGGACCTATTATGGTAACGAAGCCGCGCATCACCGTGATAACGCTGGGCCATGTCGACCACGGCAAGTCAACCTTGGTCGGCAGGTTCCTGTTCGAGATGGGCGCAGTACGTGCCGAGGAGATCGAGCGTTACGCAACGCTTGGCGCCGAGATGGGAAAGTCCAGCTTCAAGTATGCATGGGTGATGGACCGGTCGGACGAATCCCGCCGAAGGGGCCTGACCTTGGACCTGAACTATGCGGATGTCGAGACCCGCCGCCGAGAGATACACATCATCGATGCGCCAGGTCACCGCGACTTCGTTAGGAGCATGATCACAGGGACCACCGCCGCCGATGCGGGCATGCTCGTCATGGACGCTCAGGAAGGGATAATGCCCCAGACCAGGGAGCACGCCCAGCTGGCAAAGCTCATGGGGCTCGAGCGCATCGTTGTCGCACTCAACAAGATCGACAAGCTTGGCTACGACCCTGTCGCCATAGGCAAGTCGGCCTCCGAGGTCCGGGAGATGCTCGAAGGCCACGGCTTCAAGAAGATCGATGTCATCCCGTTGTCCGCCTGGGACGGCGAGAACATCACGGCCAGGACCGAACGGATGTCCTGGTATAAGGGCCGCACACTTTTAGAGGTCCTGGACATCCTGGAACCTCGTGGTGGTCCCAAGGGCGGGTCCTTCCGGATGCCTATACTGCAGGTCCTCCAGCTAGGGGTCGGCACCGTCGTGCTCGGCCGCATCGAGCGCGGAGAGGTCAAGGAGGGCGACGAGCTCCTTGTGATGCCCTCCGGCAAGCTTGGTGTTGTGCGCTCCATCGAAGCCTACGGTAAAAAGATCGACACGGCCGAGGCCGGGGAGACCGTCGGAATAAACCTCCGCAACATCGGCAAGATGGATGTCGCAAGAGGTGATGTGCTTGGCCCGGAAGAGGATCCGCCAAAGCTCGTCGAGGACTTCACAGCAAAGATCGTCCTTATTGGTAACGTTGGCATCGTCCGGCAGGGCTGGTCGCCTTTTATTCATTGTCACACCTGCGCGGTACCGGTCCGCTTGGAGGCCATCGAGATGAAGCTGAGGCCCGACAGCGGCGAGGAAGTAGGGGAGGCCGAAGCAGGTTATTTGAGCGAAGGTGACGCGGCTATCGTAAGGATGCGGGCCCTCAAGCCGCTCATGCTCGAGGACGCGGAGCACCTTCCAGGGATGTCACGGTTCGCGCTGCGTGTTGGAAAGGACACCCTTGGCGCAGGGACATGCATTTCCTTGAGGACCGCGGAACATTTTTCGTCGGGCCAGTCCGAGGCGTCGCGCGGCTTCTCCTACAAGCACCAGAAAGCAGGGTCCGCGGCCAAGCAGCTCAAGAAGCGCAAAGAGGACGCGCGCAAGGACATCTGGGGAAAGCCCCTCGAGAAAGAGAAGTAGGAAACTATGTTCGAACCGTTCCTTGATCTCAATGAATGGCTCCGGAGCTACTGCCAAAAGAACAGCATCCAGCTCGTGGACGCCTATCCGGCCCTGGCCGACCACGAGGGGCTTTTGGACGGAAAATATGATTCGGGTGACGGCCTCCATCTGAACGGCGATGGCTACAAGGCCTTCGGGAGGTTCATCGCGTCGGAGATAGAGGACCTCCTCAAGGATGGGACCGTCGTAGCATGTCTAGGCGACAGTCTTACAGAGGGATATCCAGGATATTTCGTCGGCGAGGAGGAAGGGGCTCTCTGGAAGCCCTATCCTTTCTATCTGGAAAGAAAAGGTATTACTGTCATCAACTTCGGGCACTCCGGGGACACGACCTTAGACATCATGAGGCGGTTCCATTCGCA
>Ga0209777_10004367_pt1 | contig 16759 bp, 13 predicted proteins | sample FrelakmetHBP12HB_FD_187147 | JGI IMG/M metagenome (GOLD analysis project Ga0209777, IMG submission 187147) | Freshwater lake sediment microbial communities from the University of Notre Dame, USA, for methane emissions studies -HBP12 HB (SPAdes)... | ecosystem: Environmental > Aquatic >...
CCGGATACCTGACTTTGGAGTCCCACGACAGGGCGGTTTCATTCCTGAGACACGCCGTCGAGAACATCAGTCTGTATGTCGGATGCGTGCGCGCGGACGTGATGCCCGGCGCCACAGTTTCGGAATACGCGAGAATTCTGGAACAGTGTATGGCCATTTGCTCGGGATTGGGCTCGAACCGGCTTGTCGTGCCGTTGGGCGGCAATGCCGATGACCGGACGGCAATGATTGGTCTGGCGGACGCTCTTCGCGGCATGTCCGAAATCGCCGCGAAGTTTGGTGTGAGCGTCGGCATAGAGTGCGGGTCCAGCCGGTTGTTGACGTCGGCGGAGATGACCAATGCGTATGTCGACGAAATCGACTGTGCTTGGGTTGGGGCCTGTCTTGACACGGGATGCCCCCATGTCTGTGATGCGCCCCAGGAATGGATAAGGACCATCGGGAAAAGACTGAAGATGGTGCGTTGCAGAGACTTCCGAAGGCTGCCGGGCCCAGAGCTTGAATATGTCAGCCTGCTGGAGGGTGAAATTGACTGGAAGCAGGTCAGGAAGGCGCTGGTGGATGTCGGCTACGACGCAGCCGTCATCGCGAACGCGCCGGGATATCGGCAGTATCCGGAGTTGGGAATCAAGCACTGCGGGGACAAGATGAAACGCGTTTTCGGCTCCGCGATCAGCGCGGTGGAGTAAGATTTTGAAAGCTGTCATTCTGGCGGCCGGGCGAGGGACGCGCCTTGGAAGCCTCACCAGTGACATACCCAAGCCGATGATTCGAATCGCCGGCGCGCCCGCATTGGAGCACATCATCATCCGCATCAAGCGCGCTGGTGTCAGCGACATTGCGTTGGTGGTTCGCTACAAGGCCGAGAAGATAATGGAGCACTTTGAAGATGGCTCCAGGCTTGGGGTCCACATCGAATACGTTCGGCAGCCCGAGACCTACGGCACGGCGGCCGCGCTTCTGGCCGCCGGAGACTGCGCCGGCGACTCCCCCGTGATAACGACCTTCGGCGACGTCGTAACGGCGGGCATCAACTATAGGGATTCCCTGCGGGTGTTTGCCGAGCGGGGCAGCGCCGGAGTGATTACGGTCAACAAGGTGCCGGATGCCTACGCCGGCTCCGACGTGCGGCTTGGACCCGACGATCGGGTTTTGGAAGTTGTCGAAAAGCCCCTAGAAACAGGCGTCGAGTATCGCTGGAATTGCTCGGGGATTTATGTATTCGGCCCGGTAGTCTTTGAGTATCTGGAAAGACTGCAGCCATCCGCTCGCGGAGAGTATGAACTTGCCGATGCCATGAACGCCATGATCTCCGACGGCCTGGCATTGCACGCCAGTTATCTGCGGGGCTTCTGGCGGGATATTGGGACAGTCGAAGGAATAGCCGACGCCCAAAAGATGCTCAGCGAAGATGTGGGCTAATCTTCCGCGACTTTTCCGAGCCACCTCACGAACCATTCACACGCGGCCTCGCTCATCTCGGCCATATACTCCGGTTTCTCGTCGAACAAGTGACCGGCTCCCTGGATGATGCGCAGTTCCTTGGGGCATTGCAGGGCATCGTAAATGGCGGTTGATTCGGGCAGTACTATCTCGTCCTGGCTGCCCTGTATTATCAGGGTGGGGGCCACGACGAGCGGCGCGAACTGCAGGACGTCATAATTGCGCGGGACTCTCAGGACCATCGCCTGCACTCGCGCGTCCTCGGAAGCAGCGCGGATAGCCGTGGTGCCGCCCGTGCTGGAGCCGTGCACCCCTATGAAGCGCGTTTCCACGTAGGTCTGCGAATCAAGGAAATCCAGCGCGCTGATGAGGTCATCGAACCGCTGGTCTAGTGTCGACTGCTCGAACAGACCGTCGCTGGCCCCGTGACCGGTGAAATCGAAGAGAAAGGACGCGATGCCGGCGTCAAGAAGACGTTCGGCTATGCCCCGGTTGCGCGGGCTGGACTTATCGCTGCCTGTGCCGTGGGCGAACACAGCGACGTCATGCGCGCCGGAGTCCGGGGCGAGCAATACTCCACTCAGTCGAAAGCCTCTCGATGTCTTGAACCTGACTTCTTCTTCGATCACGGCACTAACTCCCTTATCGACGGCTTGCCGGCAAGCCGACTCAAGAATCATACCACAAATAGCGTATTTCAGCTATTCTACCCAGAAGAAGTAAGTGCTCACGGTTCGTGAGTACCACGTCATGCTGAACTTGTTTCAGCATCCAGGCTACGAAGGGGTGGACCCTGAAACGAGTTCAGGGTGACGTGTTGCCGCACGTAGTACTTACCAAGAGTAAGCACTTACCAGAAGAAGCAAAAAGTTCAGTTCCGCGCGAATCACTATACTTCGGGACTGTCTTTCGTCCCGAAGGGTTACTTCGCAGGTACCAGCTTCGGGACGAAAAGCGTGTCCCGAAGCATATTACTTCTCTCTGGAATCGGCGTCAAGTGCCCCGAATATCATCGAATCAGGTAATTCTGCGAGCCGGTATGCGTGCGGGATAATGGCACACACTATTCGGACTACAACTTAATCCCAAAACTCGGAGGTTAATGGGACATGCGTGTGAGGCGAACCGGCGTGTGCGCCGCATTCGCGCTTGTGTTCACGATGTATGCGAGCGCGGCTTGGGGCGTATACGAAAAAGAATTTGTCAATCAGCAGGACTTCAGCGCGGGTTCGCGCGAGGGCCTGACGTTCGTGTCGGAGCTTGGAGGGCTGTCTCTGAGCCAGTGCAAGAGCCTGGCGCCATTCGTGTGGGCGCCTAGCCCTTCCGACAGCACGGTCTCCAGGATCTACACCCGTAGCGGCATCGAAGATGCCAGATACCGCATCGGGCCGCTTGGGGAACACTGGACTCCCGTCTCGGTGGCCGCCGACAAGGACGGCAACGCGTATATCGCGTGCTCGGTCCCCAATCAGGTCGGCAAGATCGTCGTAATCCTGGCCAACAGCGGCTGCGATCGCAACCACGACAACGTCATTACCACCAGCGCCGACTACGACCGGAACTCCCAGATCACCCCGACCGAAATCCTGCCCTGGGGCGAGGATGAGAGGGTCTTCGTCGTCAGCGACGTAGGGCTGCCCGGCGAGACGCCATCGGCCCTCGTGTGCGACGGCAAGGGCAGTCTGTGGGTGGCCTTGAACGAACGGCGCAGGGTGGAGAATGTTGACATCCAGACAGGCAAGGTGGTCGCGCTGGTCGATGTGGTCGGCAAGCCCAGCACGCTGCTTCTCGGCAAGGCCGGCGCGCTTTGGGTGCTGAGCACGGAGGATGCCGCCCTCACCGAAGTCGATACCATGATGAACTCGATAGCATCATACTGCAACCTGGAATTCTCCCCCGCCGGGATGGTTATGGACAGGCAGGACAAGCTTTGGTTCGGCAATACCAATGGCGGAATCGTCAGTTTGGACACGGTTAAGCATAGTTGGGCTTACTACTATCGCGATGGTGACCCCGGCGTGACCGGTGTTGCTCTGGGCCCGAATGGAGATATCTGGGCCGCTTGCCCGGCCATTTCTTCATTGGGCCACTTCAGCGGCGTCGATGGTTCCCTGAGCAACGAGATTCCGCTGGGAACCACCGCTCCGTGCGTGTGCGCGGATGCCGATGGCTACATCTGGGCGCTGCGCGATTACGACAGCGGGGCCATCAAGATCGACCCTCGCTCCGAGAGGGTTCTCGGCATGGCCGAAACCGGCCGCGCGCCGTTCAGCAGCACACCGTTTGCCTCGGCTGTCACGCGAACCGGTCTTCTTCCCTCCGGGAGCTGGCACACTGTCCTCGACAGCCAACTCAACGGGGCCGGCTGGGGAATGGTCACCTGGAAGGGGGACCTGAACGGCGGCCTGATAAAAGTGGAGGTCAAATCGGCGGATACCCTCGACGATCTCCTGGCTTTGCGCTTCAATCCGGTGCCCAATGGGCTGCGGTTTGAAGCTCCCAACGGCCGCTATCTTGAAGTGCGGGCCACACTCGAGGGCTCCGGCGACTGCACGCCCACCCTCTATGCTCTCAGGGTGGATGGTACCAATCTCCCGCCGGATATCTCCAAGGCCGCGGTGAATGTGCCGAGGATAGGCAGGCTGGACCACGTGATGGAGTCCGTGCAGGTCATAGATGTCACCGATCCCGAGGGTGATCCATTCAAAGTCGTGGTAACAGGCGTAACCCAGGACGAACCCGTGTCGGGTCTCGGCCCGGACGACAAAGCGCCGGATGCCATCCTTACCGGTGGCGATACCGTGTGGCTGCGCGGCGAATGCGATCCCGGTACCAAGGAACAGCCTGGAAACGGTAGGGTTTACGTTGTATCCTTCAAGGCCACGGACGCGCTGGGAGCTGTGTCGACCGGCAAGGTGAAAGTCCTGGCCGGCCCAACCATCAAGACCACAGACGTGGCTATTCAGGACACGAAGCAGTTCGACTCTACCGAAGAAGTCTTCCAGAACGTAGCCAAGGCGCCATAGGCGATCATGGCCTTGGATCACGTGCCGGCTGAACGATTTCTTGCGAATTCTTTGAAAGAGGGTTGCTTGCAAGCGATTTGTGTTGTATAATCTGAATGGTAGTGATGACGCTGCCGTTTACTGCGGTCAGTCTTGACTGGCGATGGGCAATGATGGCCTCCTCCATGCTATGTGGGGGAGGCCTTTTCGGCAATGTGGCCGGAGCGCCCGCGGTAATGTTTTCCTAATGGGAGGAAACATCGTATGACTGGGCAGTCAACGTTGGCCGTCACGGCCGTCGACGTCGCATTGGCGCGGCTCGACAAGGCAGCCGCCGGGCTGCGAACGGGTCCGGATATCACCCGTGGACCGCGCGACCACCCACTCATCCAACTCCATTGACCTCCCAGATACTATGCTTTCAACTCGCGTTATTCAGCGATCAGCGCTTGGTCGCATTGAGCATTGGCTACGAAGAAGTGGCCAAATTGTGCGATGTCGCTTGGGAGGCTCGCATTGCGGGTCTCCGGCGCGCGATGAGGCGTGCGGAATAGATGCCTGGGAGTGTGCCCGGGATCGGTACAAAGTTCTCTTGAATCGCCCGGTTGTTTTCTGTCGCGCTGTAAATGCGGAGATGGCCGGCGCTTGGAGAGTTCGTTTATATGCGGCGGCGGTGTGGCAAGTCGATGACTGTGCCTCAAACACGATGGCCGCTCGCATAGTTCCGGTCGCGGCTGCCTCCGAAGCACAAAAAAGCATGCATCGTGGCCGATGCACAATTTGGAGGAACAAATGAACTATATCGATGGCGTACTACAGCAAGTGGAACAGAAGAACCCGGGCCAACCCGAGTTCATGCAGGCCGTGAAGGAAGTCCTTCAGTCCCTGCAGCCGGTGCTCAAGAAGCACCCGGAGTATCAGGACGCGAAGATCCTGGAGAGGATCACGGAACCCGAGCGCCAGCTTATGTTCCGAGTCGCCTGGCAAGATGACAAAGGCGATTATCAGGTAAATCGCGGATTCCGTATCGAGTTTAACAGCGCGCTCGGTCCGTACAAGGGTGGACTTCGTTTCCATCCGTCCGTGTGTCTCAGCATCATCAAGTTTCTCGGCTTCGAGCAGATCTTCAAGAACTCCCTCACCACACTGCCCATAGGCGGCGGCAAGGGCGGAAGCGACTTCGACCCCAAGGGCAAGTCCGACAACGAAGTGATGCGTTTCTGCCAGAGCTTCATGACCGAACTCTACAGGCACATCGGCGCCGATACCGACGTGCCCGCCGGTGATATCGGCGTCGGCGGTCGCGAGATCGGCTACATGTTCGGGCAGTACAAGAGAATCACGAACCGTTTCGAGAGCGTGCTGACCGGCAAGGGCCTGAACTGGGGCGGCAGTCTCGTTCGAACGGAGGCGACGGGCTACGGTCTGGTCTACTTCGTCGACGAAATGCTCAAGGGTGCCAAGAAGAAGATGGACGGCGCTACCTGTGTCGTATCAGGTTCGGGCAATGTGGCTATCTATGCCGTCCAGAAGGCTGCTCAATTGGGCGCGAACTGCGTGGCAATGTCCGACAGCAATGGCTTCGTCTATGACCCTGACGGAATCAAGCTCGATACCGTGCAGCAGCTCAAGGAAGTCGAGCGCAAGCGGATCAGCGAATACGCCAGGATCCACAAGGGCGCGAAATACGTGGAAGGCTGCGGCGGCATCTGGAGAATTCCCTGCCAGGTAGCCCTGCCGTGCGCGACCCAGAACGAGCTCGATGAAGCCGCCGCCAAGGAACTGGTGAAGAACGGCGTCATAACAGTCGCCGAGGGCGCCAATATGCCCTGCACGCCGGAAGCCGCGGACGTATTCGTCAAGGCCGGCGTGCTATTCGGACCCGGCAAGGCCGCCAACGCGGGCGGTGTCGCGACATCGGGCCTGGAGATGCAGCAGAACGACATGAGAATGAGCTGGGGCTTCGATGAAGTGGACGCTCGTCTCAAGGACATTATGCGCAAGATCTACATGGCCGCGAGTTCAGCCGCGCAAGAATACGGCTGCCCCGGAAACTTCGTGGTCGGCGCCAATGTCGCCGGCTTCGTGAAGGTTGCGAACTCGATGCTCGATCATGGGCTGATGTAAAGCCCCGCACAGTCTGTAGGGGCGAAGCAATGGCACGAAAGCCTGTCGAGTGCAGTACATCTGCCGGCCATTGCTTCGCCCCTACGGTTGAATGAGCAAAACGGCGAACCGGTCTGTTCCGGTTCGCCGTCTCACAAAAGCACGGATCCGCGTTGCTCACGTCGACTTCGGTAAGCACAAGGAAGCAGCTCGGTCTACGACGGGCTCTTCTTCTTGCGTCCTCCGCCGTGGCTAGCTTCGCCGCCCTTGCGGCCGGCGACGCGCGCTTCATCGCTAGTCCACTCATGGGCCGTGCCTTTCATATGAGCGGCGCGTCCCCCTTTGCGAGCTATTTCTCTCTGCTTTTCGGGGTCCATCGATGCGAACCCCCTCAGCCGAGTGGACATACGGACACCTCCCTCCATCCCTGGTTTACGTTAGTAGAGCTAATCACCACAATGCTTTTACCCCAGCTAATGTAAGGCTAAACTGAGCATGATGCGGTTTTTTTGCGCCCAGGTCAGCAATACCCACACCCACTACGGCCTGCACACTTTGCGAATGTGTTGGCATAATGTCTGCACGCTAAATCCGCGACAGCATGGGTATAAGTTATCAGCCTGATTAACACAAGGAGCTTGTCCAACCTATGAAAACCACACTCCGCGTCTTGGCGATTTGCCTCTGCTTTGCGGGTGGCGCGCTTGCTGGGGACGAGGACGTCGTCGTGCCCGCTCGTGTTACCGGCTATCAACCGAAAGTGGTCCTGATCGGCCCCAAGGACTCGTTGACCGCCGCGAGGGCCATCTCGGGCAAAGTGAGGATCATGGCCGTCTTTCCGAGCACGGTGAAGGCGTCCGAGGTCGAGTTCTTTTTCGACGGCAAGTTGGTCGGCAAGTCGAGTTCCAGGCCGTTTCGCGCCGACCTGGACGTTTCCAACGTGCCCGTTGGGGAACATATTCTCAAGGCTGTCGCCGGCGATTCGGCTGGGGCTGAAGCCTGGTCGGCGAGCGCCAAAGCCCGGGTCCAGGCAAGCAGTGAGGGCGCGCCCGAGAAGTTTGGGCACGTGGAGGTCGTACCGGTCCCGTCCGACTCCCCAGGATCGAATGAGGCAGGCAAGCTGGCGGATACCCTATCCGGTTCAGCTCCCGCCGGCCCGCGTGTCGCCGGGCAGGCAATCGACAAGCTCTACAAGAGCCTGGCCTACGAGTTTTCGATCAACTACCCATCCGCGTGGAAAGTGAGAGACGACACCGCTGCCGCCTCGAAACGCGGGAACTCTACGTTCTGGATTGTCTTCGGAGACGAGCCGATAGTGGTCAATATTCACGCGCGGATGATTTCCCCAGGCACGGATCAAAATCAGTTCGCTAAGTACAACCCCTACGTTGGGTCATGGACCCGCAAGATCATTTCGGGCAGGCCGGCGTTCTCGATTACGACGGGCTCGGCCGAAAACCGCTCCGTGGTCCACCGTCTGATCGTGCTTGATCGGGGCCGGGCGCTGATGCTCAATTGCGTGGACAAGAGCGGAGGTTCCGCCGACGACAGCGCCAGGATCTTCGACGCCATGGCGCGTTCGCTGCAGTCGTTCGCCAGGCCCGCCGTGGTGAAAGAAAAGCGGAAGTGAGGACCTCCACACGGGAGGCTCTAGTTCGCTCCTCAACCACCACCGGGGCTACAGCCTGCCGCAGTCAGCATGGCAGAGGCGGCAATCACCAATCTCACAAGAGCCCAGATCAGTCTCACGCTGGTTCACCTCATCCTTACTATTCCACGCGGGCCGGCATCGGTAAACTAATAGGATTCCTTCAGCCGCTCGAGCACGATCTGTTCGGCGCCATTCTCATCCACTTGCCTGAAGAAGCAGGACCGATAACCCTCGTGGCACGCCGCTCCCCTCTGTTCGACCTTAACCAGAATGCAATCCTTGTCGCAGTCGATATAGACACCCTTCACGGCCTGGGTGTTGCCGGATGTCTCGCCCTTGATCCAGAACTTCTGTCTGGATCTGCTCCAGAAAGTCGTGCGCCCGCTGGTCAGAGTCGCCTTGACCGCCTCGCGGTTCATATAGCCCACCATCAGAACGTCGCCGTTGTCGTTGTCCTGCACGACCGCGGGAACCAGGCCGTGGGCATCGTATTTCAAGCTGTCCAGGAATTGCTCCATGATCGGAAGAATCTCTCCTCGGTTGTATCATCCATCAAGGTCAGTATCGATTACATTCTACACCAACGCAGCCCGCTTGGGTAGTCGAGCGGGCGCGCTGGCACATAAACGCTAGGGATAGTGATGGAGGAACGCGAAAACAGGGACTGTCCCAGAGCGTCAGCGGGGTGGACTGTCCCTGTTTTCGAAGCCCGTCGCACAGGCGGGGCCATGCGTCAATGATAATACCTGCTCCTCGCGTCGCCGGGCAGGTCGTTGAGGTCGATCTGTCTCAGCGCGGCAACTCCCGACGGGCTCAGCCGATAGCCTCGCTCCTGAAGGGCGCTCTCGGGGTCGATCGCGAGCTTGGCCCGAAACACCGCGTCTTCCACCGCCACGGTCAGCAACTGTCTGAGCTGATAGCTATCGAGCGCGGCTATGGCTTCGCGCGCATCCTCGGACATTTCGCCTGTTGGGTCGAGTTCGAGTGAACGAAGGAACCCATTCATCGCGGCGGCAATTTCGCCTTTTTGCTGCAGGAGGACCGCCTTCTTGAAGTGGTGTGCGGAATCGGTCGGCGCAAGCTGAATCAGTTCCTCCGTCACTTTGAGCGCCTGGTCGAGTCTGCCCTGCTGCAGGTAGACCACACCCAGCACGTCACGCGCGAGAATACTCTTGGGCGATCTCTTTAGGAGCCTGTGGCTGGTATCTATCGCTTCGTCGTAGCGCCCGACTTCTATCAGCGTCCTCAGCAGAAGCTGCTGCATGCCGGCGTTGCCCGGATCATGCTCGACAACACGCTGCATGGCATCGATGGCGGGCCCAATACGGTTCTGGGCCCTATAGAACGCGGCCAAGCGCGTGTTGAACCTCGGATTCCGAGGGCTGATGGCCAGAGCCTCTTGCACGCTGGCTATCGCCTCGTCGTATTTACCCAGCTCAGCCAACGAATCAGCCCGTCTCATCAGGCTCGTCAAACGCGCCGTCGTGCTTCTTGGTCTGCTGCCTGGACTTGATGTGTTGTCCGTTTCACTCATCCGATAATCACGCCATTTTGGTGCACTCATGAACATGAGCCTACAATAATATGTTGTACCAGCCCTGTCGTTTTCCTGCTTTAGCCGGAAAAACCGGTAATTATACCGGCAAATGACCCAGTTTTGGAGTGCCTGCCGGCGAATTACCGGTTCACTCTTGGTGAGTACGACGTCTGGGCTACCCGTCACCCTGACCCTGAACTTGATTCAGGGGTTTCAGGGTCCATCCCTTCGTAGCCTGGATGCTGAATCGAGTTCAGCATGACGTGGTACTCACGAACCGTGAACCGTTACAAACGAAGATTGCGGGCCTTACCCCGAACGCCGCCCGGGATAACGCCCGCAACCTTCCGCTGTGTGAGGACGACGGATTGACTACTCCGCTGCGCGAATGTTTGTTATACGCTCCAGGGACACGTCCTCGATGTCGCCTATCAGATATGCGCCATAAAGTGGGACAAACGCAACGTCTTGCACGTGAAGATTCGTCGTGATCTCATCGCCGTGTCTGTCGTGGTAAGTGACTGTGCAGTTCCGTCCCATGTACTGCTTGGCTTCAGGTATTCTCACTTTTTTCGGCCTCCTCTGCTATCATCCGTGACTAAGAGCAACTTAGGCCCAGAATTGCTGACTTAGGTGGGCTGATCCTAAGTTATGCTCTTTTGAAGCGCCCGGAAAAAGGAGCTGGGCTTCGCGAGGAGCTGCCGCGGGTCAGAGGCCGCGCCCGGGGACAATCCTACAGGAGTCACCGTGAGTGACCGTCCCAAGTAACAGGCACAGCGTCTGATCAATGACAACGAGCCTCGACATCAGCCCAGCAAACTCCGTATTGCTTAACGCTCCACCGTGGCTGGGCGCTTCACTTGTTTTCAGTGTAGTTATGCCGCAGGAGCGCTTGTTCGCGGTCTGTGCTAATTACCAGTTTCTGCCTCCCGCCGATTTGGTGGAAGGATGCGGGGGCCGATGAGTATAATCTACAAAGGGGAGCGCGTGATGGGACCGATGACTGGAGACACGAAGCGCATTACAGAAATCGACGGGTTTGTCGGCAGGTGTGCCGCAGGTCTGGAGGCCTATTATGTGTCTCTGGGCGAATCAGGCCGGATCGACCCCGGCTCGGCGTTTCGGGCGGGTTTGCGTCAGGTGACGCGTATGCTCGCCGTGTTGGTGGCTTCGGAACGTGCGCCTGCCGGTGCGCCTGGATCGAGAGCGTTTCGGGCAGCGTCCGAAGCTCTGTTTGACGCGCCAGCCGGCGGCGACGGCTGGATCGAAGCCTACACGCAGGCCTGCGATGAAGCCCACGCCGTTTCGGGCATGGGAATCTTCGCGGCTTCCGAAGACGCCGGGCGCTGCGCGGAGGCCCTTTCGGCCATGGCGCGCGGGCTGCTTCGGCCCGCCGACTCGCCGATCGGTCGCATGTACTTCGAGACCATGCCGCTCAACTGGCTGGGAAGCGCGTATCAGGCGCTGCTGGCGTTGAAACCATCGAAGTCCGGCGCAGCCCTGCAGGCAAGCTACGGGCGCAAGAAGGAAGACGGCGTATACTTTACTCCGCCCTATCTCGTTGAGTATATGGTCGAGAGCGCGCTGGGCGAGCAGGCGGATGACATTCTGGTCGAACTCGACGAACACCCGCCAAGAGAACGCCTCGCGCGGCTCAGAGTGCTGGACCCGTCGATGGGCGGCGGAGATTTCCTGTGCGCCGTGGTCGAGTTTCTGGCTGACAGAGCCGCGGGATCGGGCGAGTTCAGGGCAAGGCTGGCCGCCGACTGCGTGTACGGCGTGGATATCGATCCCGTCGTGGTCGAAATCGCGCGGCTTTGCCTCTGGGGGGCCTCGGGGTTTGCCGAGGGCATTGCCGATTCCATAAACGCTCATCTTATCTGTGCCGACGTGTTGGGAACCGGTTCGGAATGCGAGCCTATAGATTGGCGGGCCGCATTTCCGGAGCCGTTTGGGCAAAACAAGCCCGGCTTTGACGCCGTTGTCGGCAATCCGCCGTATATAGCGTCCAAGAACAGGTTCGCCGTGGGCCGAGCCGGCGCGCGCGGCCAGTCCGATAGTTACCTGCTGTTTGTCGAGCAGGCTGTCACGAGCGGTTTGGTGAAACCTGGGGGGATGTTTTCGATGGTCCTGCCGGACCCGATGCTCGTGCGGGGCAATGCCGCCCAAGTCCGCGGGACTCTGGCCCGGAACTGGACTATAATATCCATGCTCCACCTGCCGGGCGCGTTTGCCGATGCGCGGGTGGCAAACATCGTGCCTGTATGCCGCAACTCTCCCATGTCCGCGGAAACGTTCATGGCATCTCGAATAGAGCGCGCGGCGGACCGCAACAGCTTCGCCCAGCGGCCCGTGCAGACCGCGCGCGAACTCGCGCATCCCGTGAGAATCGCGACCATACTTGCGCAAGAGCGGGCGGAGTTTCTATACTTACTAGAAGAAGGGCCATTCGGCGACATCATCCGGAGGATACACGGCCCCGACATGGCGTTGAGTCATTATCAGCCTCCGTTCGCGCCGTTGGAGAAGCTCAACATCAGGGCTATCTACAGAGGCGAGGAGATCGGGAAGGCAGCCATCCAAAGCCAGCATGGCGATTATCCGATGCTTCTGGGCGGGCAGAGCATCAGGCCGTATGAGATTACCTGGGAAGGGCGCAGGATCGATGCCTCCGCCATTCGCAAGCCGATGGAGCGTTACGCCGGCACGAAGATCGTCATTCAAAAGAGCGCGCCCAGGCTCATCGCGGCCCTGGACAGGGTGACGAGCGAGCATCCCGGTTACGTGTTTCCGCAGTCCGTGTATGGTGTCGAGCTCAGGCAGCCGGGGATCGATGAACTCTACCTGCTCTGCCTGATGAACTCCGAAGTAATGAACGAGTATGTTCGCCGGACGGTGACCGGGTATAAGTTTGTGCATCCGCAGCTTGAGATCGAGGATATCAGGCGGCTGCCGATAAGGCGGGTCGAGTTTGTCACGCACCATACCGAGCGCGCGAGGCTGGCGGCGAAGGGCTGGGCCGTTTTTCGGAACGAAGCATCCGGGACCGGCGCGGGCGGCCGGTTTCCGTTGCTGGGGAACTTCGTTTCGGAGTGCCTTGCAGCCGCGCCCGAGCGGTCGGATGTCATTCACGACCTGCTCGTCAGATTGGGCGGGCTTGTTGACGATCTTTCGCGCCGAAATCGGGAATCGCCCGGCGCTGATATCACAAGAAAGCTGGAGTTAGCCAGAGCCGCGATCGAAGCGGTCGTGTGGCGACTTTATTCGAGCGATCCGCTGCAGATGGCGCTATTATAAAGGGGAGTAGGCAGTAGAATCAGACTTGAGCCGTCGCCAAGGAACACGCGTGAGAATGCCTGACGTAATGCTAAAGATGCAAAGACCCACATACGCCGAGGTCGATCTGTCGGCGATAAGAGAAAACCTACGAGCTATCCGCCGCAGGGTGGGCGATGCCGTTCGCATAATGCCTGCCGTGAAGGCCAATGGCTACGGGCATGGGGCGGCGCGCGTCAGCCGGGCCTGCCTGGACGCCGGCGCGGACGCGCTGTGCGTCGCGTGCGTGGAAGAGGCCGGCGAACTGAGGGACGCGGGTATCGACGCTCCGCTGCTGATCCTCGGCTGCACCGTTCCCGACGCCGCCGAGGATGCCGTGCGGCTGGATATGACGACCGCCGTCTGCGAGATGGACCTCGCCCGGGCGCTTTCGAGAGAAGCCATCAGCCAGGGCAGGCGAGCGCTCGTCCACATCAAGATCGACACCGGCATGGGCCGCATAGGCATCAGGCCGGATGACGCCGTCGAGTTTGCCCGATCGGTCGCTGCTCTTCCCGGCGTGACTGTCGAGGGGCTTTTCACGCACTTCCCAAGCTCCGATGAGGCCGACAAGGCATTCACCCATCGTCAGATCGATGATTTTCGATCCATAGTCGCCTCGGTGCGCGCGGCCGGCATCGAGGCCCCGATAGCCCACGCATCCAACAGCGGCGGGATACTCGCGTTTCCAGAGGCCGACTTCGACGCCGTCCGCCCCGGCATTATGATCTACGGATATTATCCATCGGATGAAGTCGAGCACAGCATAGCTATTCGCCAGGCGCTGACCCTCAAGTCTCGCATAGTGTTCGTCAAGGAAGCCGCCCCCGGAACGACCGTGAGCTACGCCAGGACGTTTGTCGCCGACAGGCCGTCTATCATCGCCACGCTGCCTGTCGGCTATGCCGACGGCTATTCCCGGCTGCTCTCGAACAAGGGCGAGGCGGCTGTCCGAGGCTCGCGGGTGCCGGTCATCGGCCGGGTGTGCATGGACCAGATTCTCATCGACGTGACCGATGTGCCCGGCGTGTGCATTGGCGACGAAGTCGTCCTCTACGGCGGCGGGTACGACTATCTGGGCCTGTCGAAAATCGCCGATAAGATCGGCACGATTTCTTACGAGGTCCTCTGCAACCTCAGCCGGCGGGTGCCGAGGGTGTATTTGAACGAGTAAGCGCTGGGCGGAGCCTATGTGGCCCCCGCCGCTGATTGCAAGCTAGCTTTCAATCACGAAAACACGAAAGCACGAAACAGGTCTTAGGTCTTAGGTCTTAGGTCCTGGGTCTTAGGTCCTAGGAAGGGAGGGTGATGTTTCGGCATTTTCTGATGTTTCGGCATTTCAATGCCGTAACTCTCGGCTCGGCGGGAGCTTCTCCCTCCCATCCCTTTTCGTGTTTCCAAGCTTTCGTGCTTTCGTGATTAAGATAGCCTGCATCGATAATCGGACTCTGCTTAGAACATAAGGATACCAGCCAAGTAAATCATGGGCATAACAGTATTAGGATCAGGGAGCTGGGGCACGGCCCTGGCCATTCTTCTCGGAAATAAGGGCTATAACGTCAAGCTCTGGGGCAGGCGTTCGGATCTGGCCGCGAGCATCCAGTCCACGCGGCAAAATGCGCAATACCTTCCCGGGGCGACGCTGCCGGATTCGGTGATGAGCACATCCGATCTCGACGAGGCATTGCGGGACAGCGACACGATCGTGCTCGCGCTGCCAAGCACCGGTGTCCGCGAGGTCGTCCGGGCGATCAAGGGTAAGATCGGCTCCCAAGCCCTGATTGTCCACGCGGGCAAAGGTCTTGAAAGCGAGACCGGAATGCGCGGCTCGGAAGTGATTGGCGAAGAACTCGGCGACATCTTCGGCGCGGGGTCGGTCGTTCTGTCCGGCCCGAACCTGGCCGTCGAACTTGCCCACGACGTGCCAACCGCCACTGTCGTGGCTTCGTGCGACGCCGACCGGGCTGCAAGAGCTCAGGAACTGTTCTCCTCTCCCAGCCTTCGGGTGTATCGCAACACCGACGTGATCGGCGTTGAGATCGGCGGGGCGTTGAAAAACGTGCTCGCAATCGGGGCGGGGATATCCGACGGCCTCGGCTACGGCGACAACACCAAGGCCACTCTCCTCACACGCGGCCTTATGGAGATCACCCGCCTGGGCGCCGCCCTCGGAGCCGATCCCAAGACTTTCGTCGGCCTTTCCGGCATCGGCGATGTCATGGCCACCAGCGCCAGCCGACTTTCGAGAAACAATCGCCTGGGCCTCATGCTGGGGCAGGGGAAGGGCCTCGCCGAAAGTCTCGCGGTTCTTGGCCAAGTCGCCGAAGGCATGCCGACCTGCGAAGCCGCCTACCTCCTCAGCCGCAGGCACGATGTCTATATGCCCATCACCGAGCAAATCCACGCCGTTCTGTTCCTCGCAAGGCCGCCGCAACAGGCCGTCCACGAGCTCATGAGCCGCATCCAGAAGGACGAACTGAGCTAACCCCCCGTACCTATACCGGAAAATGCCAAAAAGACGCTTCGCGATATTAGCCGCCGCCATTATTCGGGTAAGATAAGTAAGGCTGTGCTTGCATACGGACACGGATGCAAAGTCACACCAGACACCGGCGGAAACGAGGTGCACCTATGCGTTGCAGATGCGGTAACGAAATCCATAACGTCGCCGAGCACTTGCAGACCCTGGCCGACTGGCGGTGCCAGCAGTGCTCGAATGTCGCTCCGAAGGTCACCACGGTAAGCTCGGACTCGAACGATCTGAAGCGCGAGCACCCAACCGAGCATCGGAAACACGCGGCATAAGCCGCGGCACAGAGTCGTCAATAATTGCGCCCGTCCACAGCGGAGGGCCCTCGTCACGTACAAGGCGGCGCGCAACAGTTCAGAAACGATGAGTAGAGCGCCCGTCCACCCGTCACCCTGAACTTGTTTCAGGGTCCATCCCTTCGTAGCCTGGATGCTGAATCGAGTTCAGCATGACGCGGTACTCACCAAGACTGAACTGTTAAGGCAGCGCTTGCGCAATGATCGCCGTTGCCATACCATGAGACTATGGCAGTAGACCTATACGAAAAAGCCAAGGGGAGGCTCGCGCGTGAACGGGGTGGTTTGGGCATCGATGTCGCCGCTCCGGTTCGGTTCGCATTGGCGTTTCCAAACGAATACCGCGTGGGCATGGCTTCGCTTGGCTATCAGCTCGTTTATAGGATGCTCAACGAATTGCCAAGTGCCTCCTGCGAGCGCGTGTTTCTGCCGGACGCCATCGATATTGACGAGCACGCCCGCACTCACACCGAAATCTTCACCCTCGAAAGCCTCCGCCCGCTTTCGGAGTTTCACGCTCTGGCGTTTTCGATATCGTTCGAGATCGACTACATCAACGTGGTTCGCATGCTCGACCTCACCAACCTGTCCGTGCTGAGCGTGGACCGGGACGATTACGATCCTATAATCATCGCGGGCGGCCCCTGCGCGACGTTCAATCCCGAGCCTCTTGCCGATATCATCGACGCGTTTGTGATTGGCGATGCCGAGGAAGTCCTCCCGGCCCTGGTGGATGCGATGGAGGCGTCTCTGCGTAAGCCGCGCGCGGACCGGCTCGCGGCTCTTGCGTCGGTGCCCAGCGTCTACGTCCCCAGCGTGCCCCAGGCGCGGCCGGTGCGGCGGGCAATCGCGCGCGATCTGGCTTCCTATCCGGCC
>Ga0209777_10004368_pt1 | contig 16757 bp, 12 predicted proteins | sample FrelakmetHBP12HB_FD_187147 | JGI IMG/M metagenome (GOLD analysis project Ga0209777, IMG submission 187147) | Freshwater lake sediment microbial communities from the University of Notre Dame, USA, for methane emissions studies -HBP12 HB (SPAdes)... | ecosystem: Environmental > Aquatic >...
AGATTTTCGGGGGTAGGGGTATTGGAAGGTGGTGTGGTATTGTCGGTGTAGTTCTCGTGTCCATTGAGTTGTTATGTCCATGGTTTTTGCTATGCGGTAGATTGATCGTTCTTCTTTGTCCACTTCTTTGATGATCCATCGTATTTTCTGTTGATTCAGCTTCCTCATGGATGCTGAATCATCTATTTTATTTTCCAGGAGAAAGTAATTTCGGGAAAAGACATTTAAAAATAACGAACGTTACATTTAAATAGGAAAGGCAGGTACATATTTAGAATATAACTTAGGGGGTATCATAATATGAAGAAAGTATTCATCCTACCTATAATAGCTATGACAGTTCTTGTGTCATTATCTGGAGCTGTTAACGCAACAAATACCGGAACACAGACCATAAACCATCTCGTTGAAAAAGTTTTAAATGATAATCTAACTCATACCGTTCTTGCTGAATATATAAGTAAGTCAACATGTCCTTATTGTCCTACGGCAGCAAGTCAGTTGTATTCTATCTATAATTCAAGTGATTATGATTTTCATTATGTAACTATTGTTACAGATAAGATTAAGGAACTTCCAGAATTTGCACAACTCCGATTAGATAACAGATTAAAAGAACTTGGTGTTAAATATGTTCCTGACGTTTACTTTGATGGAGGATATAAAGATCTAGTAGATGCACAAAAGAGTGAAGTACCCTATAGGGATTCAATTAATCAGTCTGGAACAAGAGATGTACCTGAAGTCAGCATAGATTTAAATGTTGTCTGGAGCGGAGCTAATACTATTAAAATAACGGCTCAAATACAAACCAATGATTCTGAGTTTAAAGGTAATGTCAGAATATATGTAACAGAAATAGTGTCTCACTGGAAAGATGAAAAAGGGAAACAATATCATTATGCTGTTTTAGATATGCCAGTTAATAAAAGTTTAAATGCTGTACAACAATTAACGGATCTTAATCTACAAACTCAACCTCGAACACTTGATACAAAGTCGTATACAATTACAAAATCGTGGTCTGGCAATATAACTAAAGACAACTGCATGGTAGTAGCTTCTGTTTTTGATAAAGATACAGATTATGCAGTTCAAACAGCATCAGCAAAACCAGTTAGTACATCCTGCAATGATTTATCTTATACCTTAAATGGAGACGGTTACACCAACATAACAGTTATAGATGCATGGAATATGACACAGTGTTTATGTGGAGGGACCTATGCACCAATAGATGTTAGAACTGACAGTGAGTGGATAGCTGAACATATTGCTACACCCTATCCACAATATGCACAACATTGGCCTAATTTACAGAACGGAGAAAATCTAAGTAAATTCATGGATTTCTATCAAGGTCAACAGGTTATTATCTACTGTAATACTGGCGTTAGAAGTTTCCAAGCCGTTAAACTTCTTATTGCCAACGGATTTGATGGCACAATATACAATATGATTGGTGGCATAACTGAATGGAAAAAACAGTCGCTTCCGGTTAAACCTAACGAAGCACCTACTAAACCAAACATAACAGCTACTAGTCATGGAGTAGTAGGTATTCCTTATAAATATACTTTTACGACTTCTGATTCAGATTACGATGATATATACTATTGTATACAATGGGATAATTCATCTAAAAGCGAATGCGTTGGTCCATTTTCTGTATCAGAACAAGGATCAGCGACTCATACATATGAAACCGAAGGTTCATACACTATCCATGTAACAGCAATGGATCGTTATGGTTTTAAAAGTGAAGTTGCAACATTACGAATTCCTATGCCAAAAAATATACAGATGCCACACTTTTTCTTAGAAAAGTTTCAAAATATCCTTGGGGTTTTAAGGCACCTATTTAAGCTTTAAACCTTTTTTTTCTATATTTTTTAGTAAATACTATGAATATAATTCAATGATATCTAATACTGTCTGTTACTATTTTTCCTTCGTTATCATTATGCTTTTACTTTTATTGGGTGTCTACGAGGAAGGATACGTGTTCACCCCTCTCACGGAATACATTGCGTGGCTTTCTCCTCAATGGGGGAGAAAACGTCTATCGGCGGCGTTTTACTATTAACTGTCCAGGCGATTCATCTATGACGTAAATTTCATCGATTTCTCGCTCTGATTAATGTTAAACAGTGAATAAACCCAAAATGGAATGGTTTTGGCGTTGTATCATTAATGATTAATCCATCAAGAATTTATCTCTGTTAAATATACATTTAGTCGGCCGGAATAGCTTTTATTTTCCATATTTTTGATGATTACTTCAGTAGTGAATTCATTTATTTTATTATCATAAGCAATATTGATTTTCATATGTAGTATGTGTGTATCTCTTGCTTCTGCCCTTTGAATTGCTTTGATATAACTAGATTCTTCATTTTTACCCCTTGTAATAACTGAATAACTACCATCAGAGAAAAGAGTTGGGTATCTATAAGCATTGGCATTATTTTTTAATCGATCTATTGCCGTTCTGTTTGTATCACGAACCAGGTAAATATAATAAAAATTGTATTCTCCAGATTCGTATAAATTATGTATAATAGCTCTACCTAAAGGGCAATCACTGCACCAGGTAACTGTTGCTTTTTCTAAAAAATACAGTGAGTAAAATTTATCTCATTTAATGACACGGTTCTTAAATAGAATTTACTACTATCTGTAAAGGGATGTAATATGTCCACTATCTAATGGCGTTTACTTATATTCAGATGTTTATCTATATTTCAAGGAAGAGATATTCCTGCTTTTAAAAAGGTTGGTATAGCTGGTGTGTTTGAGCCTGGTACTACCTGTGAAGAGATTACTGAATGTATGAAAAAAGAATGTGAAAAAAGGAGTAACCTCGCTTTTAGGCATAATCACTTTTAATGTTGCTAATTCGCTCTCTAGAGTTGTGTCTTTTGCTTTCGCTGTAATACTATAAAATCCTTTCTTACTCCAAGTATGTGATACATTTACATCTGTACCAGAAGAGCTAGGAGTGGTTGTATTAGAGGTACCATCACCCCAGTCAATAATGTATTGAACATTATTTTCATCTGGATCCACTGCATTGAAAATATATTCATGTGGTATTCCTATTTTTCCATTTGATGAACCTTGTATCGTCGGTTTATTTGGGGGTTGATTAGTAACTCTTATTGCATCTGAAGGTCCTGCAGCTGACAATCCAGTTATGTTCCATACTATATTCCCAGTAGTGTCAACCTCGATTATACTAGCACATTGTGTTATTAGTGTGTTGCCATTGGAAAGTCTTTCTGCTTTTGTAGGTCTCGATAATCCGGTTTTTTGCCATACTATATTACCAGCATTGTCAATTTCGATTACACGATGGTTATTATGTTCTGTTACTAGTGTGTTGCCGTTGGCAAGTCTTTCTGCATCGATAGGCTCCTTTAATGTAGTTATGTTCCATACTATGTTACCAGCGCTGTTAACTTCGATTATACGATGAGCGGTAACCTCTGTTATCAGGGTGTTTCCGTTGGAAAGTCTTTGTGCACTCATAGGTCGCATTAATCCGGTTTTTTGCCACACTATATTACCTGCAATATCAACCTCAATGGTTTCGTTGGCGCCGTACTCTGTTATTAGCGTGTTGCCGTTGGAGAGTCTGTCTGCAGTCATAGGATAAACTAATCCGGTTTTTTGCCACACTATATTACCAACGCTGTCAATTTCGATTATACGATTAGTGGCGGCCTCTGTTATTAGTGTGTTGCCATTGGAGAGTCTCTCTGCGCTGACAGGCTGTTTCAATCCGGTTTTTTGCCATACTATATTATTTGAACTGTCCACCTCGATTACGGAAGCATTAACCGATAATGTTATCAGCGTTGTGTTTTCCAGTTGCGCATTACTTTTTGAGGTAACTGTAAGTAGATTTCTTGTACCTATTGATGATCCAGATGCAAATACAGTAGTAGTCATCAGCACTAAACAAACTAAAATGCCTATTATTTTGTTTTTCATATGTAAATCCCCATACTATTTTTATTATTTTATCAACATATAAATTTAGTATATAAACTTTATGGCACACTACGTGAATGTCAAGTTAAAAGTTTATAGAACAGCACCCCTTCCAATTTTATTGAGGGATAAAATATGGATGGGATGCTATTATAAATAGAAAAGGCGTTAGAAGCTAAAAATGTTTTGGAGCAAAATAGAAAAAACATGAGGACACAGGCATTTGGAATTCTCCCGTATCATCTCGGTGTTTCCTCAAAAAATTGTAGTGCTGTTCTGCGCCATGTTCGAACCATCGAGTCATGACGCTGTAAGGCTCTGGTATCACAGAGCTGCTGGCCTCTTTCAAGTCTATCGAGGACCACGTCAATGATGCAGTTGATGAGGCAAAGATACGCATTCATGGAAAATGGTATATCCTCTAAGCTGCTGTTGATATTGACACCTGGGAAATCCTTGGTGTCTAAATTATCCAAAATCGATCTTCGATGGAGACTTACAGCGTTCTTAAATCGGTACTCTCCCGATGTGAAAACAAGTCAAAAGATTATTGCCGATAATGGCCCCTAGTACAAACCAGCGTTATACCGCCTTGGAGTGGAAACGGAACATATCACCTTTGGTCTGCGTAATCCAGTAGAACAATGGTTTGGTATCTTGAAATATCACATTCAATTATTCAATACTAGATGGCCAGATAACACTAGTATCGATACTGCTCAGCAGTGGATCGATTCATTTGTTTCATTGTATCATACGGGGAGGTGTTAACATAGCATCCACGGTTTGTTTACTTGTGAAGGATAAGAATAAAAGAAAAAAGAGGTTTTAATGGCCTTCTACATTACAGCCCTAACAGCTGTTGTATCAGGAGAAAGAATCGTGGATGTTGTTCAGGGAACCTAAGGAATGGCATATTGATTGCACTATTTTTTGGCATAATGTTTGTCAGAGGTTCTGAAAGATCGCTCCCAACATCATGTGTGTTTTTGGCTTTCACTCTGATGTCATAAACATTTGATATTGTCCAAATATGACTTGCACTTGCGGTTGCACCAGAATCATATGGTCCTACCCATCCACTGCTTGTGTCATCACCCCAGTTGAACCAGTAATAGAGTTGATCTCCGTCGGGGTCAGTTGTGTGTGCTGTATAGGTATATGCTTCCTCTACTTTCCCACGTTGAGGACCGGTAATAGTTGGTGTGGTCGGTGGATTGCTTTGTACATGCGGAGATGTAGCAGTTGTTTGATCGACATAATATGCCTGAAAAGGACGGTAACTTGGGGGATTTGCATACCCCTGGTGCCATGTTGAGTTAAAAACAGCTGCGATAACCATAATATTATTACAGGTTATAAACCCGAAATTATGTTCGTTTCCATTCCAAAGAGTAGAGTTCTGCCATGTTCCGTTAGGGGCTATATGGACGGCTTCATTAAATGCGTAATCTAAAAATGCAAACATATATGGGTGTCCTCCTGTGTCATACCATAGGCTTGAGGATTTTTCTGTGATATATACTCGTATATGACCATTATAGTCACTTGTTTCGTTATTGTGAACTGTCACATCAATATTCATTGTTGCATTTTTTATCCAATCGACTGATAGCATTATATCCAGGTCGGGTACTTCTCGTTTCTCGCATTTGATAATGGATGCATTGTAAGCATCTTGTGTAGATTTTATATCATTAGCGCCAAGAGTGACATTGTAGCCACCATCAAAAAAAACATCTGGAAAGCCTAAGCAATTATAGTCAGTATATATTCTTTTCTTTGCAAGGTCGTTTTGGGTTAGTAATGATACGTAATAAAACGGAAACCATCCATTCGCATAAATGTTTTTTAACGCTGCTGATGCATTTTTACAGTTATGACAGCCTGTATAACTTCCTAACTCTACAAAAACTGTATGCGAATAGTTCATTTCAGCAGTCGCTTCTGTTCGAGTGTTGTTTGGCGTTTTTATCGATGATGTTACAGGGATAACGGAAAATACCAATATACAGATCAAAATACCAGTTGTTGTCTTTCTCATTCTAATTGCCTCTAAAGGTATATATTAGGTGATTCATTATTCAAATCTCCAGCTTTTCGTATATTCTTGTATCTCTAACTATCGGTAAATAGAGATTGTTTTGAATGAATAATCAAAGTTCATCTAATTATACTCTTTCGGGTACATTTAAGGTTTCTATATGACTGGGAGAATAATGTACTCTTCGATTAGTTCGTTTTCTTTTAACACGAAATATGGTTTATATAAAGCGAAATGAACTTTACCTAAAGGGTTTATATAGTCTACTCGGTAAAGACCACAAACATCGAAGCTAACACCATATGAACCATTAAAAGGATTGTTTGGATCGTCTATTAGTTTAACATCGCTTTCACTGCCTTTTTTTTCAGGTATCATGATCATAAATGGACCCATTGTAAATGAAATTGCCTCTCTTATAAATATTTTTGCTCCTATCATAGCTGATGTATTACCAGTTAGAATTATCCATGCTCTTCCACATCCTGATGGATTTAATTTTGATGGATTTAATTTTTCTGGAACACTAACGATATTTTCTTTCGCTTGTCTTGTGTTACCGATTTCTAGTCCCATAATCGGTATGGCAGCTATCATCATCAGCATACAAACAACAATACCTAATATTTTTTTTCTCACGTTTCTGCCTCCTTAAATAAAATTTGGTAATTCTTGTATATCATGCTTACATTTAAATGTTTTGAATAATATATATCTATATATGTCGTAACCCATTTACAGTTTTTTAAATGGTGACAACGATTATATTTTAACGTAAAAATGTTATCGGTAAATACCTACTTTGCTCAGCATTGACGGGTGGTTAACGTGAAAAAAACCCATAAAAATCCTGTTTTTTAAATAATATCGACGGTAACGCGCCTGCACCTTTAATCCGCCATAGTAGCATAGACATCACGTGAAGAATTGATTATAGATCGTGTTAACAGATGCTATGTCGATAGTTGATGTCACAGTTTAAGCGTCAGAAGAATTGGGTTGAATGAATCAAATATAAAACGAGCTCTCTTGGTATTGTTTCTTATAAAATTACCGCGAAAACTTCCATGCTGTCTGTTGCTATTCGGCCTTTCGTATCATATACCTCTACTGATATTGTATATATTCCAAACGCTAATTTATGCCAGACCAATTGAAAAGGCGCTTGATCGTCCGTGTTCTGTATTTTTCTAAATGGTCCTTGTATTGTAAATTCAACTTTTTCTATCTGTAAATCCGCCTCTATACATACTGTAATTTTTGTTCTTCCAATTACAACAGTTCTTCCATGTATTGCATAGAGGTTCTCATTGCAGAATCCTAGTAAACAATATCTTGCTTTCTTTGGCCAACAAATTCCTACGCTTGGTGGAAGCGAGCCATTAACAACTCTTGTAGCATTTACAGCATCAGCATAATATGCATCAAAGGAATTTTTGTTTGTTGGCGGATCTGAAAATTTCTGTGTTGAGTTTGAATTAAAAATAACTGCTATGAGGAAAAGATTTTCAGGGTAGATATTTGTATAACCTGAGGTGTTCGCTAGCCATTCCCCGGAAAATGTTGCCTCGCTATTCGATCCTATTTCAATGGGTTTATCAATTGCATAATCGAGAAACCCAAAATGATACGGGTTCCCTTCTAAATCTGCCCATCGGCTGTTTATTTCAGTGATATAGACTCGTAGATATCCTTTGTATGTTTCAGCGTTTTTGTTTTTTATGATTACGTTAGCGGTCAACCTATTATTGCTTTGATTCCATTTACTATCAACTTTCAAATAGAGCTTTGGTACTTCTCGTGCTGCAGCACTAGATAACATATCTTTATACACTGTTTCTGCTTGTTTCCCAAAAGCAACTTCGTATCCGCCATCAAAAATAACTGTAGGATATCCATTTACGTTATAGGATTTATTTAAACGTTGCTCAGCCTTGTTATTTAGATCAGAAACCATAGACACATAATAAAAATCTGGTTTATCAGGTTTGTATAACGTATCTAAAATTTCTGCAGTAAGTGGACAGATATTACACCAAGAAACTGTTCCATCTTCAACAAATACAATATGTGGGAGGTTTTCATTCCCATTGTCACCTCCATTACTTGGTTTTACGGTGATGATATAAAACGTGGTGCCATTGGTAGAAGGATTCCCCACCGGTCCGTTCCCTGCAGCATCATCGACCGTGATATAGTAATAATAATTACTGGTCGCAGAAGAAGGAATTGAGATATTTGCACTCCCACTCAGAATTGATATCGAGTTCCAATCTGTTGATCCTGCGGTTTGATAGAATAGGGTCGCTACGGTGACATTTACGTTATCGGTAAAACGAGCAGTGATAGTAGCGGTTTGACCAGCGGTTACCGTCAGGTTCCCGGAGACTTCAATGATCTGTGGGGGTTCTGTATCGTTTCCTCCATTGGTATTATTGTCATTATCCCCTGTGTAGACAATAATGTACGCTGATGCACCAAGGAGAAATCCTAGGAGAACGATGATTATTACGAGTTTTCCGATAAGTCCCATATCTAAGTATTAATATACACGTGCTTTCTATATTAAATTTACTGAGATGTAAATAAAGGGGGGGAATATAGAAAAAATATGGCCAGAATCTCCAATACGAAAGACAGATTCCAATGGGGTTTTTCCTGGTCGCTTATTTTTAGATGATGAGGGGCATTCTCAGGACGACAAGGAGTACGATGATACCAAGAGCAACCGCCGCAATAATCGCTATAATGATCCAAGGAATCTCAATTGTTGGTTGTTTCTTTGGAAGGTTGATGGTATACGTGCATGTTGAGGTGAGGGTGTTTCCTGTGTCATCCTACACGGACCAGGCGTAGGGTGCAGATTCCATCTGAAAGACCTGTAAAAGAGGCGAAGATGAAAGTTTATTGTCCGAGGTGGTGAATCGATTCATGATGTTGTTGGTGCCAAATAAAGTGGTTGTTAAATAAGACTTTTTACAGGTATGTTATTGTTATTGTGGATTTTCAGAGGTCAACATAATAGATGTATTATCGTAAACTCATATCTTTTCATAGAGTTTGAGAATTAGAAAAAAGATATATTTATATGATAGAATAAGATATATTTATAGAGATAGCTACATGAAAAAAATAACTAGTGTATTTTTTGTATTTATACTAACACTATCAACGGTATCTTATATTGGTGAGCCCGTAGAAGGTACTGAAATAACACGCATTACTACTCCTGAAAAATATGAAAATGGTTATCGCTATAATATACAAGGATGGATCTATCTTCATATAGAAGGAAAACCATATGATCGAGGATACCAGCACGGTTACCTGCTTGCTAATGAAATTGTCGACCATATCACCCGTTGGAGTAATGTTATTCATAATAGTCCAAAGAATTCAAAGAAACCTGTTGATATTAATTCACCCGAATATCAAAAAATGTCTAATGACTGGTGGGAATCTTGTAGATCCGCAATTAAAAAGATTTATTGGGATAGAACCCCTGAAGAATATCAAGAAGAAATCAAGGGGATAGCTGATGGAGTAAAAGCAAGGGATGGTAAGGTATTCGACCGAGATGTTGACTACATTGATATTCTGGCTATTAACCAAATGTATGAATACATGACTCGCCAAGATTACCCTATGAAAGGATTCCATCCTATCAGAGACTTGTTCCATATCGGGGAAATCCTCTTACCAACAAGTCTATCACAAGATGAAAATAACTATGTAAATAATTTTGATACTATCAGCATCACCGAACCACAGCATTGTAGTGCTTTTATTGCTACGGGGAATGCTACCACAAACGGCCAAATCGTTGCAGCTCAAAGCGTAAGGTGTGGTATCTGGTGGTATCCTTATTATATTGCACAACGTTGGAATGTGATAATAGATATTGTACCCGAAAATGGAAATAGATTAATTATGGCTTCATCCCCAGGTTATATCTGGAGTTGTGAGAATTATTATCAAAATGAAAAAGGGATCGTTATTGTTGAAACGACATGTGGTCTTCAAGGTTTATGGAAAAACACAGGTTATTCAATGGCTATTAGAACAAGGAGAGCTATTCAGTATAGTAATACTCTTAACCAAGCACTTGATTATTTAATGGAAGGAAATGATGGTCTTTGGACAGGAGCGTATCTTCTTGGTGATACTGAAACAAGTGAGATTGCTCGTTTGGATTTAGCGTTATATAATCATGAGATATGGCGTACTTTTAATGGGTTTTATTGGGCTGCAAATAATGCAATGAGTAACAGGGTACGAGCAGAAGGATATAATTTAAAGAAGTCTTTATATGGACTAGCTTTAAAAATAATTGGAAATAGTGCTGCCGGTTATTATACACCTAAATATTATCCTACACCTCGTGACGTAAAATTCAAAGAACTAGGAAATAAGTATTACGGTAAAATTGATATAGAGGTTTTAAAAGAAAAAATAATGTCTGAATATCCTATATCTGATCATTTGACAATAGATATCAAAGCGACAGATACACAGTTGATGAAGAAAAATAGTCTATGGACGTTTTGGGGGAATCCACGAGGAATGATATGGGATGTTTCAGATGTAGAAAATAAATTACAAGGTGCGAGAAATGTGCCTCCAGCTGGATGGACATTGATCCCTGGGTTGCCTGCTGGTCATGACTTTAATTCACCTGTCAATAACGTTGATACTGTACCTGAAAACAGTGATGTTAAATGGGTGTATGATTTTGCGAATGGTTTCGAAGGGCGTAACTCATATTATGCGAACCTTGTTTACATGAACAACACTGTATTTGGTGCTGGTCTCGACGGTAATGTATATGTCTTAAATGCCTCTCATGGTGAAAAACTATGGAGTAAGAAAGTAAATGATTATGGTGGTATAACTTGGATAAATGTGGATAACGATTTGGTTGTTGTAGGCTGGGAAAATCAGTCCTGTGCAATGGATAAAAATACAGGAAAAATTGTCTGGGAAAATGATGAAACCCGGTTTATTTCATCTCAACCGGTTTTCATCGATAATAAAATCATATTTGGTTCTCGTAACGGTGATTTATATGCGATCAATCGAACGAACGGAAAAAACATATGGCATATAAATCTTCATCAGCAGAAAGTATATCCATCTGTAGATATTATCCGAAGTAGGGTTGTTGTTGCTGCTGATAATCAATGCTATGCTATAGATGCCACAGATGGTAGCATAAAATGGACATTTACCACTGATGGAGGAATGATAGTATCTCCTCCACGTGTTGTTGATAACACTGTGTTTTGTGGTTCTACTGATACTAATATTTATGTTCTGACCGCTGAAGATGGTAAATTGATATGGAAAAATAATACAGGTTGGGGTATTCTTAATACACCCACCTACTCTGATAATGTAGTGTATGTTGGTTCCCTAGACAATCGTTTATATGCATTCAATGCAGAGAATGGTAAAATGCTGTGGTCATTTGCTGGTAACGCCGCTATTCATTCAGCACCATTGGTGTATGGCGATGATATATTCTTTGGTTGTGATGATGGAAGGTTTTATGCAGTGAATAAAACTGATGGGGGACCCGCGTGGTGTTTTGCACCAAACCTTACAATTAATGATGATGTGTACAATTATATAACGACGCCTATTGTTGGTAATAGTGTAGCCGATAATGGTTTAATATTTTTTAGTGCAAACGGTAAGATTTATGGTTTAGACGCAAAAACCGTTGAAATTGAAAAAAGTGTTTCAGAGGAGGCTAAATTTTTGTCTCTCCCAGTATCACCGGTAGTAGTTGTGTCAGCAGTTGTAATGCTATTAATAATAGGGGCAGCATCAGTTTATATTTATAGAAACAGAAAGTAGAAAAAATAATAAAAATTTTGTTTCTTCTAATGCGTACATGCACATTTCCTTCTTGTGATTAGTCCAGTGCATCGTTTCATCCCTGAAAAATGCATAGGACAATATCTTTAAAAGATAATTACACAAAGCCTCTTTTTCATAATACTCTGTTGTTTTTTATCTTCTCTCTTTCAACACCAGCACAATCTTCAAAAACAATCACCCTCTATCACTACCCTACCCCCATGATCAGAGCAATAGTATTCGACTGGGACGGAGTCCTCATCGAAAACTCTGCACAAGAAATCCTTAAATATTGTGCGAAACAGCTGCATATTTCTGAGAGCACGTTGAACACAGCATACAGGAAGTACGAAGAATCTTTTCAGAACGGAATAACCTCTGAACAATCTCTCTGGAAAAATATATCGTCTGAGTTGAAAACCCATTCACCAACAACCTCCTCGTTAGGAGAAGCAGCATTCAAAAACGTGTACAAAGAAAAGAAGGAGGTATTTCAGTTTGTATCACTGCTCAAACAAAACGGCTATATCACAGGATTTCTCTCAAATACAGAATATCCTGCGATGCGGTTTTTCCAAAAACAGGGATACGACATGTTAGAAGTGACTGTTTTTTCGTGCGTTGAAGGAACGCGGAAACCGGAGAAAGAAATCTATCATATTCTTCTCGTAAAATTACGGGTAGAACCCCATGAGACGGTATTTATAGATGACCGGAGTGATTTTATTCGTGGGGCAGAACACGTCGGCATCCACGGGATTCTCTTTCAAGACATTGATCATCTGCACAGTGACCTTTCTTTGTTATCAGTGAAGGTAGCGTAAATAGTTCATACCGCGTGTTTATTCCTTCACCTGATATAACCGTATTGTGCATAACCAGAAGCTCCTCGTCGACCATTTTACCCAAAATTTTTCTAAGCTTCATCTGCTCAACACCGAGTGCATGGTGAATGTTTTCGAACGAAGACCGATCGTGAAGGAGGATGCGCAAAATAGCAGCGCGTATTTGTCGATCAGATCCTTCGAATTTTGATTGCTGGGATTTTGAGCGTATCCCTGTTTTCTGTACAGTCTGATGTAAGGCGCCGTAATCCATGAGTGCGTTATGCCACTCCCGGCTCTTCTCCTTGGGGAGACATTGTTCTGCACACTCCCAAAGATCCTTATCAGAAATATTTTCAGATAGATGAAACTCTGAAATGAATATCCGCCGGATATTCGTATCAACCGTCACAAGATCAGCATTCATTGAAAAAATCTGCACTGCTTGAGAGGTATATCGCCCAACGCCAGGGATTTCTGTATACTGTTTCATTGCCTCTACCACATCACTGTCAAACTCGGTAACAATTTTCTGCACGGCTTTATGCAGATTCACCGCCCGGTTGTTGTACCCAAGTCCCATCCACGCCGATAACACCTCAACACGCGACGCAGATGCAAGAGCGCCAATGGTCGGCCATCGAGCAATCCACTCCTCATAATACGGAACAACTCGATTCACCTGCGTCTGCTGCAACATCAACTCAGAAAGAAGAATCTTATACGGATCAGTCGTTTTCCTCCACGGCAACTCCCGTCCATATTTTTTATAAAAAGACAAAACTTTTTTTTGAAACCGCTGGATTTTCTCCGGTGAAAATACAAGAGAATCCCTCTTGACAACATTAGAGCTCGTAGACATACATCTGCTTGATGAGCAGCTACGATATTAATATGATTTTTGGGCGTTTTCTGTTTTGGCAAAGTTTTTGAATGTTTGCCATATAAAGATATCCCTCCCATGAAACGATATAACCTCAATCACCTGCAGAGACTTGAAGCAGAATCAATCTATGTCATCCGCGAAGTTGCAGCACAATTCGAACGACCGGTATTACTCTTCTCCGGAGGAAAAGATTCTATTGTGCTCGGGCATCTCTCCAGAAAAGCGTTCTCCCCGGCGAAAATCCCATTCCCCTTTCTGCATATCGACACAGGACATAATTTTCCGGAAGTAATCACTTTCAGAGATATGTTCGCAAAATACCTTGAAATCCGATTACTCGTCGGCTCCGTTCAACAATCCATTGACACTGGACGTGCCAAAGAAGAAACAGGGAAATACGCAAGCCGAAATTATCTTCAATCGACCACTCTCCTTGATGCCATCCATGAACATAAATTCGATGCAGCGATTGGAGGCGGCCGAAGGGACGAAGAAAAATCTCGGGCGAAAGAACGATTCTTTTCCCATCGAAACGACTTTGGACAATGGGATCCAAAAAACCAACGTCCAGAGCTCTGGGACATTTACAACGGACGAAAACACCACGGAGAACATTTCCGAGTCTTTCCATTAAGTAACTGGACAGAACTAGATATTTGGCAATACATCCTCAAAGAACGAATTCAGATCCCCTCGATTTATTTCTCACACACACGAGAGTGCATCATCCGAGACGGTGTGATCTACGCGTACTCGGACTACCTTCATCTTGATGCCGCTGAAAAGAAAACATTACAATCCATGACCATACGGTTCCGCACTGTTGGAGACATGACCTGTACCGGAGCAACACAATCAACTGCTCGAACGCTCGAAGAGATCGTCCAAGAAGTGGCAACCGATCGTATCTCAGAACGAGGAAACAGAGGAGATGACCGACGATCGGAAAACGCACTCGAGGACCGGAAAAAGGAGGGATACTTCTAGCATGGACCAAAAAAGCTATCTCGATATGGATTTGCTCCGTTTCACCACCGCAGGAAGCGTCGATGATGGGAAAAGTACTCTGATCGGCCGGCTCCTCTACGACAGCAAAACCCTCTTTCAAGACCAGCTAGACAACATTGAACGGCTGAGTCAACAACGCGGCGAAGAGCTCAACCTCGCACTACTCACCGACGGCCTCCGGGCAGAGCGAGAACAAGGGATCACCATAGACGTCGCCTATCGATACTTTGCAACCCCGATCAGAAAATTCATCATTGCAGATACCCCAGGACACATCCAGTACACACGCAACATGGTCACGGGGGCATCCACCGCAAATCTCGCATTAATCCTTGTAGACGCACGCAATGGGGTTACTGAACAAACCCACCGTCATATATTCATCGCCTCGCTCCTCCAAATCCCACATTTTGTCCTCTGTATTAACAAGATGGACCTCGTCGGCTACAAACAAGAGGTCTACGACGCCGTCAAAAACGAAATAGAGGATTTCATCGCAAAGCTCACAGTCCCAGATATCACGTTTATCCCAATCAGCGCGTTATATGGTGATAACGTGGTCCATGCCTCACACAACATGGATTGGTACCACGGTCCAACCTTGCTGTACCATCTTGAAGACGTCCACATCGGGAGTGACGAAAACCTTGTTGACTGCCGATTCCCAGTCCAATACGTGATTCGACCACGATCCGACAAATATCATGATTACCGAGGATACGCCGGAAAAATCGCAAGCGGGATCTTCAAACCAGGAGACCGAGTGACGGTCCTTCCCTCCGGGTTTACAACCACCATCAAATCAATTGAGACTCCCCAAGGAGAAATCAACGAAGCATTTCCCCCAATGTCTGTCGTTATGCAACTCAAAGATCATCTTGATATTAGCCGTGGGGACATGCTTGTTCGTGAACATAACACGCCATTTATCGGCCAGAACCTTGATTTTATGATCTGCTGGATGAACACAAAACCATTAACCACAGGAACCAGATACATTCTACGTCATACCACCAGAGAAACAAAAGGGATTGTCAAAGAAATCCAATACAAAATCGACATCAACACGCTTCATCGGATACCCGAGGCAACACAACTGGGACTCAATGACATCGGACGTATCACGATGCACACTGCACAACCATTGTTCTATGATAGTTACCAACATAATCGAGCCACCGGCAGCCTTATCCTCATCGATGAAACAACCAATGAGACCGTTGGCGCAGGGATGATACGAGAACCCTCCACTAAGGTTACTGAAAAGAAAAAGAAGGAATAATATCCATGAAAAAATACCAGGGTTTCACCGTCTGGTTTACGGGGCGTCCCTGCTGCGGAAAAACAACCATCGCAGACCAGGTTGCAACATTTTTAAAAAACAAGGGTTACACGGTGGAACGACTCGACGGGGATATCATCCGCCAAGGTCTCACCAGTGATCTCGGATTCTCAAAAAAAGATCGAGATGAAAACATCAAACGTGCCACGTTTATCGCAAAAATGCTCACCCGAAAAAATGTTATTGTACTCGCAGCCTTTGTCACCCCTTATAGAGAACAACGCAGGAAAGCACGAAAGGAAATAGAAAGATTCGTTGAAATCTATGTACGATGCCCCGTGGAGATCTGCATGAAACGTGACGTCAAAGGCATGTATCAAAAAGCTCTTGAAGGAAAAATCAAGCATTTCACCGGTGTTGACGACCCATACGAAGAACCCGAGCACCCAGAACTTATCCTCAACACCGATACAGAGTCTCCTGAAGAGAGCGTCAAGAAAGTGTTGCATACAATAGAAGAACTTGGATATATCACGTGATTTGGACTCATATTTGTTAACAAATTTGTTGACTTCATATCTGTTGAGAGAGTTTTTTCAATTTTAAAGGTTCCTGTAGAGATTTGAGCGTCAATTTATCAAAAAATTTATTATGATTAATTCATGCAGCGGAAGGGATTTGAACACCAAAATACCGATAAAAAAATAATTATTAAGAGAAACCTTTGAAATGAAATAAGGGCTCCGCCCTTATAATCCCGTTCCGCCTTCGTTCCTCGGCAAGCCCTATCGGGCATTGCCGTATCTCACTCGGCGGTCAGGTGTTGTTGCCGGTCATCAATTACCGTCACGTTGT
>Ga0209777_10004369_pt1 | contig 16756 bp, 17 predicted proteins | sample FrelakmetHBP12HB_FD_187147 | JGI IMG/M metagenome (GOLD analysis project Ga0209777, IMG submission 187147) | Freshwater lake sediment microbial communities from the University of Notre Dame, USA, for methane emissions studies -HBP12 HB (SPAdes)... | ecosystem: Environmental > Aquatic >...
AAGTTCAACCCAAATTTTTTTGGTGAAAGCCAGCGACCGGCTTGAAAATAAAAAATTTTTATTAAATTTGCGCGGAAGTGTTCCCAGATAAACCGATTCTGCTTTTTGCAATGCGGTGTCTCCTGTCATTTTGTAAAAACCTGCGGAAACATCAACTCTTCCGATTGCAAACGGAGCAGTAATATTTTTTAGCCAGTTTTTATCAGCAATGCAACCAGCATCAGTTGTGGCAATAATATCTCCTTTTGCAATATCCACTCCAATATTTCTTCCTTCAGCCCTGGTGCTTTTTTCAACAAGAAGTTTTATTCCGCCGTATTTTCTTTGATAATGGCGGATTATTTCGATGGTTTTATCGTTAGATCCGCCATCCACAATTACAATTTCATTCGCCTTTCTGGATTGTTTTAGTAAAGAATCCAATAAAAAAGCTATTGTCCCTTCCTCATTTAGTGTGATTATACAAATCGAGATATTCATCGGCTAATTTGTCCCAAGTTTGTTTCTTGGCCCACTTTTTAAGACTTTCTCCTTTTAGTTTATAAAAAGGAGACATTTTCCAATAGTCTTCCTTGACCTTATTATTCCAAAACAATTTTAGTTTACAACCATAGGATAATGCTTCTAAAGCAGCTAGGTAACCCCCAGGAACACAGTACTCGGCCTTTTTATAATATGGCGCAGGGTCAGTAAAACCATGAACCGTCCCGTATTTCTCACATTTCTTTTGAAAAGGACCACCTCCACAAAAATCAACATTGTACTTTTTATTTTGATCCAACCAATCCAAAAAACTTAATAATCCTGTATCTTTACTCAACCTCCCAACAAATACAACATTAAATTTTTCCTTTTGAACTATCATTTTGATGTTCAAAACTTTATCTGCCGCCCCGTAAATTATTTTATTTGCCTTAATACCATAATATTTTTCTACATATTTGCCTACGGAAATTGTACCCATAGATAATTTTGATGCCAGTTTTCTTTGAATAATATTTAGCATTGGAATAGGCAATTTTTGTTCCCAGCCATGAAATGTTGAAAAAACTTTTTTGTTTGGAAATAAAATATGGAAAGGTAAATACCAAATAAAAACATCGTGAATATGGATAATATCTGCTTCTTTTATCAGTTTTTGTCTCCTAAAAATCTGCAACCAAATAAATATAAGGCCCAGAAATCTAATATGAGGATAGGAAAACCTAACAACCTCCATCCCATGAATCGTCTCAAAATCTTTAAGTTTTTTATCGTATTTTTCGGTGAGTATGGTCACATTTTCACCTTTTACCGTTAAATCTTTACCCAATTCATAAACATGTTTCTCTACCCCACCAACATGTGGATAAAAAAGTCTAGTGATAAAAAGTATTTTCATAGACGAAGTTTAGCAATTTATCCCTTGACAAACAAATTTAAACATTATTAACTCCTGAGCCAGTTTCTGAAGTTTTTATGAAGTCTGGGTATTTCTACAAAGATTATTATACCTGCAACTAACACATAAGCTAAAATCGCAAATAAATAAAAGGGTTGAATTCTAAAATCGGTTCCGATTAAAAATCCATGAAGGCCAATGATCAAAAAGACAACATAATTAATTACATGCAGTTTTCTCCAATTTGCCTTTAGCCACGGGGTTGATGCTCTGAAAATTCCTGCAAAAACCGCAACTGTCAAAAGCCAGAAAGAAAGCATCCCGAGTGTGTAGTAATACTCCAATTGTGACTGACAAAGGAGGCAAGCATTGATAAAAACGCGGTAGGGATCCCAACCGATTCCAGTAAAATGATTAAAAAGAACCAAAGACAAGGGATGTGCCAAAGCCAACGTATAAATCAAACCTCCTTCAAAAAAATGAAACTTGAAAACCCACGTCCCCAGTTTTTCCGAAAACTTACCCATGAATACCCCCAGAAGTATTTGTACAAAAAGTAGAGTGAATGCAACAAGACCAAAAAACCTCTGAATAGAATTGGTTATCGTTGCCGAATTCTTGAGCACCAATGCCAATGGGGTTGCTTGGAGAATTGTAACAGGAACCAAAAGCAAAAGTAATATCAAAAAAACAAAGAAAGCCAGTTTCTTCATAGACTTTATTATAACAGCATTCAAGAAAACCCGCGCGTGGCCACGGAGATGAATTGAACGCTGATATGTCATTCTCTTTTAGAAGGTACCCCGCCTGAACGGCGGGGAGGATGTCATAACCGATTTGACAGTTCTTGGGGTAGAGTCCGGAGGAGCGCCTCTTTTAGTTTTTCAGTGCAAATCAAGTACTTGTTATCTTCCATGATCAAATCGTTGGAGATAATGAGTGACCAGACAGATGAACTAATCGGCGGTCCTTTGAAGCCCTCGTATGTGTAAGAATGATGTAATAATGACACGGTCAGGTCGACAGATTGATCAACTAAATCTGCATATTTAAATTTTGTTTTGCCGCTTTCTGCAATATTCTCTCTAATGACGGTCAAAAGGGCCGCCATTTCGATTTTGCGCCTTTCGTCGTCAGACTCGAATGATTCTTTTGATTTGGCTTCGCAGAGGGCAACCATTGATAACTGCGCTTTTTCTTTCATTTCTTTCGCCTGAAGATATCACTAATTTTCCCATTAATCAAATTTGTGGTCGCGCCCCGGATCGAACGGGGGACCTTACGAATGTGAATCGTACGCTCTAACCAGCTGAGCTACGCGACCTCGTGTATATATTACCATGAAAACCCTGTTGACAGGAAAATTGTTTTCACTTAAAGTTAAATGTAATGATTCATATCATTACTTAATATGGATCATGAAATCCCCCTTGGCCTTTCCTACGATGATGTTCTTCTCGTCCCCCAGTATTCTGAAATAAAAAGCCGAAGCGACATTGATCTTTCAACACAAATTACTCCCCATGTAAAACTCAGATTGCCTTTGATAAGCATTAACATGACAGATGTTACCGGGGTTGAAATGGCAATTGCCCTGGGAAAATTAGGCGGTTTGGGCTTTTTACCCAGATTCTTTTCAGATGATGAACAGGCGGATATGGTGTTGCAAGTTAAAAAAGCAGGTGTTTATGCAGCCGCTGCCGTTGGCTGCCGTGAGGGATATTTTGAAAGAGCTGAAAAACTGGTTAATGCCGGTGTCGATGTCCTAACTCTCGACGTTGCCCACGCCCACATGCTTCAAGCTCTTGAAGCAACAACCGAACTAAAAAGGAGGTTTGGAAAAACGATCGATATTATTTCTGGGGTAATAGGAACCGAAAACGGTGCCAGTGATTTGTTTAAACACGGTGCAGATTCTGTTCGTGTTGGAGTAGGTCCAGGAACTATTTGCATAACCAGGATTGTAACGGGTTCAGGCGTTCCGCAAATTACCGCTCTCATAAATGCCGCAAAAGCTGCCAGAAAATGGAAAAAAACAATTCTTTGCGACGGCGGAACAAATAATTCCGGCGATGTTGTTAAAGGGCTGGCTGCAGGAGCATCGGCAGTGATAATTGGCAGCCAATTTGCCGGAACCGACGAAGCTCCAGGAAAAAAGATTGACAAAAACGGAATTTTTTATAAGGTTTATAATGCCTCAACCTCACCCACTGAAAAAAAGAACCATCTGAACATTAAAGGTGAAACTCTTGGTAAAAATTACACCAAACAAATTGAAGGGGTCGAAAGTTTTGTTAAATACGCAGGTACGCTCTCTTCTGTTTTGGAAAAGATGGTCGCAAATATCCGCTCTGGCTTAAGCTACTCGGGCGCCAAAAATATCCGCGAATTTTGGGAAAAGGCGGAATTCATTAGAATTACACCTCTGGGAAAGGCAGAAAACGGAACTCACAATGTGATACTTGCAAGCTAGCTTCAGATAGTAAATAATGAATAATGTTTAAGCGTTTGGGCGCGTTTTTTTTGGACATTTTAGAAGTAATTGTTTTTGCTGTCGGAATATTCTTCTTTATTTATCTTCTTATCATGCGTCCCCATAAAATCAGCGGACAATCTATGATGCCCAATTTCCAGGATGCCGAATATTTGCTTACGGAAAAAGTGACTTACTACACCAGAAACCCGAACCGGGGCGATGTCGTCGTTTTTATGCCTCCGATTTCAACAACTGATGAATTTATTAAAAGAGTAATCGGTCTTCCCGGAGAGAACGTTATGGTTAAAGACGGACACGTTTATATTAACGACAAATTGCTCGCAGAACCATATATTAAGGATGACGTCATAACATCGGGCGGGCCGTTTTTGAGCGAAGGAGTGCAATATACAGTCCCGGCCGGCGAATATTTCGTAATGGGAGATAACCGCCCAAACTCATCCGATTCAAGGTATTGGGGCCCGATTACCAAAAAGGTGATGACAGGAAGGGCCTGGATATCTTACTGGCCGGCTAATCTTGCAGGGGTAGTGGCAAAACCAAGCTATAACTTCTAAATTTATACTCTGTTACAGCGTGGTAGACTAAGCTTGACAAAACGTTAACTTGTCACAGCTTTGTAAATTTTCTGAAGGGCGGTTTCTGTTTCTTCCAAACCGCCTTTGAGAATGAAGACAACTCTTGTTTCCCTCCTCGACCTGACCAACTTTACGGAATTATTTCTAACGCCGTCACCTTCCGTACCACTTTTAAGTGCAGTTTCCATATCCGCCTGCATTTTGTCAATCTCTTCCGAAATAATCCTGACGTGTCCGCTGGGTCTTCCTACTTCCTGTTGGGATTTAACCTTCATGCGTCTGGCAAGCTCTTCAGCACGCCTGACCGAGCCGCTTTCCCGCAGGATGATCTTATAGGCCTCAATCATGAGATTGGCATCGTCAATCGCCGCCAGGGCCCTTGCGTGGCCTTCGCTGATTAACCCCGATAAAAGCCCGTCTTTGAGAGCATCCGGAAGCGATAGTAATCGTAGGGAGTTACTCACATAGGCAACGCTTTTGCCAATTCTTACGGCAATTTCACTGGTCGTAAGACCAAACTCATTCATCAAACGCTCAAAACCTTTAGCCCTGTCCAAGGGGTTAAGATCAACTCTCTGAACATTTTCAACAAGAGCCATCTCAAGCATGCCCTTGGGAGAAGTTTCTCTGATTATGGCAGGGACATGGGTTAGCCCGGCCAACTTGGCAGCTCTCCAGCGACGCTCTCCTGCAATTATCTGGAAACCCGCAGGAGTTTTGGCAATTACCAAAGGCTCCAGAATTCCGTGTTCGCGGATAGAGTCGACTAGATCAACCAAACTCTCGGGAGTAATTGCGCCACGTGGCTGAAGAGGGTTCGGCTGAAGTTGATTTATTTCAATTTGTATTACTTCCTCTGCCATATTAATTTCGAACTACACACTAACTACCGAGATAACCTTCTTACCTAGCTTTTTGCTGAATTTTGTAACGCCATCGGCAACAGAGTAAAGACTGTGATCGCGCCCTTCTTTTACCCCCTTGCCTTTTAAAAAGGCCGTCCCTCTTTGGCGGACGAGAATCTGACCTTTGACGACTTTTTCACCGGCAAACATTTTGACTCCGAGTCGCTTCCCCGCGGGGCTAACATGTTGTGAAGCTTTTCCTCCTGCTTTGTGTGTTGACATATCCTTCGCACAATATAAAGTATGTTTTCACAGTTGTCAAGAGGGCAGAAAGATATAGTTTGATATCTTAACCAATCTTCTCAACTAGAAGTCTTGTGTACTGAGGCCTGAAGCCTGTGTGCCTTTTGTACCTGCTTTTTGCCTTAAATTTGTAAATTTCAACCTTGTCACCCTTTTCCATATCCTTTAAAACCTTCAAGGTAATTTTTATGTCTTTCAGAACCGGCTTACCGACTTTAATCTTCCCGCCATCTACTAAAAGAAGTGTTTCAACCTCGAACTTTTTGGGGTCAACGAGTTTGTCCACCAAAATCTCCTTGCCTTCTTCAACTTTGTATTGTTTTCCGCCAATTCGGACAACGGCGTATTTAGACATATCGGGCATATTCTACCTTTTGTAGGCTCCAAGTGCAATCCCCAAGCCGATAGTTGTAGCTAAAAGCGATGAACCGCCTGCAGAAAGGAGAGGGAAAGGTATACCTGTAATCGGTAGCATTCCCATATTCATGCCGACATGAATAAAAACTTGAACAAGATAGGTCAGAAAAAAACCGGATATATAGGCCCGGGCTGCAGGAGAAACCGCATTTTCCATAAAGTGAATCAGTCTGAAAAGAATAACAAAACTCACCAGCAGAATAAGGCCTGCCCCGATCATTCCCAATTCTTCCGCTGTTGCCGCAAAAATAAAATCCGTTTGCTTTTCGGGCAAGAATGCCAGTTGGGTTTGAACTCCCTTACCCAAACCCGTTCCAAAAAGCCTTCCGGATCCTGCGGCAATTACCGACTGAAGGCTGTTATATCCTGCCCCCAGCGGATCACTGGACGGATTCAGGAAAGTCAAAATGCGCTGTTTTTGATATGATGCAAGAAGACTCCACAATAATGGGAGGAGAATTATCACACTTCCCAATCCTATCAACAGATATTTTTTATTGAATTTAGTTGCGATTAGTACTCCGGTAAAGCCAACAATAGTAAGAATTGAAACCCCTAAACTCGGCTGAACTAAAATAAGAATCACAGGGACAATTAGAAGTCCCAACGACTTGAGTATCTTATTAACATTAATTTCACCTTTTGTCATATATACGGCAAAGAACACCAGAAGAAAGGGCCTTATGATTTCGGCAGGTTGAAGACTTAAGGGCCCCAAGGCAATCCAACGGAAAGTCCCTCTTGTAACACGGCCGATGATCAGAGTCAGAAGAAGAAGTACTACGCTTACGATATAAAAATGCCTGGAAAAGAGAGAAATAATATCAAAGTCAATTTGCGAAAAAAACCAAAAGGCGATCAGGGCGACAATTATATATACAAAATAGAGGGGGAAAAGAGGTTTGTCGAGTGATACCAAAATTACTACACTAAAGATTATTAAAAACAGAACGGAAAGACAAAGAGAAAAATCTTTAAACAGTAAGTGAAATACTGACCGCATACTAAGACAGTTTTGTAACTTTAAACTTTCCCTTCTTTAAATTTGCGATCTGCGCCTTTTTCATCATCCACTCCACAAGTTCTTTATTGACAGGTATTTTCCCCAAGTTTACATTTACCTGTTGGGTCAAGCTTAACCCCAGGTTCCTTCTTTCCTCTTGGATATTCCTAACCAACTCTCTGACCTCTGCCTCCTCCTTAAGTTCAGGCGTGATTTTCTTGTCAAGTTCGACTTTATCCGATCCACCAAGAAATTGAATACTTTTTACATTAACTTCCTGGCAAGCCAAATCTACAACTTCTCCACTAATTTTTACACTTTGCCCATATATCTTAGCTTTTGCCAAGGGCTGCCTCACCGGGATTCCCGATTCTTTTCTTTTAGCATGTACTTTTTCAACAATCTCCCTGATTTTGACCATCTCGTCAAGAAGTTTGACATCTGCTGACGATAAACGCGAAATATCACTAAATTCGGGCCAGTCGGCAAGATGAACAGATTCTTCATTTGTAAGATTTGTATACATCATGTCAGTCATAAATGGCGTAAACGGCGCTAAGAGTTTACAAATGGTAAGTAATATGTAATGAGTTGTGAGATAAAAGGCGCTCCGGTCCTTCTCTGACTCCGCAGCAGGGCCAACCCTATCACGGGAACGCCTTATGTACCAAAGTGAAAGATCGTCAACAAATTTTTCAATCTCAGCTGATGCTCCAACAGGATTAAATCTTTGAAGAAACTCCGTTACCAAGGCCCCCGTCTCCCCAAGTCTTAATAAAATCCATTTATCCAAAACATTTCCGGGCTTTACGGGTTTACGGTGGGAACCTGGAACCCAACCATCCAAATTAGCATATGTAACAAAAAAATTATAAACGTTCCAGAGTTTCAAATGAAACCTTCTTCTGGTTTCGTTAGCACTGGTATAGCCAAAAAGCATGTTTTCGGCAGGATTCTGTCGGGCGTACATCCACCTCATAACATCGGCACCGATTTTATCGGCGCCTTCATTAAATTCAATAGAATTTCCCAAACTCTTATGCATTGGCCGTCCATCTTCCCCTGTCAACGTTCCGTAGCCCAGAACCGTCTTAAAAGGATTTGTGTCAGTTAGTACCGTGCTCATTGCAATCAGGGCGTAAAACCAATTTTTGAATTGCCCGGGGAAGCTCTCGGTAATAAAATCAGCCGGGAACCATTTTTGCCAACCTTCGCGATCCGCAAGATACAACGGTTTTGTCTTGGAAACTTCAAAACCACAAGCCTTATTATTTTCACTGATTGTAGAAAAAGGAACAATACCGGCATCAAGCCAGGGATTGCCAACTGGTTCAATTCTGGATGCGATTGCCCCGCATTTAGAGCATTTTATCTTGACAGCGTCAATCTGCGGTTTATGGGGAGACTTGCCAACAAAAGTTTTCCATCCCTCCACAGTTCTTTCTTTCAACTCATCTTTCGATCCAATTACATCGAAATTGCGGCATTTTTTGCATTCCCAAATAGGAAGGGCCAACCCCCAGTACCTGTTTTTCTTACTGATAAGCCAGTCGTGCATGTTCGTCAACCAATCCATTTCGCGATCTAGCCCAAAATTCGGAATCCAGTTAATTTTCTCCGCAACCGATCTCATTCTTTCTCTCAATGTTCTTATATCCGGGGGCGGTTTAACCTCATCCCCTCCGTCTTTCCATTTTTCGAATTGATCAGACGGCTTACTGGTCACTTTACGCGCAGGCTGGTCCATTGCTATATACCATTCATCCGTTACTTTCCAAACAAGTTCCGATTTGCACCTCCAGCAGGACGGATAACGGTGTGTATAATTCATGGTTTTATATAAATAATCTCCACCTTCAAAATCTCTTAAATAAGAAAGAACAAGATTCGGATCTTTCTTGGCATTCTTACCGGTCAAAAAACCGTAACCCTGTAAATAATTTGCAGCGTCATCAATTGCGGCAATAACAGGAAGCCCAATCTTTTTACCGAATCTGTGATCCTCGGCACCGGTACCGGTTGACGTGTGGACAACCCCTGTTCCTTCCTCTAAATTTATCGGCATTATAAGCGGATCGGAAGCAACAACCGTATGGAATTTGTCATTTTTTGCCGTTCCCCTCTTTATGGCCGGCAAAAGGTCAAAAGCGCCTTTGTACCTTAGACCCACAAGTTTCGAGCCCCTTGCGGTTTTTAGTTCTTTTACGTGTACCCCGGCGAAAACCCGATCCCTTGCACTTTTGGCAACCCAATATTTTTTTTCGCCGACTTCGACAAGTGAATATTCAAGATCCGCGTCTATTGCCAAAGCTATATTTGCAGGAATGGTCCAGGGAGTAGTCGTCCAAGCCAACATATACTCATCCTTCTGGCCAACCAGAGGAAAGGAAAGAAAAGCCGACTCGTGAGTTACTTCTTTGTAATCCTCGGTTAATATTTCATGCTCGGAGATCGCAGTTTCACACCTTGGACACCAGGCGACAACATCGTTCCCTTTATAAATCCACCCCAACTCATCGCAAACCTTAAGGAAATACCAAATCATATAATTATTGTCGTCGCTCAGGGTGTAGTAAGAATTGTCCCAATCCATGAAGTTACCCAGCCTTTTGGTCTGCTCCGTTTGAATACCGGAGTATTTTCTGACCCTTTCCTTACAGCGTTCAACGAATTTTGCTACTCCAAATTGCTCGATGTCCTTTTTACTCTTAAACTTAAGTTCTTTTTCGACTTCAACCTCCACCCAAAGCCCCTGACAGTCAAAACCGTTCTGAAACCTTTGCCTAAACCCTTGCATATTTTTAAACCTTTGCCAAAGGTCCTTATAGGTTCTTCCCCAGGCATGGTGCACACCCATAGGGTTGTTGGCTGTAATCGGCCCGTCAAGAAAAGAAAAATAACTTTTACTCCTCTTATTGCGGTTTAGGTATTTTTTGACAATACCATTCTTCTCCCAATCGCCAAGAAGCTTTATTTCCATAGCCGGGAAGTCAATCTTGAGGTCAACAGAGTCAAAATAGGGTCGATTTTTAGCCATATGTAGCCTAATTCTACCCTACTTTTTACTTTTGTTCCAGGCCACATCTGCGGAGTATACTAAAGCTATGATTATCAGAAGAAAGGACGGGTATTTTGTCATTTCCGAAAAGGGTAAAAAGAAACTTGGCGGACCCTACAAAAAGCGTGAAGATGCCGAGCGCAGGCTCCAACAGGTTGAATACTTCAAACGGATTGGAAGATAGTTAGTGGATTTTACGATTGAATTCTATTTGCCTCGCATCTGATTCAGAATTTCTTCGTCTTCTAGAGTCATTTCTCCTCTTGTAATGATCAAGCGAGAGTTATCTTCCGGATCAGGAACAATGGTAGTCTTTACACGAGCATGAAAAAACGATTCACTTATTTTAAGGATCTCAGCCTTAAAATGTTGGATTGGGGTAAACTTGCTTTCATTCTCTATTGTTATCATAACTTTGGCTGTACTACATTTAGTGAATTTTGCGGAGGAATGCTGGGATTTCAAACTTTTCTCCAAACACATCTTCATCTTTTGTACCGTCGCCATCCTCTTCCGGAGGCTCGCTTTCACGATCATCGTCCTCCTCTTCCTGTTGAGAAGTATTCACCTCGCTGACAACACCCTGAACAACCGGTTTCTGGACTGAAGTCTGACTCATTGAGGCAAGACGCGACCTGGTCTCATCAAATCCCGTAGCAATAACGGTAATTTTTACCTGATCGGTTAAATCGGGCTTTATAACTGCCCCAAAAATGACGTTAGCATCGGGATCTGCAGCTGAAGAAATAATTCTTGCAGCCTCATCAACCTCAAACATAGTCAAGTCGTTACCTCCGGCAATATTAAAAAGAACTCCGCGTGCTCCCTCAATAGAAATATCAAGAAGGGGGGACGAAATGGCCGCGCGGGCAGCCATCTGGGCTCTATTCTCTCCCACTCCCGTTCCGATTCCCAAAAGGGCCGAACCGGCTCCCTTCATGATCATTTTTACGTCAGCAAAATCAACATTTACAAGACCCGGTGTCGTAATAATATCCGCAATTCCCCCGACTCCCTGCCCAAGAACCGAATCCACTACTTTAAATGCCTCCAAAAGTGTCATTTTCCTGTCAATAACATCCATTAAGCGTTGATTCGGAATAACTATTAGTGTATCGGTTGACTCCCTAAGCCTTTCTATTCCCTCCTCCGCAGCAATCATTCTCCGTGTTCCTTCAAACGCAAATGGTTTAGTTACAACTCCAACAGTAAGAGCCCCGGCCTCTTTTGCAAGTTGAGCAATAATAGGAGAAGCACCTGTTCCGGTTCCGCCACCCATGCCGGCTGTAACGAAGATCATATCGGAATCAATTAAAAGCTCTTTAATTTTTTCTGCTGATTCTTCAGCTGCTTGACGACCGATCTCCGGGTCGCCGCCAACACCCAGCCCTTTGGTTAATTTTTCACCGATTTGAAGTTTTGTAGGAGCTTTGTTGTTCAGAAGCACCTGTGCATCCGTATTGGTGGCTATAAACTCTACACCATCGACAAGTCCGGATTCGATCATTGAGGAAATTGCATTTCCTCCGCCTCCGCCCACACCAATAACTTTTATTCTAGCCATTCTTGCAGAATCAGGTTTAACAAGAGCCATATATACTTTTCTCGCTTTTCTTTAAAAAAGAAAGTGAGGCAAAGAAATTAAACACCGACGAACTGTCAGCAGGATTGTACAGTGGGCAGAAGAAAAACTCAAGGCAACAGATTCTTTATGCAATAGCAACAAAATTTCTATGCTAAGGCAGTAAATTTTTTATATTATCAATCAATTTACCAAATATACCAACTGAGGGTAGTTTTATCTTTTTTGCAAAGCTTGTCAAGTTCTCGTTCGGAATTTCCCTGGCTCCGTAAAGAAGAAGTCCTACGGGTGACGCGAATGACGATACCATTACATCGTCAATAAGTCCTCCTACCCCTTTTGGAATTCCAATCCTAACCGGGAGGGAAAGCATACGCTTTGCCGAATCGGCAACTCCTGCCGTTTCGGCCCCACCACCCGTAATTATCGCCCCTGAAGGAATCCTGTTTGCCAAACCTTCTCTTTCCAACTCAATTCTAACCATTGTAAAAATTTCATTAAGACGGGGCCTGATTATTCCCTCCAAAAGAGTTTTTTTGGAAATTTTTTTAATTTCGGTTACGCCAAGTTTCTCTAAATCCATTTCATCACTCTCATCAATTTTCTTCTTATTCGAAAGTGCAATCTTGATTTTTTCCGCGGTCTCGAGTGAAACTCTAAGCCCGATTGCCAAATCATTAGTTACATTTCTGGCACCAACTGGAATAACTCCCGAATACGCCAAGGCTCCGTCTATATAGACCGCAATTGATGTCGTTCCGCCACCAACATCAACAAGGACACACCCCAATTCTTTTTCAGTAGGCGATAAAACACTTTCCGCAGATGCCAAACCCGAAAAAACCAGTCCGTCGATCTGAATTCCCGCTTCATTCACGGCTTTTCTCAGATTTTTAACGGCTGCAGACGCGGCAGAAACAATATGGGTATCAACTTCAAGCCGCACGCCACTCATTCCCACGGCATCCTTTACTCCACTCTCTCCGTCAACAATAAACTCCCTAGGCAGGACATGTATAACCTCCCTTGAAGTTGGAAGGGAAATTGCCGAAGCGGCTTCTACCGCCCTGTCAACATCATTCTGTGTTATTTCACCACTGGGATCCGATACAGCCACAACCCCGTGGGAATTTTGAGAATGTATATGTGCTCCCCCCAGGGCAACATAAACACTTTCAAGATTGTATCCCGCCATCCTTTCAGCAGCCTCAACTGAAGAAATTGTTGCTTCTACTGCTTCATCGATATCGACAATTTGTCCCTTTTTTATTCCACGGGATTCTAATGAAGCCGCTCCGATAACATTTACAGAAGTTTCACCAGTAACCGGGTCGGTAGTCACCTGACTGATAAGTGTGGCGATTTTGTTTGAGCCGATGTCAATTGCAGCTACAATTCTTGATTTAGTCATTTTTGTCATCTTAGTACAGGATTTACGAAACGCAAGTCTATCTGCGAATACTTATTCGGGTTACCATCGGCCTGAATCTTCGAATATATCAATCTCAAAGAACCAAGCAAAACTCGACTATCCCCGTCTAAAGGAAATATTACTCTGATTTGGCCTGGAAGTTCAACAAGCAAACTGTAGTTCTGAATCAACGTCTCCTGAATTTGGTACATTTGGAAAACCCCAACAGCCAAATTGAGAGCAAAAAGCTTGCTTTCTCCAATATTTTGTCCCACTTTGGGTAAATCGCCCGCTATCGTAACTATGGGCAATCCCGAGTCTGAAGCAACCGAAAGAGCTTCCCCTTCCTTATCAGTAAGAATCATTGAGCCAGATGTGCTGTCTTTAAACACGGCTACCGGTTTTTTGACCAAAACATCAGCATGGAGAATATTTGGAATTTTGAACTGAAGGGAGAAATCAGAAATCAGAAAATCTGATCCGAGAATTTTCGAAACACCTCTTTTAGCTATAAACAGACTTTTCCCGTTAAATAAGCTAATTTTATCGAGTATTTGTTGAGGACACGCGCCATACTGACTTTTGCAGACAATTTTGACTTTGACTAGAAAAAAAGAAACGATTAGGATTCCCAGAAACAAAGCCAGAAAAAGAACCACAAATATTTTTTTCACTTCATATACTTTATTAACAGCACCAAAAGCTTCCGTGCTGCCCCGGCATCAGGACTTTCTTTCAATCTGATTCTATCGACGGTCACAGAACAATTTTCTATTGAATTTTCAATATTCTTAAGAAGAATATCCGGAGTCAAAGTTTCTTGTGAAATAATTTTGGCAATACCCCAGTCCCTAGCAATCTCAGCATTCTTTACTTGTTCATCCTTAAAACTCGTAGGCAGGGGTATAAAAATCGCCGGACGCTTTACGGTCATTACTTCCGAAACTGTATTTGCGCCGGCCCTTGCTATCACGATGTCACTCTCCCGATAAATTTTATAAACTTCAAGCGGATTGACTCTTACAAAAACTTTATAATTATTCCGAAGAGCTTGTGGAAATTTCTGTTTGAAATCGGAAAATTTAAGATAGTCAAGACCGCCTGTTTGATGAATTACTATATATTTTGATAAAAGTTTCTTTAAGATCGGTTCGATTGCTTTATTAATGCTCTGGGAACCACGTGACCCACCGGTTACGAAAATCACCGGCGGGCTTCCCAGTTTTAACTTAGGTTTAATTTTTGTAATTTCTTTCATGACAGGGTTACCTGTCAATATGCACTTATCGCTGGGGTAATATTTTTTACTGCTGATTCTGGAGATTGCAATTTGCGAAGCAAACTTCACCGAAAGCAAATTCGACATGCCAGCTACCGAAGTTTGTTCATGAATTACTACCGGAATTCCTAAAAGCCTTGCATTAAAAACCACTGGAAATGAAGCGAAACCTCCAAAGGAAAGGATCACCCGTGGCTTGAGCTTGAGTAAATAATAAAATGATTGAATAAAACCGATTGGAATTTTTAATATCGAGGGAATTGTCCAAAAAGTAAAATGTCTTTGGATCCTACCCGTAGTAAGAGGCAGAAATTTCACCCCAAGATGAGGTAGAACTTCAGACTCCAAAGTAACAACTTTTTTGCCTTCAATGGCATTTTTAACTCCGATCCAATATAAATCCCAATTTAAGCCCTTCGATTTTATTTCCTGAACGATAGCAACGGCAGTAGTTGCCGCATGCCCACCGGTAAGAACTATTCTGGTCTCACCCATACACCATTAGTATATCAATATCGGGGGAGGCTTGACAGCTTCCCTCTTCCAGGCGGGACAGATTCGAAGTAAGTAATCAACCCTCTTAAACGAAAAAACCCTCCAACATTGAAAAACTATTTGCTATAAAAGCCAAATAATCTTTCTCCGTGTGGAGGGCGTTTCTTGTACTTTGTTGTGGACGAATTTTGTCATCTGAAAGCCAAGACACCGAGCCCCCATAAGCAAATAGCAATCACACTTAATAAAAACCAGGTAAAGGCGGTTGATTCTTGCATCAATCGTACAGTCACAGCGTTATCGTTTGTGATCTTTACTGTAGCTGAACCATCCGGGAATAGCCATTGTCCGCCAGAAACTACCTGAGGTCCTGCGACAAAATATTGATCATTCGACCAACCCAAGGGCCGAGGTGCAGGAACACCAATGATAGTTTCTCCGCTCGTCTTGCGAAGAACGAAGAATTCTGACGAAGCGGCTTGGAACGTAACCTTGTCGGCATCGATCTGAATGGTGCGACCGGTGGTGAACTCGATCCTGGTCCCGGTGTACACATCATCCTTTGTGACCTTGATGCCAAGCAAAACAAGGGCTGCGATAATGCCCAGCGTCCAAACACAGAGAGCAATACTCTTCCCGCTCATTTTACACGCTCCTTCTTCAAAGAAAGATTTTTCTACCCAAATGGGTATTTTTCAAGATACAGAATATCCAGAAAACTACCCACTTGAGAGAATGAGCGTATGAGTTCCGCAAATATCAAAGTGCAAGAAAAACTTCGTAAACAAACAAAAATCAAGCTGTAAATTGAGCCTGAATTTATTTAATTTAGTAAGGGGATACTAGCATAGACAACTTCAAAAGTCAAACTATAGGAACTATGCGTAATTGTCACGAAATTTTGCAACGATAGTCTTCCGCCTTCCGAGTGGAACAGATTTACCGCCTGGTTACTGTTTAACTTTACATTTCAACGACGGCCGTGGGTTTTTTGTAAAGTGGAATACCGGGAAATATTAAGAAGGATTCCGCATCCGGCCAAGGTCATCACTAAACTGCTACCACCATAAGATATAAAAGGCAGGGGAATTCCTGTCAAAGGCACCAAAGCAACCATTGAGGCAATATTTAAAAAAGCCTGTCCTCCTATCCAGACAATTATTCCAATTGTTAAAATTTTGGAAAAAGTGTCAGGAGCATTACGCGCAATTTTCAGCGATCTTATACAAAAATACAAAAATAGAGCAATTACTGCCACTCCGCCGACAAACCCCAATTCTTCAGCAATTACGGCAAAAATAGAATCAGTCGATGCCTCCGGTAAAAAAGAATATTTTTGAATCGATGATCCTAAACCTACACCAAATATTCCACCCGAGCCCAAACTCAAAAGAACTTGCCTCATATGGTAGGACTTGCCCAAAGGATCAGCCTCCATTTGTAAGAAAGTCTGCAGTCTTTCTTTTCTATAAGGAGAAAAAAGAATCAGGGGAATTCCGGCCAAAAATCCAAAAACACCTGCGCCAAGAACATACCAAAGATTTATCCCGGAAACAAAAACCTGCGACAAACCGATCATTATGACTATTAAGGTAGTTCCCAAATCCGGCTGGAGCATAACCAGAAAAGCAACAACTGCCAACGGAACAAGATAAGACAAAGCCCCCTTGGCTCTGGATGCAACTTTGGCAAAATATACGCAAATTGCAAACTTAACTATCTCCGACGGCTGAAAATTGACAGGGCCAAAAAGGATCCAGCGTCTGGCCCCAAGAGCCGAAAAACCCAGGTGTGGCAATAAAACTACAAATAATAATATCAATGAGAGCAAAAAGATCGGGGTTGCCAATTTCTCCCAAAATGTATATTTTATCTTCGAAGTTATGAAAAGCACGACAAGGCCTATT
>Ga0209777_10004370_pt1 | contig 16754 bp, 24 predicted proteins | sample FrelakmetHBP12HB_FD_187147 | JGI IMG/M metagenome (GOLD analysis project Ga0209777, IMG submission 187147) | Freshwater lake sediment microbial communities from the University of Notre Dame, USA, for methane emissions studies -HBP12 HB (SPAdes)... | ecosystem: Environmental > Aquatic >...
TAACGGGTCCGCGGTCCAGGACGGAGAAGTTCATAGCCGGCTACATCAAGCACTCGGGCAAGCCAGCCATTGAAATTGTTGACAAGGGTTACTCTGTAGCCGTAAAGAAGCTGGGAGTCATAGGCTGCCAAGTAAGGATCATACCGCCGGACGTGACACCTCCAGACCAGTTCAAGATCTTGGTTCAGTCTCCTGAAGCGGAGCAAAAAATCGAGACATCAGCCCCTGCGCCGGCTAAGCCTGCTGAAGAGAAGAAGAGCGAGCTTGACAAGCTTCTCGAGGCCGAGCCCGGAACGTCAGAATCAGCTCCTCAGGTCGTAGAAGAGCCAGCAGAGGCAGCCACCAAACCTGCAGAAGAGCCGCCTATTTCCGCTGAAGAATCGACAAAGACTGAATCAGAGGTCTGTGCGCCAGTCGAGGAGTCTCCAAAGACAGAAGAAAAGCCTCCCGAGGTCGCAGAGGATAAGCCAGCCCCAGAGGACCAGGGATGATTTAAAATGGCCATATTCAAGATGGACGAGCTGCGGAACATGAGCGCAGAAGAGATCGCCGAGGAGCTGAAGAAGCTGGAGAGCGAGATCATCCGAGAAAGGGGACTGGTATCTGCGGGCGGCGCCCCTGAGAAGCCCGGAAGGATAAAGGACCTTCGCAGGACCATAGCCAGGATCAAGACTGTCCAACGGGAGCGTACAAGTTGATCCAAAGACCAGAGAACCTAGCAAGGCACGAGTTGATTGGTCTTTCGGTCATTGTGGCCGAGAGCACCGACAATGGCCTGGTTGGCATCTCCGGAATGATAGTAGATGAGACCAGGAACACGTTTCTCGTCGAGACGGAGCGTGGACTGAAGCGAATTCCAAAATCCAAAACGAGCCTAACCTTCACCCTGCAAAATGGGCAGAAGGTGAAGGTATCAGGCTCTATCCTGATCTCACAGCCCGAGAATAGAATAAACAAAAAAATAAAGAGTTCGAGGTGGAAACTATGAGGGATATCGGACTGGATGTACACTCGCCAGAGAAAACGTGTGAAGATCCGAAGTGTCCCTTCCACGGCAGCCTGCCTGTACGCGGCCAAGTCTTAGATTGCGTAGTGGTCAGCGACAAGATGGCCCACACCGTGGTAGTAATGCGCAAATTCGAGAAGAAAATAGCCAAGTTTGAGCGGATCGAGAAGAGACAGTCCAAGATTCATGCGCATAACCCACCCTGTCTGGATGCAAAGACAGGAAACAGAGTCAAGATAGCGGAGTGTAGGCCCCTCTCCAAGACCAAGTCCTATGTTGTAGTGGAGGTCTTGAAATGAAGGGACATAAGGCCAAGATCCCAAGGGCGATCAACACTGGCGCATACCTGGATTGCGTTGACAATACAGGTGCGCGAACGCTATTCGTCATAGCGGTAAAGAAATACCGCGGCGTAAAAAATAGACAGCCCTGCGCAGGAATTGGGGACATGGTAGTAGTCTCCGTAAAGAAAGGAACTCCAGAGATGCGTAAGCAGATGTTCAAGGCCGTCATCGTCCGCCAGAAGAAAGAATTCCGCAGGCCTGATGGTTTGCGGGTCAGCTTCGAGGACAATGCCGCCGTCATCGTAGATGACGAAGGCGTCCCCAAGGGTTCAGAGGTCAAGGGACCTGTGGCCCGTGAGGTTGCGGAACGATTCGGTAAGATAGCCTCTGCTGCATCAATGATAGTGTGATGATTATGAATAGTATTCAGCCACGCAAGCAGCGAAAGGTTAGGTACAATGCGCCGCTTCACAAGCGTCAGAAGTACATGCACTCCATCCTGAGCAAGGAGCTTCGGGCGGAGCTTAAGAGGCGCCATGCCCAGGTCCGCAAGGGCGACATGGTAAGGGTTATGCGCGGAGATCACGCCGGAGTTGAGGGTGAGGTCGAGAACGTCGACCTGAAGAAGACCCTCATTAAGGTTCACGGTGTCTCAAACTTCCGTGCTGACGGCACAGAGGTTCCTAGACCAATCCATCCATCGAACGTCATGATAACTAAGCTGAACCTAGAGGATGGGGAGAGAGAGAAGATCTTTTCGAGGTGAACCAAATTGACGAGACATCAGAAGAGAGTAACGGTTCCCAGAAGCTGGCCCATCACCAGAAAGAATCATAAGTGGGTGGCCAAAGCCGTCCCGGGTCCCCATTCATCAGCAGATAGCATGCCCTTGGTAATGGTGGTCAGGGATATGCTGAAATTGGCAGATAACTCCCGCGAGGCTAAGAGAGTCCTCTACGAAGGGAAGGTCCTTGTCGATGGAAAAGTGGTGAAGGACCACAAACAGCCCGTAGGAATTTTCGATATCATATCTATCCCCGCTTTGAACCAGGACTACAGGATGCTCAGGGACGAGAGAGGTATGTTCTTCTTCAAATCCATAGAGGCAACCGACAGAAAGAAGCTGGTGCGGGTGGAGAACAAGACCACTCTCAAAGGCAATAAGCAGCAGCTCAACTTCAACGATGGATCCAACCGGCTGGAAGAAGGTGCTTACAAGCCTGGCGACTCCGTGATCCTATCCATCCCAGAGAAAAAGATTGAGGGTCGGATCGAGTTGAAAGAGGGAAACCTTGCTGTTGTTGTGGGAGGAAAGCACTCTGGCCAGACCGGCAAGATAAAGGCCATCCACTTTGTCAGGAGCTCTCGGCCCAACCGGATTATCATCTCAGGTGAAGAGGATTTCGAGACAATAGCCGATTACGTCTTCATGATAGGCAGGGATCAGCCAGCCATCGCCCTGGGGGCGGTTAGATGAACGTTATGCTGGAACCCCGGATAGGCAAGGTTGTAGTTCACATCGGGGTAGGCGAAAGCGGTCAGCGGCTGGTCAATGCTGAGACTATCCTAAAGCAGATCACTCACCAGAATCCTGTCCGGTCCATAGCCAAGAAGACCTTGCCAACCTTCGGGATAAAGAAGAATGAGCCCATAGGAACCAAGCTGACCCTTCGAGGGAAGGTGGCAGAGGATTTCCTTTTGCTGGCCCTAAAAGCGGCAGGCAATTCTCTGAAGCCGAGTCAGTTCGATCAACTTGGGAACTTCTCTTTCGGGATCGAGGAACACACTGACTTCCCGGGAATGAGGTACGACCCTGAGATAGGCATATTCGGAATGGATGTATCTGTGGCCTTGGAGAGGCCGGGATACAGGATAGCCAAGAGGAGAATAGCCAAGCAGAAGCTTCCCACTCGACAGAAGCTCACCAAGGCCGACACAATGGAGTTCGTGCAGAAGAGGTTCGGCGTGGAGATCTTGGAGGCAGCATGAAGAAGATTAAGAAGAGCTTTGGACGGGGCGCAAACCAGTGCAGACGCTGCGGCAGAAAGGCTGGGCTCGTTCGGAAGTACGGAATATATCTTTGCAGGCAGTGCTTCCGAGAGATTGCCCCTGAGATGGGCTTTGAGAAATTTTCGTAGGTGGTCAAAGTGTTATTGGATCCACTCGCCGATGCTATGTCCGTGATAAAGAATGCGGAGAGCGTAGGCAAGCCCGAATGTATCATCCATCCGGCCTCTAAGCTTATAGGAACGACTTTGAAGGTCATGGCCGACCGGGGATACATTGGCGAATTCGAGTTCGTAGACGACGGAAAGTCGGGAATGTTCAGAGTGAAGCTCCTTGGGAGGATTAACCGTTGTGGCGTGATAACGCCCAGGTTTGCCGCCAAGGTAGCTGATCTTGAGAAATGGGAGAAGCGATTCCTCCCAGCCAGGAACTTTGGAGTGCTGATACTGAGCACCAGCAAAGGCGTAATGACCCATAGCGATGCCAGGTCTCAGTCTATCGGCGGCCAGTTGTTGGCGTACGTTTATTAGGTGATCTCATGGTTAAAGAGGTGGCACGGCAGATAGAGATTCCAGAAGGAGTTGACATCCAGGTTGCCGACTCGACGGTTACGGTCAAAGGCCCAAGAGGGCAGCTGTCGAGAAGGCTGTGGTATCCTGGAATAGACATCAATAAAGAGGAATCCCATCTGGTCGTTAATTCAAAGCTCGATCGCAAACGCCAGAGAGCAATGGTCGGAACCCTCGCGGCTCATATTGGTAATATGATCGCTGGAGTAAATTTTGGGTTCGAGTACAAGATGAAGGTCGTCTACTCTCACTTCCCAATTCAGCTAAAGGCGGGCAAGGACGAGCTCATAATAAACAACTTCTTAGGCGAGAGAAGAGCCAGGTCTGCCAAGATCCTCGGAGGAACCAAGGTCGATCTGGGCAAAGATGAAGTAATGGTCTCTGGCATAGATAAGGAGAAAGTCGGCCAGACTATGGCCAACATCGAACAGGCGACCAGGGTCAAAGGATTTGATATCCGGGTGTTCCAGGACGGAATATACCTGGTGGAGAAGAGGTGACTTCCATGGTTAATTTGCTTAAGGTGAGAGCCAGGCAGAAGGCCAAGAAGCCCGCGTTCAACCGCCACGATTCACACAAGAAGAAGCGCCTTAGCACCAGCTGGAGGAAGCCCCGCGGAATACATAACAAGCTCGGAGCGCAGGTTTCTGCCAAGGGCAAGCTGGTTCGGCCAGGTTTTGGGAGTCCCAGAGCGGTAAAAGGATTTCATCCATCGGGTTTCAGGGAGATTCTTGTCCGGAACATGGCCGATCTACAAAAGGCCGAGGGTTATGCTGTCCGCATAGCCTCAACCTTAGGAAGAAAGAAACGAACTGAGATCGAGGCCAAAGCAACCGAGATGAACCTTAAGATTCTCAACCCCAAGACCCTGGAACCAAAGTCTGGAGGCGATTAAAGTGGCAGACCTTTTCAAGCAGCGCAGGCTTGCCGCATCAGAGCTCAAAGTGGGCCAGAGCAGAGTTTGGCTCAATCCCGATACCGAATCGGCCGGCGACCTCGCGGATGCCATAACCAGAGAGGATATCCGGGCCCAGATTGAGGCAGGGAACATCAAGGCCAAGCCCAAGAAAGGAAACAGCAGGGCGAGGTTCAGGCTTCGGGCCGAGAAGAGGGCTTATGGTCATCGGAAAGGGCCGGGCCATAGAAAAGGTGCCAAAGGCGCACGGACTCCTAGAAAAGAGCAGTGGATGGCCAAGATCAGAGCTATTCGAAGAAGGCTCAATGAGCTCAAGGACGGTGGCCAGATAGACCGGCACACCTACAGGTTGCTCTATCGAAAATCCAAGGGTGGAGAGTACAGGAGCACAGCGCACCTCAATGCCTATATCAAGGCCAAAGGCTTGGCGAGGAGTGAGTAACATGGCGACTGGACCTAGATACAAAGTGCCCTTCAGAAGACGGAGAGAGGGCAGAACTGACTATCACCTAAGATACAAACTTATACTTTCCAAAAAACCAAGATTAGTTGTCAGAAAGAGCAACGGAAATACGACTTTACAGCTGGTCGTGGCTGAGATGACTGGCGACAAGACGCTCCTGACGGTCACCTCGAAAGAGCTAAGAAACTACGGATACACCCTGGCTAAGGGGAATCTGCCTGCCGCTTACCTAACTGGCCTGCTCTTCGGAAAGAAGATGCTGACCCTGGGAGTTAATGAGGCTATAGCCGACATTGGGCTTCATGCTTCCACAAAGGGTGGAAGGGTCTATGCCGCCATCAAGGGCGTTGTAGACGCTGGAGCAAACATACCGCACAGCCCAGAGATTTTCCCGGAGAACGAACGCATAAGAGGCGAGCACATAAAGGGGCACACTGGCTCGGATATAGTGGACCAGTTCGAAGCTGCCAGGGAGAAGATACTGAGGTGAGACTGTGGATCAAAAAAAGAGACGCGATTATTACCAAGAAGAATGGATCCCCAAGACCAGGCTCGGCAAGCTCGTGTATGAGGGCCAGGTCACTACCTTCGATGAAGCCCTGAAGTCAGGGCTGCCCATTAAGGAGTCCGGACTGGTCAGTGCACTTCTTCCCAATCTAGAGGACGAAGTGCTGGATATAAACATGGTCCAGAGGATGACGGACTCGGGGAGAAGGGTCAAGTTTAGAACCACTGTGATCGTCGGGAACAGAGACGGCTACATTGGTCTCGGCGAAGGCAAGGACGTTCAGGTTGGCAAGGCCATCAAAAAGGGCATAGACAAAGCCAAGCTGAACCTTTTCAAGATCAATCGTGGATGCGGAAGCTGGGAGTGTGGCTGCGGACAACCTCACACCGTGCCCTATCAGGTCATCGGCGAGGCTGGATCAGTCAGGATAGTCTTGATGCCGGCACCCAGGGGTCTGGGCATCGCAGCAGGCGGCACTGCCAAGAAGGTCATGGACATGGCAGGCATCAAGGATATATGGACAAGGACTTTCGGATCCACCAGGACCACCCTGAACTTCGCCATGGCAACCTACAACGCGCTTCTCAACACCATAACAGTGAGGTCTTGATAATGTACGCAATAGTCAGGATCAGGGGCGGAGTGAACACCCGACCCGAGATAAACGACACTCTTGACCTGCTGCACATGAACAGGGTCAACCACTGCGCTGTAGTCAAGGAAGACCCTCACTACCGCGGAATGATCCAGAAAGTCAAGGATTACGTGGCCTGGGGCAAGATAGACGACGATACCCTAGCTCTGCTGTTGGAGAAGCGTGGAAGGCTTGCTGGAAATAAACGTCTGACTGAAGAGTTCATAAAAGAAAAGACCGCTTTTGGCTCAATCAATGAGTTTGCCAAGGCTGTGAACGCCGGCACATCAAGCTTCAAAGACTTTGGGATAAAGCCGGTCTTCAGGCTTCACCCGGCAAGGAAGGGGCTTAAGAGCACCAAGAAGACAGTGCAGCAAGGCGGTGTGCTGGGCTTCCATGATTCGATAAAGGATCTTATCACGAAGATGAGGTAGAACAATGGTTAGACCAAAGACCAAGGAGCGCAGGGGAATGCGCACTTACCACGGAAAGCACAAGAACGCTAGAGGCGGCGGGTCTCGGGGTGGCCGTGGCGACTCAGGCAAGTGCAAGCACCACTTCATGCGTTCGATGCTTCTGGGAACCCAGATGGGCAAGCATGGCTTCGTCCAGCCCAACAGCTGCGATGTCCCAGTGGTCAACGTGGATGTGCTGGATCAGATGGCTGGCCAGGACGGAAGAATCGAGCTAGGTGAGACTAAAGTACTGGGTCGCGGCAGGGTTACCAAAAAGCTCACCGTCAGTGCGCTCGCGTTCTCGGCAGTGGCCAAGAGCAAGATCGAGGCTGCTGGTGGCCAAGCAGTAATGATATGAATCAGCACAATTTCTTTTACGCCATAGAGCCCTTTGTGAGAAGGCTGCCGGCGGTAGAGCGACCAGCCGGCCATGTCCACTTCAAGCGGAAGTTAACCTGGACCCTTGCGATATTATTGCTATACTTTGCCCTGGGCAACATACCCCTATTTGGGCTGTCCAAGGCATCCATAGACGCCTTCGCCTCGTACAGAGCTTTCTTCGCTGGCTCCTTCGGATCGCTGATGCTTCTTGGCATCGGCCCCATAGTCATGGCCTCAATAGTACTCCAATTGCTTGTGGGTGCAGATGTAATCAAACTGAACCTTAGCGATCCTCGAGACCAGGCCGTCTTCCAGGGAACTCAGAAGGCTCTTGTGTTCATAATGATAGCCGTCGAGGGTCTGCCTCAGGTGCTTGGAGGGTATCTCCGTCCTGATATGAATCTGGCAAGCACTCTGGGCGTATCTCCTGGATTGATCTCCCTCGTAATATTCATTCAAGTCTTCATAGGTGGGGCATTGATCCTGTTTATGGACGAGGTTGTGTCCAAATGGGGTGTTGGGTCGGGCGTTGGCCTGTTCATAGTTGCAGGAATAAGCCAGCAGCTGATCACGGGAATATTCAACTGGGCTCCCGGAGACGGGGGCTTGCCAGTAGGAATAATTCCCAAGTGGTTCGACATCATCAGGCTGGGATTGATAAGCCTGGGAGAGATCTTCACCCCAGAAGGGATTAAGTACATCTTCATAACCGGCGGTATTCTGGCGCTCATATCGACAATAATAATCATAATGATGGTAGTCTTTGTCGAGTCAACCAGGATAGAGATACCTCTAGCTCATAGCCGGGTTCGGGGTGCGCGCGGAAAGTTCCCTGTAAAGCTAGTTTACGCGAGCGTCCTTCCTATGATCCTAGTAAGAGCAATTCAGGCCAACCTGGAGATGATCGGGGGACTGTTTGCGTCCAAGTTCGGCAGCGTCACTACTACTTCAGTCACAGGTCAGGGCGTTACCACGATCTACACAGGTTACGCCAGCTGGCTTGGAAACTTCGTCTCAACTGCAAGATTTGACGCGACTACCAACGCGGCCATAAGCGCTCTCTCGCCCCAGCCAGTTTCGGGACTAATGTATTACATATCTCCAATCAATGGGCCCACTAACTGGATACCGAGCTATGTATCCCAGCAGTACCCGGGTTTGGTGGAACTTGGAATGTCTCCCATTGCCAATTGGCAGATACTATTGCACGTCTTAACGGATGCATCCTTCCTCATCATAGGGGGAATAATATTTGCCATATTCTGGATCGAGACCACTGGCATGGGAGCCAAGAACGTTGCAGAGAAGATTCACAAATCAGGTCTTCAGATTCCAGGATACAGGAGAAATCCCGCCTCAATAGAGCGACTGATGGAAAGGTACATACCCAAAGTGACTGTCATCGGAGGCGTCATCATTGCCCTTCTGGCTTTGATCGCCAACATGATGGGGACCTTGGGAGGTGCAGGAGGCACAGGCTTGCTTCTGGCTGTTAGCATCGTCTACAGGCTCTACGAGCAGATAGCCAGCGAGCAGATCCAGGAGATGTACCCGATGATGCAGAAGTTCTTTGGAGCGGCGTCATGAACGGGAAGCTGGCCAAATCTCTGGATACCCTCGCCCTGGCGGTGGGCTTCTTTCTCTTTTTTGGGATAATGGTCAGCGGCGATCTGCGACACTTGATAGGCGTAGCCATGAGTGCAGTCTTAGGCTCGCTCCCGGCTATACTGCCCTTCCATGTCGTCCTCTTTGCTCTTGCGGCCATAACAGGCCTGTACGCAAGCCTTATCCAGAAGTACACAATGGATTGGGATTTCCTGAAGAGTCAGCAAGAGAAGATGAAAAGCCTTCAGTCTGCCATGAAAGAAGCTCAGCTCTCCGGAGACAAGGGAAAGCTGCAACAGCTCCAGACAGAACAGATGAAGATGGTCTCCGAGCAGGGCAAAATGATGCAGATGCAGTTCAAGCCCATGCTGTATATCGGTATTGTCTCAATACCACTCTTCATGTGGGCTTATCTCTACATAGCCCAGCACCACCTTACAATGACCTTCCCATTTTGGGGAACTCACGGAGTGTCCGAAGTTGTTCTAGGTCCAGTGATTTATTGGTTCTACTGGTACTTCATCTGCTCCATTCCGGTCTCACAGATCATACGTAAGGCCCTGGATATAGGCAGCATGAGCTAGGAAGTCGGACATGATAATAACCATAAGTGGTGCCCCTGGAACTGGGACTACCACCCTGGCCCGCAGCCTTGCAGCCGAGTTAGGGATAAGATGGGTCAACTCGGGCGAGCTGTTCAGAAAGATAGCTAGCGAGAAGAGCGTCTCTGTCAAGGACCTAAATCGACTGGCAGAACGCGGACCGGAGATAGATTACCTGATTGATGATGCACAGAAATCTATGGCCAAGGCCGGTCCCGGCATCTTTGAGGGGAGGCTGTCGGGGCACCTTCTCAATGCCGACTTGAAGGTCCTCCTAAAGACGGACCTAAAGGTCAGAGCCGAGCGAATTGCTAATCGTGAGTCAAAGTTTTTCGAGGACTCCTTGCAGGAGACGAGGGCCAGAGAGGAGAGCGAGGCGCGACGGTACAAGAAGTACTACAACTTCGACATAAGGGACCTTAGTGTTTATGACCTGGCGGTAGACACCGCAAAATTCGATGAACAAGGAACTCTAAGCATCGTGCTTGCTGCAGTCAGGTCTCTAAAACAATGACCACTTCCGATATAGCTTCCGGCCAAAATTCCATCATCAAAGCATATTCTAAGAATCTGCCTTCAGACAGGGTCAGGTCCACAATTGTCAAGAGGAGGGCCAAAACTGATCCGAACTACGGTTGTTCTCCAGAGAGAAGGTCTTTAGAGATGCATCTTCGTCTGGGTGCCATAAACTTGGACAAGCCCTCGGGACCGACGAGTCATGAGGTTGTGGCTTGGGTTAAGAATATACTGCATGTGGAGAAAGCAGGGCATAGCGGCACCCTGGACCCCAAGGTTACGGGAATCCTGCCCGTCTTGCTGGGCGATGCCACGAGAGTTATGGATACGCTTCTGTTGGCAGGCAAGGAGTACATCTGCCTCATGCATGTGCACAAGGCTCTGCCGCACAAGAGGATCCTGGAGGTCTGTAAGGAGTTCGAAGGTACAATTTATCAGAAGCCGCCCCTCAAATCCTCAGTTGTCAAACAGCTCAGGACAAGGACAATCTATTACCTTGACGTCCTCGAGATCGAGGAGCATCATACCCTAATGCAAGTGGGCTGCGAGGCGGGTACCTACATTCGCAAGCTCTGCTACGACATCGGCTTGGCTTTGGGAACTGGGGCAAACATGGAGGAGCTGCGGCGTAGTAAAGCCGGGCCTTTCAGAGAAGACCAGACTTTAGTGACGCTGCATCAGCTCAAGGACGCCTATGAGCTTTGGAAAGAGACAGGAGATGAAAAAGAGCTGCGCAACGTGATCCGGCCAGTGGAGGTGGCCCTTAGGCATCTGCCAAAACTCGTAATAAGCGACAATGCCGTGGATGCCGTCTGCCACGGCGCTCCACTAGCGGCACCGGGCTTGCTCAGCCTTGAAACTGACATAACCAAGGAAGACGATATTGCCATGTTTACCCAAAAGGGTGAGGCGGTGGCTCTTGCCAAGGCAGCTTTATCAAGCAATGAGATGCTCTCCTCGGAGAGAGGAATCGTGGCCAGGACCGAAAGGGTAATAATGGAGCCGGGCACGTACCCAAGGGCGTGGAAGCTGGCAGAGAAGAAGCTAGGGTCCATGCAAGCGCCCGTGTCGGGCAATTAATGTCAATGCCGAGGTCGTCTAGCGGTATGGCGCCAGCCTGGAACGAACTCCTGGAAAGCTGGTGACTCGCAAGGGTCTCGTGAGTTCGAATCTCACCCTCGGCGCTTTCTTACCCGTAAATAATGACAATTATATAGACTGTCTTTTTTTCAATGGTCATAAGCTCAAGCTCTTCAGGCATAGGCTCCAGCCGACTGAGTCGCTTGAGGAGAGGGCTGAAACATTTCATTGCTTGATCTCTTTTGCCTGTTCCAAAACCGCGAGCCTAGACTCTATATCTTCCATCTTGTCCCTCTGCGTTTTTATAAGAAAGGCTCTGATGGACATTGATAGCAGCCTTTCATTTATGCCATTTATATCGGAAAGGCTTAATCACTGAAGGTTCAACTGATGGGATGTGCCACAAGTCAGCCTGGTAATCCCCACATTGAATGAGGCGGAGACCATCGGCGAATGTATTCAGCAGGCTAATGCAGGTTTCAAGGAAATGGATCTAGAGGGAGAAATCATAGTTGTAGATAGTTCCTCGGACAACACGCCAAAAATAGCCAAGTCATACGGTGCAACTGTGATTGTTCCTGATAAGTTGGGCTATGGCAATGCGTACCTTAGCGGCTTCAAGCATGCGCATGGAAAGTACATTGTTCTCATGGATGGAGACCTGACTTATAATCCAAGAGAGATCAATAAGTTAATCTCTCGTCTTAAAAACGAAGACATTGATATGGTCATGGGTACCAGGCTAAAGGGAGAGATTAAAAGTGGCGCTATGCCCGCACTTCATAGATACATCGGCAATCCTTTCCTCACATGGGTTTTGAACAAGCTATTTGCTGCCGGTATCTCTGATGCCCATTGTGGCATGAGGGCAATTACCAGGGAAGCCCTTGATAGGATGAACCTAAAAGCATGTGGGATGGAGTTTGCCTCCGAGATGGTAATCGAGGCAGCTGCCAAGAACATGAAAATAGCTGAGGTTCCCATCACCTATTACCCACGAAAGGGCAAATCTAAGCTAAGCTCTTTCTCGGATGGCTGGCGACACCTTCGGTTCATGATGCTTTATCGACCAGTGCCTTTTCTAATGGTACCGGGTATAATTGCTCTCATCATAGGCCTTGCCCTTGCCGCCGAAGTATCTCTTCATGAACAAAATAGGATGCATTCGCTGATTTTAGGATGCCTGCTGTTGGTAATCGGATACCAGATGTTCCTATCTGGATTATACTTTGCAGCCTTCGGAGTAGCATACGGAGTTTCAAGCAGCTCCAGGGTTATTGAGAAGCTCATGAGTTATCATTCCCTAGAGAAGGAGCTGCTTTTGGGGTTCTTGCTCCTCGCCTTTGGGACAGCTTTGGGAGTCGTGGTACTGCTTGACTGGAGGGCAGTAGGGTTTGGAGCGCTTTACCAGGCCCAGAACGCCATGATGGCCCTGATATTATCCATACTGGGAATTCAAACCATATTCTCCGGGATGTTCATAAGCCTGCTGCTGCTTAACAACGGCATCAAAGCCGATTGACTGGAGGCGATGGGATGAAAATTGCCTATGTCTACGATGCAGTATACCCCTGGGTTAAAGGAGGAGCAGAGAAGAGGGTGTATGAGCTTTCAAGGCGGTTGGCCAACCGAGGACATGATGTTCACTGTTTCAGTATCAAATGGTGGAAGGGGGACAGCGTCGTCCAAAAGGATGGCGTATTCCTTCATGGCATCTGCAATCCTAGAAGTCTCTACTCCGGAGATCGAAGGTCGATAAGAGAGGCTTTGACTTTTGCCTGGAAGGTTCTAGTTTCATTTAAGGGGGACTATGACCTAATAGACTGCCAGGAGTTTCCGTATCTACCATGCTTTTCGACGAAGTTGGTAGCAACGACTGGTAAAACTGACCTCTTTATAACCTGGCATGAAGTCTGGGGAGATTACTGGTACGAATATCTGGGCAGAAAAGGCCTAATCGGCAGATCGATTGAATCTGCAGTCTCAAAGCTTACCAATGAGAACATCGCAGTTTCAGAGATGACGAAAAGAGAGCTTCAGCATTTGGGCGCTGTCGGCGTTAAGGTGGTTCCCAATGGATTAGACCTCAAAAGAATTGAACGAATAAAGGCTTCGGATACGACCTCCAATATCGTCTATGCTGGAAGGCTAATTGGGCACAAAAATGTAGATCTTCTCATCAGATCAATACAGTCTATTAAGCGCGAAGTTCCAGACGTGAGTGCAATCATAATAGGAGACGGACCTGATGCAGCCAAACTAAAGAGGCTGGCCAAAGAACTGGGGCTGGAAAAGAATGTAGAATTCACGGGGTTTTTAGAGAATTATGACGAGGCTGTTGCCCTGATGAAGTCCTCGAAGGTCTTTGTGATTCCTTCAACAAGAGAGGGCTTTGGAATGGCAGCATTGGAGGCTAACGCATGCGGGATACCTTTAGTTACCGTGAACCATAGGATGAATGCGGTACGCGATCTGGTGACAGAAGGGACTGGACTCGTGTGCGAGCCAACCATTGAGGAGCTTTCGAAAGCGATAATCCGCGTTCTAGACGAAAGCATAAGCATGAGGGCTAGGTGCTTCGAACTTGCAAAGGGCTACGACTGGGATCGGATAAGTGGCATTATTGAGAAGGTTTATGAAGGGTCAGGCTGAGCTTAGAACTTTAATCTGAGTAAACAGCACTTCCCGTTGATATCGGTCCATGCCATAGGAGTCGTCTAGGCCGAAGTCTTGCAGCTCTATGGAGACAAGCCTCATCTGAGCTTGGCCGATCTTCAGTCGTTCCCCGGAGGCTGCCACGATATTGATATAAAAGCCGATCTTTCGCTACTTGTCTGAGGACAGGCTCTTAATTAGTCCGCACTCAACGCAATATGGGTGGGGCTTCAACCCACGATCTTTGCCCTGGTAAGTGTACGGAAGCTATACTTCTCGCTGCGTAGGAGATCATACTTAAATAAGTTTAGATAATGTCGATTGAGGTCGAGGTCATCTGATCTGCACACGGATATTAGAAACATACGAATGAAGGGCTTATTTAGCTGAAAGACAGAAAATGCCAGGTATCTAATGCTAAGAAAGCAGTTGTACATTATTGGAGGTTCAGATTTGAGAATTAGATGGATCGGATATGTGGCTTTGCTCTTACTGATGTTGTTCATAGCGCCTTTGAACTCCCTCGCAGATCCGAGGCTGAATTCGTCAGAGAACATTTCTTTGACTCCAGTTAATAACACCTCAACGCCATTTGTCGAGTTTGTCGGTGTACAGGGAATCTGGAGGGTGTCCATGGCAGGTACTGATTTAACCATGGCTCTGAACCAGTCGGGAGACTCTATCTTTGGAAGGTGCAAGTTCGAAGGAGCGGATCCATGGAATGGCCTTGTGGCAGGATCCCTCTCTGGAAAGATGGTGAACATCGCCGTGGCTGCAATGCAGGGCAAGGTGCTCGTCTCCACATTGATAATAGGGATGATCTCCGGCGACTCGATCCAGGGAAGCTATGCAAGCTATGATGACAATGGCATCCTAGCCAAAGACACGTTTACGGCAACAAAGATAAGTCCAGACGTTTCGAGTTACACTCCCGCAAGGATCACTGCATCGTCGCTTTCGGCGGCAGAGCAGCCTCAAACAGTTCAACAGACCGCGACGCCGATTGGACAGCAGCCCCAGACCCCAACTACTATTGGGCAGCAATACCAAACGCAAAAGAGTAGAGTCACGGACGTAACACAGCTGGCAAAGGGAATAGATCCAAACATAATGCCTAGGCACGCTCCCCTTTAGAATGAGCTATTGCCTTCTTTTTAGCAAAGTAGTTCCGCTGCCAAATGCTGCTCTTAATTTTTCTTGGCATGTTTTATAATTTACGTTCGAATGCCAAGATCTGGTATTCATATATCCGTCTCAGTTTATCCTCGCAGTAAATTGATTTCAGTATAGGCGAGACTAGACTGGACAGCAATGCATATTAGCAGTCCATTGTTGGCCGCTTAGTCACAATGTGTTCAGGTATATCCTCGGGCAGATCTATTGTATTGGCCATGACCAGTAGCCTTCTAACTTTGAGTTTATCCATTATCCTGCCAAGAAGATCGTATGTCTTTGTCAATGGAAGACGTGCACCGGCATAGTAGACCGATTCGCTCCATATGCAGCCGTCGTAGAAATTTCTTTTGAGATGAGATTCGTATTCCTCGATGTCGGCATTGATATGCTCAACTCTATCAGCGAACGGTTTCAGGTTATCCTCCGCCCTCTATCACCGTAGTGTTGGTTTTTTAGGAATTAATCGGCCAACCGCAGAGTTTGGCCAGCAGCCAACCCGTTCGGCTGATAAGATAACCGCTCCTTCTTTGTTCAGATAGTCGTTATGAACGCGAAATCCATCGCGTCCATCAACTCGAATGCGCTCAAGGCCAGGGCTGCGAATGTCGGAGGGGAGGTCTTCGATCTTCCAAAGGATATCTCGCGATTCTGTTCGTATTCTCTGCAAAGTGTCTTCGTAAAGATTGGTCCAGGGAACGCTCGGTAGGTAGAGTCCTCTGGGAAGCAGTTCAGGCAAGCTTTCTTGCGAGGCCCAATCGATTAATAATTCCATGTGAGGAAGTCGCACCGTATAGCGAGACTTCAAATTTTCAAGTCAAATCAGATCAATCCAAAAAAGCAAAACCATCGAGAGTGGACTTGGCGGGACTCGAACCCGCGGCCTCCGCCTTGCGAAGGCGGCGATCTACCGCTGATCTACAAGCCCGAAAAAGAAAAAGTTTATAGGAGGCCTACCTCTTCTACCTCAACCGATTCCACACCTGGAATCTTGGCGAAGGTGAGCTCCGTCTCCTCCGGGCTGTGGCCACCCTTATCGTCCATAATTGTGACTACAATAAGGGCCTTTAGGCCGAACGCGATAGGTTTCTCCTCCACGGCATGCAGCCTTGCATAACTGGGAACTGCTGCTTTTATGGCAGCGCTGAGCTTGACCAGATCCACATCTGTGCTCTCCGGCATAACCTTCATTCTTATTGCTACGTCTCCCATATTAGCACCTCAGGGACCTGCGAACCCGCATACCTTGCAGGTATACGCGTTGCTCTGTTTTTTACATCTGTTGCATCTGGCTATAACGGTGCCGCAACTGGGGCAAGGAAACTTGACCCCACCGACACCGGTAATCGTCACGCCACATGATATGCACTTCTCGGGTATTTCTTCCTTCATGTTTTCTCCCTCCTGGTTGATGTATCACATGGTATAAACCTTCCCATGGACAGAAAAGGCAAGGTCCAAAGTATGAGTTCAAAGCTGCCTTCCTCCTACCCATTTACGATCGTCCCACCTCTTCCTGTAAGTACGGCATCGATGAACTTTTCCGGATCTATGCCGTTAAGAATCCAGCAGCTTCTGCCTTCGAGAAGCTTAAGGCTGCCCAGATCGATGCACGATTCAACACCGGAAAGCGAAGCTGCAGTTACTTCACTTGCCAGCTTGCCATTTATGATAACACCATCCACATTTGTCGCTTTGATGAAATCGGCGGCCAGCTTGGCGGCCACAAGCGCCGCCACAGCATCCGAAGTATAATCCCAGCAGTGTTCTAGACCACTGTCGTTCTTCAAAAGGGCCTGATAAGGCAGCAGAACCTTCACTCCAACACATGGGGCGATTTCTGTGGTGAGGACTGTTCGAGTGCCGTCTACTAAGAAGTAGGCATACTGCTCCATAGCCA
>Ga0209777_10004371_pt1 | contig 16753 bp, 25 predicted proteins | sample FrelakmetHBP12HB_FD_187147 | JGI IMG/M metagenome (GOLD analysis project Ga0209777, IMG submission 187147) | Freshwater lake sediment microbial communities from the University of Notre Dame, USA, for methane emissions studies -HBP12 HB (SPAdes)... | ecosystem: Environmental > Aquatic >...
AATCCAAAACCATTATAATACCAAGGATTCCAGAATGTGCCCATATAACCATATCCCCAATTCCAATAATAATCATCTATCATCCAATAGTCATTATAATACCAAGGGTCTTGATACATCCAGTAATTAAAACCACCATGATAAAATCTTCCAATACTGTTTGAATATAAGAAAGGGTCATAATTATAATAATTAATCTGAATATCAGGAACAGTATCTACAACTGCAATTAATGTATCATCAGAACTAATAGGAGTTTTGACTTGACTTTGTGCAATTGAATCTTCTCTTGCTTGCCAATATTTTTCATAATTGGTTTTCTTTTGTGCAGATAATGTGAATGTTAAAAGCACAAGCGTAATAATTAATATCAGTTTTTTCATAATTTTATTTTTAAATTAAATATAATATCATATAAATAGCAATATTCATACCAAAGATATAATATATTTTTCTAACTTTACTACGTATTTATTATAAATTCAATATTATGAGGTCAAAATATGGTAAAGAAAGACTTTTTGAAGTTACTGGCAGACTGGATAAAACTTTTAAACCAGCTTTAAATGAAGATATAGCACCAGAAAATCTTGCTGTATCACAAGTTGGTGGTGTGGTTGAAAAAACTAATCTTAATGAAGCATCATCATTATCACCGATACATAATTATGTATATTTTGCATATAATTATCCAAGTGACTTCATTGAAAAGGCATGGGCAAATAATCCAAACATTATGAACCACTTAAAAAATGAATTTTCTGGATTTTATGATAGATATGGTGCTAATGGTGTTATGAATAAATTCTACACTGAATTAGACAGCGAAAATCAAAAAATTCTTGAAGACTGGATTATGGCAAATTATCACGGATAATAATAAATAAAAAATTAATAACTATCAATATGAAAGACAACAGACAAAGACTTTTCGAAGTCTTGGGTAAAATAGACCCAACATTTAAACCTAAAGCTGGATTACTTACAGAGTGGAACTTTGATAAGAAAAAAGGCGAAGATAAAGAAGACGATAAAAAGGAAGATAAAGAAGAAAAGTTCGAAAAAGAGGAAAAGAAAGAAACTCCAGAACATGAAGCTGCTGAAACTCCTGAAGAAGAAAAGAAAGAGCATGAAGAAAAAAAGGAATTAAAAGAAGCTGATGCTCCTGATGCAAAAAAAGTACCAGTAGCATGCTGGGATAAAGCAAAAGTTGGTGGTAAATAAAAATATTTATGTATTAACATGGAAAAGTATAATAAACAAAGACTTTTCGAAGTCATAAGCAGACTTGATAAAACTTTTAAACCATTAAATGAGGAACTCTATGATCAACAAGGTAGTTTAGAACAACCAAGCAATAAAAAATATATGGATGATACAACTATTGAAAACATTATAAATACATTAGTTGATGCAAAAAATAACATTCAGGATATTTTTGAAAAACTACCTATTGCTAATGAAATTCCAGAAGATGAAGCAAAAGTATTGGAAGAGGCAATGACTGTTTTACATAAATTGGAAGTAAGATATAGTAATGAAAATCATGGCATAGGTGCAATAAATCATTAATAATTATTTAGAATTAATATAAATAATTAATTTTTTTAAAAATAATTTGAAATTTGTTTGTATTTATGAAAAATTGATTATCTTTGCGGAGTATTTAATTAAAAGAAATAACAAATTTAAAAAACAAAAGAATGAAAAAATTACTCGACATATTGGTAGCAGTCCTCAAGGTATTTAATTATATCTATGGAATGTTAATCATGGTGGATGTTCTATTATGGGCAGCCGAAGAGGATAAACCATGCGTAGTCGGGTAATACTAGAATATTACAACCTCCTTTCTTAAATGAAAAGACCCGACTACCTCAATTATAGTCGGGTTTTTTTGTGAGGTAAAGTTCTTTGACATGTTGGAATTTTGGGATGCGTGGTGTAATGGATGCACGAAAGCCTGTCACGTTTTAAGTTGGGGTTCGAACCCCCCGTGTCCCGCATATTGTAAATCTTATAATTGTTTATTATTTTTTGTCTAACACTTGAATGTTTTCAATGGTGACAGTATTTATAATTAATTTAATTATGAAAATAGATAGATATGATAAAGAATATTTTGAATCAATCGTAAAAAGGTCGATAAATATTAGTGATGTTGCAAGAAATTTAAAACTTAATCCGTTTTGCGGAAATAGAAATACTATAAAAAAATATATTAAATTATATAATATTGACATTTCTCATTTTACAATTACTTGTGATGCCAATGGAAGAGTAAATAATTTACTTCAATATAAAAAAATAAATGAAATATTGGTAATAAATTCAAATTTTAGTACATTTCATTTAAAAAACAGATTATATAAAGAAGGACTAAAAAAACGTAAATGTGAAAAATGTGGACAAGATGAAAATTGGCATGGCGAACATATAAGTCTGATTCTTGACCATATAAATGGAATTACTGATGATTTAAGAATTGAAAATTTACGAATACTTTGTCCTAATTGTAATGCAACATTATCCACGCATGGTGGTAAGAATATAAATCATGTATATAAGAAAAAAACAAAAAATAAAAAGCATGCAGGTAAAGAAAAAATAATATTACTTAAAGAGAAAAAAATTAGAAATCCTGAAAAAGCATCTCTTTCACAACGAAAAGTAATGCGTCCATCGTATGAACAACTTCAAAATGAAATTAAAAGTTTAGGATATTCTGCTACTGGTAGAAAATATAATGTAAGTGACAATGCCATAAGAAAATGGATAAAATTTTATGAAAAACACATACCCTTGTAGTTCAGTTGATTAGAATGTCGCACTGTCTATGCGAAGGTCACCAGTTTGAGTCTGGTCAGGGGTGCAAATTACTGCTATGACAGTAATAAATATTTTGAAAGAATAAAAAGATGTTAAAAAGTGCCATATATTATACTTTTTTGTGATCAGAATGTTTAAGGTTACTGCCTGAACGGTAAAAAATTCCTAATAGTATCAAATATGATACTTTTCATAACAAAATATTGCTCAACCGAAAGTAAGTAGGTTACTGGTGCAGCGGGGTTCGAGACCCCAACCTTGATAGTTCGTTCTTGACAGGGCATGGTCGCAAAAAACAGTTCAAGGGCAAAACGCTGCGTTATACAAATGGCTAAAGTAGGCAGACCTTCAATCTGTCCCGAAAGGTTCATGGGTTCGACTCCCATACGCAGTACGAGGTTCGATATAGGATAGAAGGTTTACGAAATTTTGCCTGTATTGAGGTTTAGTAATTCCAAGGTCGCCAAAAGATAGACCAAAAAATTTCACCATGCTTGGTTCTTCTAACGGTAAGGAAAACTGACTCTCAATCAGTTAATGACAGTTCAATTCTGTCACCAAGTACAAAAAATAAAAAGTATTGCTTATTATTATTAAAACAATTACTTTTGAAAAAATATATTATTTTATGGGAAAATTGGATATTAATTCAGAAAAAGGACAGGTAACAGTACAGCAAGAAAATAAAATGCTTAGATTTATTGAAGAATGTTGGGGAGTGACAGCAGTTGTTACAAAGAAAAAAGATGATCATGCAGATGCAGCTTGTGATGGTTTTTTAATTAAAAATGGTGAAGTAATTGCATTATTTGAAAGTAAATGCAGAAAAATGACGCTAGAACAACTTGAAAAATATGGCTCATGGCTGATCACACATCAAAAAATAAAAAAATGTAAATTATTATCTGAATATCTTAGAATACCGTTTATTGGATTTTTATATTTACTTGATGATGACTTAATAATGCATTGGAATATAACTGATAGTAATGGTAAATATCTTTTTGAATTTACATATGAAGAATCTTTAACACGAAGAACAATAAATGATGATACTGAAGTAATGAGAGATAATGCATATTTACCATTATCTGAAGGTAAAATTGTTGAAAGTAGAAAATTAAAATAAAGCATCTTTAACTCAGGGGTTCAGAGTTTCTGCCTTACAAGCAGAGTGTCGGTGGTTCGAATCCATCAAGATGCACTAAACCTCAAGTGGTGGAAATGGAAGACACGCTACTCTAAGAAGGTAGTGCCAGAAATGGTTTGCGAGTTCGACTCTCGCCTTGAGGACAAAATGGTAGTACGTTGCCGTTACTTGCTTGCAGGTGACGGTAATGGGGGTAACGAGGGTAATTTTGAGGATGTGATGAAACTGGTAGCACATGCGAGTTTTAGAAGCTCGTGTCGAAAGACGTGCAGGTTCAAGTCCTGTCATCCTCACCAAAAGTGGACGTGCTGGAATTGGTATACAGGTTAGTGTCAGAAACTAATATTTTGAGGGTTCGAGTCCCTTCGTCCACACAAAAGGTGAATGTATTTGCAGTTTGCAGCAACATTACCATCTGTGCCGAAAAAAAGCACACACGGGGGCGCATGTTCCAAGGCTGGCGAATGAGTTTTGCAAACTTGTTGGGACGATTCGATTTCGTTCGCTTCCACTCTGATAATTAGGTAGTTATATAATATACATCGGTAGTTCAGTTGGTAGAATAGTGGTCTCCAAAACCAAAGGTCGGGAGTTCGAGTCTCTCTCGGTGTGCTATAAAACAATAATTTAATTTGGCTGTAATGTAAAACCCTTAACAGATTTTTTTTTGCCATTTAATACATAATATGTTGGTGTTTCACCAAGTTTATATTCCATACAAAAATTTTTAACACTTTTAAATCGGTATTCAATATTGTTTTTATATAAAACATATTCTTTATTATTATATTTTATTCTATTTCTTAACTCCGTTAATGTAAAGTCTTGTTTTCTAAAAACAGTCCAATTTTTAAAAAAAGTCATTTTAAATATTCTCAACATTAATGGCATTAACATTTGATTATTTAATTTATTATCTCTACAGAATTTAGAAAAGTTATCTACTTTATAAAATTTATTTTCAGTTAAATTATAAAATATATAAAAATATCGCTTTTTTTTTAATTTATTTTTTCTCTTTATTTGTGGATAATATTTATCATTATTTATAATGGCTGATATTGTTGGAGACGATACATTATAATATTTACTTATTTCATTATAATTTAATCCATTATTATATTTTTGAAAAATATCAATAATATCCGAATCTAACATGTTTTGTTTTGAATCTGAAATTGCCTGTTTATGCGTATCACTCATAGGACCATAATTAATAATACCAACTAAGGGCATAGAATTATATCCATTATAATATGCATCAAATTTATCAAAATAATACTGCTCTCGAACTATATAATTTTCTTTATTTATTTCTTCAAATAACATAAATTCCCAATTATTAAAATCTTGATCATATTTATTAAATGAACGTTGTAGTTTTTGTGAATGATGGGTATTTAATTTTAAATAATAAATATGTCGTCTAAACCTATCACCAATTCCACGTTTACTTGTACATGAACCAACATAATATTTATTTGTTATTTTATTTTTTATTCCATAAACAAATAATTTATATTTATTATCATTATTAATACATTCAATATTTACATTAAGAATTTTCATGATGTTTTTCCTATAAATACGTAAATAATTAGTAAAATAAAAAAATAAAGATAAATTTTCTTTGTTTTTAAATATTATTTACGTTTCTTTGTATTTATCTAAAAATAGAATATGCTTATAATAAGTCATAACAAAAAGGATTATTACGATGGTGTAGTTGGCACTATGGGTATTGACAAAACCATTGTTTACAATCGTGAAACGATTGAATTTGAAAATCGTGATATACCAAGTGTTTTCAAAGGAAAAGATAATTTTGGGGGTATAAGGTATAGAGAAACACCTTTTCATGAATTAAGTTATCATAGTATTAAAAAAGAATGTAAACATATTTGTGATGAACACGCACATTTTATTATAGGATTTTGTGGAAAACTTTATATTGGTTGGAAACTTTATTATGTAAATGATGTAAACACATATGCAATAAGTACTGAAATAACCTATAACAATGAATTTATGAAATCCATTTTACAGGAAAAAAGTTGGCATAATAATTTGAATGACAGTATTAATTATATTTTAAGTTATAATGCATTACCAATATTCAGAGAATTAAAAGTACCTGTATTTGTTTATGATGGAGATTTTGGCAGAATTTATCTTGATAAGAATAATTACAGCGTATATAATAAATTCAATCCAAAATTTATTATCAATCCACTTTTAAAGGATTATGAATTTTATAAAGTTTTTGATACATTCCAAGCATTTCAAGAAGTAAGCATGTTTATGGGTGGAGTACTTGGTGCTGGAGAAAAAGAAATTGTTGAAGTGGCTGATAAATATAAAATTGGTCAACATGGATTTGATAAATTCAGTTTTAGAAAAGATAAAGAAGTAAAAAAATAAAAGTATTTATAAACGTTCTTTAAAAACAACGGGGATGACTTGGCTTTGATTGGATGGTCAGACTGGTATTGTAAGCAAGTAGTAGTTGAATCGGACTACTTAAAAAAGGTTCAAAACAATAGATGAAGACATTATGTCTATCCCAACTTCTCTCACGAGAGGTAAAAGCGTATTTGTAAGTAATGCTGAACTTGCAATCGCTGCGTAAGCAAGGGACAAGAAACAAACAGCATAAAAATTCCTAGTTTGAAGGGAGTTTAAATAAATTCAAGACAGTTTTGTGGTTGTTCTGGAATAATACAATTAATATTTCGCTGAATTAGAAAATTCAGACAAACTTGTAGAAAGCATATTATTCGCATTCAAGACGTGGGTTCAACTCCCACCATCTCCACAATTAATTGAAAATGAGATAGTTATGGAAAATTATGATTGGGAAAAAATTGGTATGTTAGAAGGATTAACGGGCAAAACCCGTGAAATTGTTAAAAAACATTTTGAAGAAATTGACTTCGAATCAATCCCAGATATCGAAGATTCAATTGGAGTAGACTTCCTTATTTGTCCTGTAATAAGACGAATAATTGCGATAATTACATCAGATAATGAATTTGTACAAAACAGTCTTATTCGAGATCATATAAGAGGTATTATTGAAGACGATGTACTTCCATTGGTTGATGTAAAAGAAATAACTGAATTATTAATTGAATATTGTAATGTGTTTATTCCTTATGCTGAAAAATATTTGCCTGATCTTGATGCGCAAGCAGAAATGTGTTTATTGTTCTGTAATAATTATGTAATGAAATTGATTGGTAGAACTCATAAATGGGATTAATATGGGACTGGATTACAAAGCAATGGAAAAAAAGTTGGACGATTTTGTAAATTCTCCAGAAGGTATTGCATTTTTTGAAGATATGCACAAAAAAGAAGAACTTAAATTAAAACGTTTTGCCCGTTTTGAAGAATGGTTAAAAAATAATGACTTTGAGGCACTGATGTACAGGTTAATTCTGGAACATGGCGAAGAATGGAGAGAAAAATGCTGGCATAGAGGTTATGAACCACATCCAAATAACAAATTAGCATTTCTTATTAATTATGTAAGTGAATGTCTTGAACCAATAAAAGTACCACAACTTGAAAATATGTTTCATACAGAAATTTGGTTTTTCAAAGGATATTATTTCAGACTTATGTACGGACAGGGAACAGCATTTGATTTATATAATGGGAGTGATTTTAAACATTTATTAAGCGTATGATAGTATATAATAAACTGGTTAGAGACAAGATTTTGAAAATCATTAAAAAGTCTGGTTCTGGTTATAAATATCACATAGCAAAAGATGATACTGAATATCTTACCAAACTTTATGAAAAACTTGAAGAAGAAATTAATGAATTTAAAAAAGAACCCAGCATTGAAGAATTTGCTGATATATTGGAAGTGCTGGAAGCAATAGGAAAATTTTATGAATTTCATTTAGATAAAATTAAAGAAGTAAAAATAAAGAAAAAATTAGAGCGTGGCAGTTTTGATAATAGAATAATACTTGAAGAATCATGAAAAAGCACAAACATGTTTTTGAATCAGATGGTGGTGAATGCATTATATGTAGGAAAACTATGATTGAGATTTGGGAAGAAAAAGAAAATAAAAAAAAGAAAAAAAATATGGAAAAGAAAAGATTTACTAAAAAGCAAATGATTGAATTTGCAAGAGGTCGTATGATGGACTTATTAAAAAAACCAGCAGAAAAAACAATAAGTGGAATGTCTGAAATATCTTCATATGATTTAACAAGAATTTCAAAAATTCTTAATGAATATGAAAATTAACTTAACATAGTGGTGAAATTGGCAGACAAAAACGGCACGATGGCGAAATCTTGGTAAACGCAATGGACTTAAAATCCATCGGTTAGTAATAATCTTGTGGGTTCGACTCCCATTCGTGCTACAAATTTTATGACTTTTTAATACTGTTTTGAAAACTTAAAATAAAAATTATGATAACAACTTATTTTCAATCAATACCTATAAATTATCAACTAATAATAGTACCAATTGGTTGTCAGTTTAACATACCAAACGGTGAAGTTTGTAGTGGAGGATTTATAGTGTATAATAAACCACCATATTTATGGCAAAAGTAATTAAAAGCAAACCAAAAGAAGATGATTGTCATTGTGGCAAACCTCTTAGAATAAATGACCCAATAAGAAAAAAAATTGTCAAAGTTATAAAGAAAAAATAATGAAAAAGTATTATGGAAAATATATTGTAACAAAATCATTCATGGACACCAAAGTTATTGCTTCTGGTAAAGACGCTATCAAAGCATATAATCGAGCAATGAAAAAAGGAGTTGAAAATCCCGTGATAAATTATGTCTTTGACCCAAATATTTCATATTGCTTTCTACTACCTCATGTGGGGGAACTGGTAGACCCGCACGTTTCAAAAACGTGTGCCATAGGCGTGTCGATTCGACTTCGACCATGAGGACAAAATTTTAAAATAGCGATATCGCTCTAAAGGTTAAGACACTTCTCTCATAAGGAAGGAATCAGGGTTCGAGTCCCTGTGTCGCTACGAAAAAACCCCTCTATTTGAGGGGTTTAATTATTTTTTATAATACGTTTTATTAAGAAAATCATATAATAAATTTCTTTGTTTTAATTTACTCAGTATTTCAGCTACTGGAACATCACCAACAACATTATCAGCTAACGCAAATACTTCTGAATTTCCAACACGATTCAATCTTAAAATTTCATTATTCCAAACATCAATATCAATAGCTTCGCCCAATTCTTGGTGTGTAAAATCACTATTACTTTGAGCAACAAATAAATTACCATCAATATCTCCAATTGCTCTCACATTATTATCAAAATATTCAAGACTTTTTGGATTTTTATAGATATCAGTTTTACTTGGTATACTACTATATGGTTTTTCTATCTGACGCTGCATTTGACCCAATGCTTTCACATTAGCATCTTTAGAAGCAGGAATATTGAACATTCTTTGATATGCAACATCTGCAGCACCTTTTCCTTCAAACGAACCTTCAAAAAGAAATTGAATTTCTTCAAATATTATTTGAGATACGTTTTTCATGCAACATTATTATTTTTCTCTTGGCTGTGGATTTGGTGGCACAACAACATCACCAGTTACTTTTTTGAACAAGTTTTGTATTTGAAGTCCTTTTATAAAAACATAATACAAAGTCATTGCAATAAGCCATGCTTTTAAAACAAATGCAAGAATAATATCTTTATCTGCTTTAAGTTTCCAATATGCAAATAATATTACAAGAAAATTAACAATTTCTTTCCAGTTTTTCTTAATCCATGCAAGTTCTTTACCCAAAAACCATGTTTTAAACCTTAACCATAATCCATTTAACCAAGGTAATACAACAGCTTTAAGCCATGCTACAATTTTTTCCCAAATTTTTTTCATTTTTTTATAAATTTTATATAAATATTATTATTTTTTATTGATTTTCTTCATCATAGAAAGTTATTACACATATTTTAGTTTTAAAATCAAAATCCAATGAATAAACATATAAAGTTTTGCCCAAACGGAGATTTGCATCAATTACTTTAAATTTCCAAGGAAATTCTGCAATATCTTTATCAGTTTCCTGTTCAACTTCATCAGTTTGCTTATTCAATAATGTCATTTTATATGTTCCCATAACATTATCGCCTTCAACGATAAAATTTTCAACACCTAAATCGTTTAACCAGAATGCAATATGCCATGTAATAAAAATATCGCTTTCACTAACATCAACATCAAAATCATTTGAGAATGATTCAAAGTTATAAAAAGAAGAGTTTTTTATTTCCTGACGAAATTGAAGATTTTTATTTTCAAAGGAATATGCTTCTTTTAATAATTTGGTGTATTCTTCTTGGATGATATTATTTAATTCCATTAATTACTTAATTTTCTATAAATACTCTATGATATTTTAAAATTCTTCATATCTTTGTATTTCAATTTATATAAAATGTAACTTTTATGGGAGAGTATTCGTATAAGTTATTTCGACAGTTAAAATCTGGTGCAATAACATCATTGTTTATTAACAAGAAAAAACATTTGGAAAAAGATGTTTGGATGGAAGCAGAATGTTTTCCAACAAAAGGTTTTAAAGTCAGACCATTTTGGCATTGTACAGAAAAACCGTTTGCACCACATTTAACAGAAAAAGGTAGAATATGGTTGAAAGTTGAAATGGAAAATTATGAAGAATTTATGAGACCAGAAGCACAAGGTGGTAAATGGTTTTTAGCAAAAAGAATAAGAATATTAAATGAAAAAAATTGAAGGTTTACATTTAAATGAAAGTTATTGGCGAAATATGTCACCAATGGAATTAGAAAATTTTGCAACTAAGATTTTCATACATTATAGAGAAAATGGCTTTCCATATTACCCAACAGATATGGAAACTAGACAAAAAGACTTTGATTCATTGATGAAATATAACTTCAAAAGTTTGTTTGCTGGAGATGTAATATTACAATCAATGCATGGATTGGGACTTGCGTGGTCATATTTTCCACATTCGTTCAATGTTAAGTCAAATGATAAAATGACACCTTATGAAGCATTTATGGATGATGAAATATTCATGAAGGTTATAAAGAAACGGTTACAAATGGGTACATATATTTCAGATTCTGGCATAAGAAAAATGTTGAAAATATATACTGGAGTGCAAGGTGTATCTAATTTCAGACCAACGGCTGCAGCATGTATTTATGATCGATTTGCGAAAGGTGGAGTAGTTTGGGATATGTCAGGTGGTTGGGGTGGCAGATTGCTTGGTGCAATCGCTGGTGGAGTTAAATATTATATTGCTACAGAACCATCTGCAAAAACATATTGTGGATTACTTGAAATAGCAAATGATTTTGCAGGTAAAATGAATTATGCGATTTGGAAAACAGGCAGTGAAGAATATCGACCTGAAAAAGAAAGTTTGAATTTATGTTTTACTTCACCACCATACTTTGACTTAGAAAAATATGCTGACGAACCAACTCAAAGCTATGTTAAGTTCAATTCAAAAGAGGCTTGGATTGAAGGATTTTTAAGACCAACATTTGAGAATTGTTATTACGGTTTAAAAGCTGATGGATATATGTTGATCAATATTGCGGATGTTAAAGGCAAACATAATATTAATTTGGAATTGGAAACTGTAAAAGTGGCATTTGATTCAGGACTTTATCTAGTTGATGAATATCGGCTTGCTCTTTCAAATGTAAATTTACGAAATAAAGGAACAAAGTTTAAGTATGAACCAATTTATGTGTTTAAAAAATGAAGAAATTAGAAAAAGTTGATTGGAAAATATTACGAGAATATATTGATAAAAAATTAATTATTATCAACAAGCATCCAGAATATGATCTCTGGATTCTTAATTATTCAAAAGAAGCTCAGTTTACCAAAACTTGGGATGAATATACTATATCTTGTCGTGGTCTGGTAATTGATGCTGAAGGTAATATCATGGCACGTCCTTTTGAAAAATTTAAGAACTATGAAGAATATGACCCAGCAACAATTGACTGGTCAGTAGAATTTGAAGTTTTTGAAAAAATGGATGGTTCATTGATTATATTATTTTACTACGAACCAAAAATGAAATGGATTGTAGCATCAAGAGGTTCATTCACATCTGAACAGGCACTCGAAGCACAGAAAATGCTTGATAAAAAATCGCAGATTTTAGATGAATTAAATAAAAATTATACATTTTTATTTGAAATAATTTATTAATTTATTAATAAAATTGAATTGTTTTTGATTATTTAATGTATTTATATTGAAAAACAATAAATATGGCGTATATTTACAAACACATAAGACTAGATAATAATGAAATTTTTTATATTGGTATTGGAAGTGATAAAAATTATAAAAGAGCGTATCAAAAAATAAGTAGAAATATGTTTTGGAAACATGTTGTAAATAAAACTAAATATATTGTAGAAATTATTGATGATAATTTAACATGGGAAAATGCTTGTGAAAAAGAAGTTAATTTAATAAAAGAAATTGGTAGACGTGATCTAGGATTAGGTACATTAGTTAATTTAACGGATGGCGGAGATGGAATGAATAATCCAACAAATGAGATTAGAATAAAAATGTCTAATAGAATGATGAAAAATCAATATCGATTAAATCATACACATAGTGAAGAAAGTAAACAAAAAATGAAAGAAAGTGCATTAAAAAAAGACAAATCATTCTATAGTAATCCAGAAAGAAATAAAAAAATTTCAGATTCCAAAATAAACGTATCACGATCTGAAGAAACGAAAGAAAAAATACATAAACATCATGAAAAATATCTTAAAGGAAAAACAAGAGTTGAAATATATGGAATTGAAAAAGCCAATGAAATAACAAATAAAATTATTACAAAAAATACTGGTAAAAAAAGAACTAATGAATTTAAGGAATCTCAAAGATTAAAAGTATTGGGGAAAAATAATCCAATGTTTGGTAAATCACATACTGATGAATTTAAACAAGCAAGACGTGAATATTTTTTAAAAAACAATCCGGGCAAAAATAAAACTGAAATAACAAAAAAAAATATAAGTAATGCAAAAAAGGGAATACCAAGCAAAACCAAAGGAATACCAAGAAAAAAAATCATTTGTCCTCATTGTGGAAAAATTGGTGGAGAAGGAGTAATGAATAGATGGCATTTTGAAAACTGTAAATTTAAAAAATAATAATATGGGCGGAAAAAATAGAATAGTAGTTGATTATGGTAATATGTATGATTTAGTTTTACTTACAGTAATTGATACTGTTTCAGGTAATGAATTATCACATGATATGGTTGAAAAAATGTATTCAAAGTACTTCACTGTTGTAAAGAAATTCCAGTTTAAAACATTCACAGAACTGAGAGAAATGATAATGAGTGGTGAAGACAATAAGGAAGGTTTTGTTATTAGATTTGCAAGCGGTTTAAGAATGAAAATGAAATATGCTGAATATTGCAGATTACATGTAATTTTAACAAACGTTTCAAATTTAACTATTTGGGAACACTTGATGAATAATTATGATTTTGATATTTTATACGATAGAATTCCAGATGAATTTTATAACTGGCTGAAAAGAACCATTAATAAAATCCAGTCAGATTTCAATGAGATTGAAAGACAAGCATTAAAAGAATTTTATAGAATTTATTATGTAAATGGTATTATACTTCGTAAAGATTTTGCAATGGAAGCAATGAAGACAAAACACCAGTCAATATTGTTTAAATTGTACGACAAACGATCATATGATGATATCATTTGGAAACAAGTGCGACCAATTTACAGTAAACCATTCCGAGATGGTTTTGAAGTAGCATAAAGCGGGGTAGAAATATTCCGCTTTTTTTATGTATTTATAGTAAACTATATACTATGAATATATTAAATTTATTTACAAGGCATTTTGAAAAAACGCCAACAACTGTAGAACTAACAGAAAGAAAATTTGGTTGGAAACGTGATTTACATGACCCAAGAGATTTAAAATTTGAAGTCAGTGCTCCAGAAGCACCAAAAATTGTACCTCCACTTGTTGATATTAGACTTAAATGCCCACCTGTTTATGACCAACTTAATCTTGGTAGTTGCACTGGTAATGCATTAGCTGGTGCATATCAATTTGAAGATATGAAACAAGGACATCCAAGTTTTATTCCTTCAAGACTTTTTATTTATTATAATGAAAGAGTAATTGAAAAAACAGTTAATGAAGATGCTGGTGCAATGATCAGAGATGGTATTAAAACACTTGTCAATCAAGGTGTATGCCCAGAAACAATGTGGCAATATATACCAAATAAATTTAAAACAAAACCACCTTATAGTTGTTATAAAGTAGCAAAGAAAAATCAAGTAATTCAATATCTTAGAATAGCTGAACATACATTACAAGGTGTAAAAGAATGCCTTGCTGATGGATATCCTTTTGTATTTGGTATTACAGTTTATGAATCATTCATGACAAATGCAGTAGCTAAATCAGGTCTTGTACCAATACCACAAGCAAATGAAAAACCAATTGGTGGTCATGCTGTTATGTGTGTAGGATATGATGATAGTAAACAATGTCTTATTGTTAGAAATAGTTGGGGCAGTGGTTGGGGACTTGCAGGATATTTCTATCTTCCTTATTGGTATGTTACTACTCCCGATGCATCTGCAGATTACTGGACAATCAGATTAGTAGAATAAAATGAATAAAAGTATTGTAAATATTATAAAAGAAGAAATAAATAATTTATTTGACTCTCAATATTTAAATTTACAACGATGTCAAGCAGGTGAAATTAATGATGTTTGGGATTTTCGTATAGTTAATGGACAACATGGTGAAGGTATTTATGCCTTCCTTGCTGGTGATAAAGCAATGGAAAATTATTATTGTAATAATGGCGAAAATCTTCATTCATTTAAAATTGAAAAAAAATATGTTGCAGATTGGTCAAAAATTCCACATACAAACAAATTAGATTATTGGGATATAAAAAAATTTATATATGATAATCCACAATATAAGGCATTTATTTTTAAGCATGAAGGACATGGGATACCAACTTCAAAAGAAGTATTAATCACTGACCCTAATATAATTATACTAAATAATTCAAATGATATTAATGAAGAATACAATCATGTCAATTACTTAAAGTGGAAAAGAGAAAATGTAACAATAAGAGGAATTCAAGAATTGGGTAAAGAAAATAATGGAATGGCTTCTTTTGGTCAAGGTTTGTATACTGCAGCATTAGGTAATAGAGAAATGGCAAGAAAATATGGTAAAGTATATTTTGTTGTTGGTGCTATACCAAAACATCCTAAAATCGTTAATACTTGGAACGATGCAGAAATTTTTATACAACATGTAGTAATGCGTTATGGTAAAGAAAAAGGTATTGATGATTATTTTGATGCAAAAAGAGATTTTGATTCAAAAACAAATGTTAAAGACGAAATGCTTAGATTAGGATATGATGGTTTAGTGATTAGGGGTCGTGAAATGGTAAATTATACTCCCGATAACGATAATATCCGATATTTCAACAATGAAAATGAATTAATGAATTATTATGAATATATTATAACAAATGAATAGAGATAACAAACAAAGACTTTTTGAGATCATGAGCAAAGTCGATGGTTCATTTAAACCAAGATTAAATGAGGCAAAAATATATGTGAAAGCATCAGAAATACCACAACAAATTATAGCATGGGCAAAATCGATTGTTGGAAGTGGTTTTCAAAATAATATATCTATTGAAAAAGCAACTGGTAAAGTAACGATTGGTATGCCTTGGCATGATGCTGACAGAGAAACGCATCAATTTTTTAAATTAACTGATAATGGTGCTGCAGAAGCAGGTAAACCAGTATCTAAATCTGGATGGTCAGAAGTAAATATGAATGATAAATATGGTACTATTGAAATACCATCTGGTTATGTTTTAGCAACAGTGGGTACATACCCTAAAAGATTGAAGTTAACAACAAATGCAGACGCAATGAATATGATTTCAAATAATGATGAAGTATTAAATAAACTTTCGGACGAGGCTTTGGTTGCTTTATATCAGGCAAAATCATTTAAATCACCTTACAGACAAAAATTTGGTGATAATGTTTATCAAGAATTAATATCATTAGGTTTAATGAATTCGCAGAGAGCAATAACTATTGATGGCAGAAATTTAGTAAACTCTCCCGAAGTTATAGAAAGACTTAAACGCATTAAAGCAAAAGACAGAGAAGAAAACGGATGGAGTGGAAAATATAAAATAGATATTTTTTAAAATAAATTAAAAATAATTAACATTTTATTTGGAAATGTCGTATTTATGAAATACATTTGTCACCTGAAATATTAACAAACAAATAAAGAATAAAGAAATGATTACAATTAGCACATATTATTACGGTAAAAAAACTTATAAGAAACAACTTATAGGAATCGGAAATACTATGTCTATTTGTAAAAAATAATTTTTGCGAAATTCATGGGAAAACCCGATTCATTTAGAGTCGGGTTTTTTGTTTTTTATAAAAACAATTTTGGGATTACGCTATCGTTGGAGAGATAGGTTTGTCTGTAAAACAAATGCCATTGGCTGAGTAGGTTCGAATCCTACTAATCCCACTTAGGATGATAGAGTTTAGGTATTTTCTGTATCCATATTAACTGAAATATCCAAATGCGCTCGTAGCTCAGTTGGTAGATGCACTCGCCCTTTAAGCGAGGGGT